>Ga0307966_1001242_pt1 | contig 20234 bp, 18 predicted proteins | sample OrgLakmetagen646_FD_203141 | JGI IMG/M metagenome (GOLD analysis project Ga0307966, IMG submission 203141) | Saline water microbial communities from Organic Lake, Antarctica - #646 | ecosystem: Environmental > Aquatic > Non-marine Saline and Alkaline > Saline | place: Antarctica: Organic Lake... | reverse complement strand
CATATACACACACACACACACACACACACACACACATACACACACACAAACACACACACACAACACACACAGACACACACACACTCACACAAACACATACATACACACACACATGCACACACACACACACACACACACAAACACACACACAAACACACAGACACGCACAAACACAATCTGCTGCAGGTCCTGCACAGTTGTGGCCTTGACGTTGTGGTGTATTTGCGGCTACTACGCTTCGGTAAGAGAGGCCTTTGTGATTTCTGTTGTCTCTCTGTCTCTCTTTAAACCAAAAGTGTCGACAGCATAAGGCTGTGCTGCTGACCATGCTCACGCACACTGATGAGCGTGGAGCAACTTTTTTGCCGTCTCTAAGCCTCCTCGACGTCAGGTGCAAGCCTGCCTCTGCCAGGGTTAGCCTGTTCCTAAAATGCGTGCCCCTTTTGAAGGGCCCCCTTCTTCTTAAGGGCTAGTTAATTCCTAAAATGCGTGCCCCCTTCTTCTTACCGTTTCTTGCTCTGATCTTGCACAGGGCTCCGGCTTTCTTTTTTACTGGCTGTTCTGACGTTAGTAATGGTGCTTCCTACAAACATCACTGTAGGTTATTTGAAGGATGTCTCAATTCAATCATTATGCCTCTGATATTTGGGGCGTCCTCATTCCTGTCTGAATAATGAGTCATTCAAGCGCAGTGTTTGGCTTGCAAGGATCTTATGAATTGCTCTTACATCACACACAGGGCGGTAATATAGAGATTCATTGTGCGCATTGTGTCATTGTGCCATTGTGCCATTGTGCCTACATTGTGCCTACATTGTGACACATTGTGCGCATTGTGCCAACATCACACACAGGGTGGGAACATAGAGGGGCTGATTTCAGACGAGCAGCCTGAGGTTTGTTGTCGCCAGAACAGGTTGCATTGGCTGTTTAATGGAGAGGGAGCTGTGATAAAGTAATATAGATGTGTGTGTTAAGACTATATAATTTAGGGTGTGTAAAATATGTGGGCATTGAAGTCGCTCCCTTGATCGTCTATGCTTACACCTTAGGGGCATTGCTGAGAAGATACGAGATCATTAATCTTGCTGGGGAGGGCGTCTTTGGGATCCTCTTTAGGTCATACCATCCAACAAACACTCTTACAAATAAAAACGCGCAGGCGATTGTGATTGGCCCTGGTCCGATTGGAAACCCCATTGCAAATAGCACCATGATTGACAGCGGCACGGGCCTTGAGGAAGAGATCCCAGCAATCAGCCAGAATGTTTACCTGTACACTGATTTTGATCGTGTCTCCATGGTGCGTGATTACCAAAGCCAATCAGCCAGCAAGTTTACCTGTACACTGATCTTAATCGTGCCTCCATGGTGCGTGATTATCAAAGCCAATCAGCCAGAAAGTTTACCTGTACACTGATCTTAATCGTGCCTCCATGGTGCGTGATTACCAAAGCCAATCAGCCAGAAAGTTTACCTGTGCACTGATCTTAATTGTGTCTCCATGGTGCGTGATTACCAAAGCCAATCAGCCAGAAAGTTTACCTGTACACTGATTTTGATCGTGTCTCTTTGGTGCGTGATTACCAAAGCCAATCAGCCAGAAAGTTTACCTGTACACTGATTTTGATCGTGTCTCTTTGGTGCGTGATTACCAAAGCCAATCAGCCAGAAAGTTTACCTGTACACTGATTTTAATCGTGTCTCTTTGGTGCGTGATTACCAAAGCCGGTCTTACCTTAGGCAATACGTGCATATCTTAAACTGTTTAGGGAGAAAAGGACGTGAGATTGCTGCCAATGTTAAGCAACGTTATTTTCGCCATCAAGACATGTTTTGTCCCTCTTATCACTCTAAACACACGAATTACGCTGTCTACGTCCAATATTAAACGAGCTGTGGCTTTCCCTGTAAAAGTGCTCCGATCGCAATGACAAGAAACAACAAGAAAGTGAGTTCTTCCAAGGCAATGTTGACATACCAAAGCAATAGTATCCTGCAAAGCCTCCTCAGTTTCATCACAAAAGTTTTTTTTCCAGGAAGCTCATCGTAGGGCAAAAGCCGTTACTTTTCGGGTTGGCCAGGCCATAAACACACGGAAATATTAGCAAGGGTTTCATCAAATATATGGTCATGTACAGCGTATACGATTCTGGCCGACCCTACATAGGGACACCTGTTCTGGCTTCTTCGCTTCTGTTTCCACTTGTGCGTTTGATTCTCTATGTTTCTATGCAGGCTAACATCCCGTCAAGCTCATCACGGCTGTGGGTACATATGTGCTGCATGTATATCCTCACTGCAACTGTGCTAACGGTGTGTGTGATGGCTGCATATAAAGTATTTACTATCTGGGTTCCCTGGTATCACTTTATTTTTAAGGGAGGTCTGTTCCTTCTGTGGCTATGCTGCTGTACCATGCTAGGTGCAAGAATGCCCTTGTGACCACTATGTCATCATCAGTGTTCCGTGAAGTATCTATGTTCCTTTCCTTGCAAACCCTTTAGTTTTACTTATGTATAAAAAGTGGGACGCTTTCTCGGACATCATTCATCAGAAAGCCACGTAACAGCCTCTCCTGATTTCAGCTTTGTGCATTTGGTAGAGCTACAGTGTGTTCTCGTATCTCTTGCAGGAAGTATCTGCACCAAAATTTGAGCCTTACTTGTATGCCTCTGTCTTGTCTGGTGCTGCAGCTGCTATGGCATGAGACGCGCTCAGTAGCTGCCCTGCGGCTTGCCCACATTGCCAACTGTACGGAAGCAGCCCAAAGCTCTCTGGGCACCGGTGGCTGCTGCCACACAAATAGCAGCCCTGCTACTAGGAAAGCGTCAGTGGCAGCCAGGACGGTGGGTAAAGTGCAGTGACTTTGCATGGCCCTCTGGACGTTGAGCGAGGAACTACCGCCCCTTTTACTGGCTGAGAGACCATCCTTTGTCAAAAGCAGCGCCATGTTGAGTACAACGCGCTTATGAACCCTCTTTTTTTTACACAGGTTCTAGTCACAGACATCCCAGGCACTTCTGTAGGCACGTTACTACCTGCTGTCAACGACTTGATATGGGGCTCAACGCTGTGCAGGGTCCTTCCCAGGTAGGGTCGATAGGATCAAAGCCAACGGGGGTTCAGAGGTCAAAATGTGATTATGCGTTTATAGGGCAAGCTTGCATTAACCTCCTGGAATACAAGAGGCAGGCGGGGGTTATTACCGTGCTGAAAAGGTCAGACGTTTTTTCATTTAGACCTGCTTGTGAGCGTAACAGCAATAGGCTGGTGGGTAGGTAGGGGTGTATGGTGAATGAGTGTTATCTGCTCGCAAGGTGTTACAGCAACAGGCTGGTGGGTAGTTAGGGGCGTATGGTGAATGAGTATTATCTGCTGGCAAGGTGTAACAGCAATAGGCTGGTGGGTAGATAGGGGTGTATGGTGAATGAGTATTATCTGCTCGCAGGCGTAACAGCAATAGGCTGTTGGGTAGATTGGGGTGTATGGAGAATGAGTGATATCAGGAAGTTGAGAGGTAATCTGTATTTTCTTCCATTGCTGACGCAAGTATTGCACATTGCATCAGACACACAATTCTATGTAGTTCTTTCGTAGAGCTGATCTAGAATTCATTCAGCTAATCTTGTTTCTTGCACAGAGCTGATCTAGCTTTCAAACAGCTGATCTAGCTTCTTGCATAGAGCTGAACTAGCTTTCATACAGCTGATCTAGAATTCATTCAGCTGATCTTGTTTCTTGCACAGAGCTGATCTAGCTTTCAAACAGCTGATCTAGCTTCTTGCATAGAGCTGAACTAGCTTTCAAACGGCTGATCTAGCTTCTTGTGAAATAAATATTTAGCTTTCATACAGCTGTGATTTATTCAAAGAGCTGAGGACATTTCGCAGTGCTGTCGTTTAACTGAGCCGTTCTGTTGTATTATTGCAGGCAATGGCGCGTGCGCTTGGACATGAAGCTGAGGCAATTTGTGGGCCTATCGTCTGAAGGCATAGGGGCAGCAGCAGCGAGGGTCAGGTTAGGATTGTGGCTGCTGATCGATGAACACAATCATCTTTAACAATTGCGCTTTCTAGGAAATTTCAGACTGCTAGGGGTTCTGGCATTTCGCAGTTGGGTCCCAAATAAGGTATCTCTTGTTTGAAGTTGGAAGGTAATTGTGCTCTGAACCACAGGCCTCATCTGAAGAGCTTAAGGCGTGAGAAAAAGAGAGGTTATGCAAGACGATCAGGTGCAACCCGCATGGCTGAAGGGGAGGTAAGTAGGAGGGGGCAGGGAGTTCAGCAGCAGCAGCAGCAGCAGCAGCAGCAGGGGCGGCAGGGAATCAGTCACGATATAGATCGTCCAAAGCTTGCTGAGAAGCTGAGTAGCTGGGCCTGTGCAGAAGCTGGACTTAGGCGATGCGGCTCTTACCCGGTAAGAGCGTCACAGGCTCTAGCTCAGGATTTGAGGGTACAGGAAACAGGGTAGGGAGTGACTGTAAAAGCACATGCCACTGCTTTGCCCACTATTTTAGTTAAATGAATTGGTAAAAGCGTGAACTGAAAGCGTATAATTAGTAAAGACCGTTGCTTGACAGATCGCCAGAGGGGGACACTAAGGCTGAAGAAGGGTATGTTTTTCAGATGTCTCTAGCGTACGAGCACCGTGGCTGGCACTCCACACTTCAGCATTGACAAAAGCGCCAGCCACGGTGCCCATACTAAATTGCTGCGGGGTGTTTGCTGCTCAATCCTTATAACAGATCATTTGCTGCACCGGTTCAGTATGTGGTTATAAAGAAAAGTTTATGTGATTGGCTGCTTGCCATTCGACGTCTTATTTCTAACATTCGACGTCTTATTTCTAACATTCACGTTGGCAGTAGTTACACTCTGTGTATTGAAACAGATTAAAAGTCACTTCCGGATTACAAAGTGCCATTTCACCTCACATCACCCACAGAATATGATAAGGGCTGAGCTGAAAGAAGTATATGGTGAGGGCGAGGTCACAGGCTTAATCGTTCCACGCTCGCTGGTGCGCATTCTCGCTTACATGAGCATGCATTTTACATGTTCTATACTGTGTGGGTCTTAACAGATGTTTGCGCTGCCTTTTGTCATTTTGCATGAGGAAAGGCTTGGCAACATGTTTCTTGCGTGTATGCAACCTTAGGTGTATGCTGTGGGTAGATGTCTTGCATTGTCACTACATGGCGTTAACAATAATTGCATCATAGTCACTACATGGCATTAACAATTATTGCATCAAAGTCACTACATAGCATCATAGTCACTACATGGCATTAACAATAACTGCATCATAGTCACTACATGGCATTAACAACTATTGCATCAAAGTCACTTCATGGCATCATAGTCACTACATGGCAATGATTCCATCATAGTCAGTACATGGCATCATAGTCAGTACATGGCATCATAGTCACTTCATGGCATCATAGTCAGTACATGGCTATAGTCACTACATGGCATTATAGTCACTACATGGCATCATAGTCACTACATGGCAATTATTGCATCATAGTCACTTATACCGAGCGTTAACAATTATTAGGTATGGTGATTGGTGTGCAGCATGGCTACCTACGAGTTCTTGTCGTTGTTGAAGTATATATCGGAGGTCTTACACACCATTGGCAAGCAAAATCATCAGTTCTCTGCTTCAGCTGTAGAACTGGAGTTCTTGCGTAGTGAGCGTAGGCTGAGATCTGGCAAGCACTTTGCATAAAGTGCTGTGTTTTCTCGTTTTAGGCATTCTGTTTATGCCTTGAGTTTGCCCGAGTTGTTTTTCCCGCCCCCCCCCCCCCTCAGCTTGTTGTTTGTCTTGTGGGTGTTCCTATTTGAGCTCGTTTGGATCTGACTTATGGACTTGCTGCTTGCTTCTTTGCGTTGTTTTGCTTTTATGAGGGTCTGCAGCCCATTTTTTTGTTCCAGCGTGGATTTGGTTTTGATCTCCCTCCACGGCAGCCTTGGTGTAATGACAAAGCCTACAGCGAACTGTAGCATAGAACGCGTTGACTTGCCAATGGTGTGTAAGACCTCTGATATGTACCTCAACAGTCGTGCGTGCCCTTCTGCTTCATGCCAGGAAAGGTTATCACACCAGATTTCTCTCCACGCAGACACCAGACTATTCCAATTTGCTACTAGCAGTAGCAGCTTTAAAACAAACAATTCTTTCCGTTTCTCAGCGCTGGATCTCTGGACCTATCAACGAGTACCAAAACACGAAGGCCAAGCTCGAAGATCTGCTGGAGGACTACTCACTTTCCATTGTTCAAGATCAGGCAGTTCAGCGGCAGCAAGTATGAACATTCTGCTCCGGTTGCCTGCCTCTTACCTATGGAAGACTATTGCACTGAATCCAAATAATATCTGCATGTAGGAACACAAACCATGCTTCTGTTTGTGACTTGAGTGTCCTCAAGCTTTGTAAGCGAGGCGCTTTTTGTTGATGTGCAGTAGTTGCCTGCCCTGCGTACAAATGCAAACAAATTAACCGGGATTAATTTTTAAGAAACTCCCAATCACCATTTGTAATGATAAATCAAACCAGGTTTTCATCGTGCCTCCTTGCATTGGGCAATGGGCTACTGCAAAGTATGGAAAAGCCCCTGTCAGAGTTGACGCCTTGCAGTTCTGGTCAAGTCGCTTGCGTGTCGCTAAGCAAGACCTAGATGCTTGCTGGCAGGGTAAGTCGCTTATGTTGTGTATGAATTGTTAAAAAGTTTGGAAAGGAAACAAGAACAGTACTGTGTGTTTTTTAAGCTTATGCGTTGTGCGCCACCTACAGAGGCGCACTCAATAGCGTCATGCATTATGAAAGACTGTTGCGGAGGATTGCCCGTTCCCAGCCAGTACAAAATTCTGACTTGCAGCAGGTCAGTGAGTGCTGTCTTGCTGGCCTTACTTTGCATGTCCCTGCAACAGCTCCGCACACGTACTTGTGTACTTGTGTGATTTACTCCTGTATTTAAGTTACTCCTGTACTTGTGTATAGCTCAATGTGTACTTGCTGGCCTTACTTTGCATGTCCCTGCAACAGCTCCGCACACGTACTTGTGTACTTGTGTGATTTACTCCTGTATTTAAGTTACTCCTGTACTTGTGTATAGCTCAATGTGTACTTGCTGGCCTTACTTGGCATGTCCCTGCAACAGCTCCGCACACGTACTTGTGTACTTGTGTGATTTACTCCTGTACGTAATTTACTCCTGTACTTGTGTATAGCTCAATGTGTGCTTGCTGGCCTTACTTGGCATGTCCCTGCAACAGCTCCGCACACGTTGCTTGGTACTACTAAACAAGTGACGAGTTGTTCTGACAACTGCTGAGATTGGTTTCAGCAGTTCTGTGTCTGTTAATTTCTTTACCGTTGCAGGCAGCGCTCGATCTGGGCCTGGCCTTGCACCTCATTACAGCGCATCTGATGAAAACAGCCTTTACATGCCCTCTGCGCTAGTGACCTTCAGGTGATTTTTCTGTACATGCCCTCTGCACTAGTACATTTTTCTTTACATGCCCTCTGCGCTAGTGACCTTCAGGTGGTTTTTCTTATTTACAGGGTGTTTGTTTGCATGCATTGTTTAAAAAAACGCTGTGTGAATATGGACGCACTTCTGGATTGAGTACTAGGCTTTAGCTGCCACAAGGTTATGAAAAGGTGTCTGTGTAAAATTGACAATTGACACATAAACACTGTTCTGTATGTACAAAAAGCTTGGGCTCGTTGCAACTAGCACTAAAGCTCATCTCAATATTTGATTGACGGACTGTGGGCCTGCACGTTCCTGCACCCTTGCGCATTTCGAAATCCTTTCGCAACTTTGTTTCTCTGTGAAAATGAATGCTCAACCTGAACGCAGGCTTCAAGGAGTGACACCTTTCATACGCAAGGGTGTAGTATTTTACATGGCTAGTATGTTTTCCCCTTCCTCAATAAACGCACTTCATTTGTTGCTGCTCCTTTTCTAAACCCTGTGCAGGACCCACTTCACAGCTGCATTGGCATGCAGCTCCTTGCACTCCCACGATGCTGGTAGCTGGAAAATGTACCCTTCCCCCCAGCCTGATGACCTCATCATCCCTTCCCTCCAGCTCAGGAGCTGGCAGAAGAGGGTAATTAACTGTTGTGTAGACATAGCTATGATAGCTTTGTGCACCTGTTCTCAGCTTGTGTGTTTTATACTGTGCAAGGCATTCAAGCACATGGTAGCTTGTAAAACTCCGCTGGTAATGTAAGAGAGTCAGCAAGAGGAAGGGAGGAGGTGGCAGCTCTGATAAGTCTGTACCTGTTTTAGCAATTGCCGCCTCTCTTTCTGTGGTGGTCTTGACGTGTGGGGTGCTGCAGGTTGGAGCCGCGTGACTCCTTGCTTAGGCTCTTCAGGAGTTGACTTGCAGGAGAAACCCTTCTTGTGTTGTTGGTTGCATATCAGACAGCAGTGCATGGATAGCAGCAGTTGCTGACTCTTCGTCTGAGACTCTTCTTTTTGTGTTTTTCCTCTCCTTTGCCTGACTTGATGGAATGTCGTTTGGCTCACCCACGACAGTGTTCTTTCCTAAGAACTCCATAACCCATGCTGGAAGTGTTAACACCATGGCGTTGATATACTCCCGTACTTGTTTTACTCCTGTACTTGTGTGTGGCTCATTGTGTACTTGTATACTTGTGTGATTTACTTCTGTATTTAAATTGATCTTGCACTTGTGTGTATCTCAATGCGTACTTGTGTGTTTTACTCCTGTACAACATTTACCCCTGTACAGAATTTACTCCTGTACTTGTGTGTAGCTCAATGTGTACTTGTGTACTTGTGTGATTTACACCTGTACTTAATTTGATCCTGTACCTGTGTGTAGCTCAATGTGTACTTGTGTACTTGTGTGGTTTGCTCCTGTACTTAATTTGATACTGCACTTGTAAATATCTCAATGTGTACTTGTGTACTTGTGGGATTTACTCCTGTACTTAATTTGATCCTGTACTTATGTATAGCTCAATGTGTACTTGTGTGTTTTACTCCTGTACAGATTCACTCCTGTAAGAATTTACTCCTGTACTTGTGTGTAGCTCAATGTGTACTTGTGTACTTGTGTGATTTACTCCTGTACTTAATTTGATCCTGTAGTTGTGTATAGCTCAATGCGTACTTGTGTGATTTACTCCTGTACAGAATTCACTCCTGTAAGAATTTGCTCCTATACAGCTCAATGTGCAATCGAACCTTGCATACTCGACTGCAGGCATACAGCATACTATTGTGGACGACGTTTTGGGTGGTGGTCCTGGTATATGTTGTGCCCGTTTCTGCTCTGCAAGCTCTCCTGCAGGTAGAGATTGAAACGAGTATGGCATATTTTCTATCCTCGTATGTGTCAGTGAAATTTTATGTTGATCTGCCCGAGATTGTGAGTTCAATGAAAATTTTTGACAGGGGACTCAGCTGAACTTCTGATCTATAACTTTGTCGCCATTTGTTTTATGACATTACCTTTAACCGTCATCACAAAATTTGGATCTGCTTCTTGAGCGCTTTTCAGTCCCTACATCATCTAAGAACGCCCCCGTAAACTACTTGCAAGCTCTGTCATATTTATGTATAATCGGCCAGACCCGTATGTATAAACCATATATACGCACATTTATTTGGTGCTTGTATGTGTTGTTGGGTTTCCCGTTTCTAACCGTGCACTTCTCACTGGCCTTGACTCCCATCCTCGGTGATCGATGCAAGAGTGGAATCAACCTCGTAACTATTTCCCACAACACTTGCGGGACCCCTGCTGCATTCTATACGTAAAAACTCAACCTCTTTATTTTTCCTTTTCACCTGCAGTACCCCTATTCCACCCTACACACGTAATTGCTTTGATCAGGTGCAGCACATGGATCAGATCCCTGACTGATTGATTTCTGATCCCTACAAATTGATCCCTAATCCCTGACTGATTGATCCCTGACTGATGATCAGGTGCAGCGCATGGATCAGATCCCTGACTGATTGGTTCCTGATCCCTACTGATTTATCCCTGATCCCTGACTGATTGATCCCTGACTGATGATCAGGTGCAGCGCATGGATCAGATCCCTGACTGATTGATTCCTGTTCCCTACTAATTTATCCCTGATCCCCGACTGATTGACCCATGACTGATGATCAGGTGCAGCGCATGGATCAGATCCCTGACTGATTGATTCCTGTTCCCTACTAATTTATCCCTGATCCCCGACTGATTGACCCATGACTGATGATCAGGTGCAGCGCATGGATCAGATCCCTGACTGATTGGTTCCTGATCCCTACTGATTTATCCCTGATCCCTGACTGATTGACCCATGACTGATGATCAGGTGCAGCGCATGGATCAGATCCCTGACTGATTGATTCCTGTTCCCTACTAATTTATCCCTGATCCCCGACTGATTGACCCATGACTGATGATCAGGTGCAGCGCATGGATCAGATCTCTGACTGATTGATTCCTGTTCCCTACTAATTTATCCCTGATCCCCGACTGATTGACCCATGACTGATGATCAGGTGCAGCGCATGGATCAGATCCCTGTCCTCCAGGACATTGTTGCCATACCTTTTATCCGGAGGTAACAGGCTTTTACTCATCTGTCAGAAGCATTGTTAGATCAGCAAAAGAATGCCTGACACTGTCGGCGTCCTTGTTTTACGAGCGGTGGCTCAAAAGTACTGTCATTATAGCAAATACATGCCTGACACTATCAGCGTCCTTACCTTACAAAGCAATAGCTCAAAAGTACTGTCATTGTAGCAATTACATACCTGACACTGTCGGCGTCCTCATTTTCCAGAGTAGTAGCTCAGAAGTACTGTCATTGTAGCAAGTACATGCCTGACACTGCCAGCGTCCTTACTTCACAAAGCAATAGCTCAAAAGAACTGTCATTGTAGCAATTACATGCCTGACACTGTCCGCGTCCTCATTTTCCAGAGTAGTAGCTCAGAAGTACTGTCATTGTAGCAAGTACATGCCTGACGCTGTCAGCGTCCTCCTTTCACAAAGCAATAGCTCAAAGGTACTGTCAGTGTAGCAAAAGCATGACAAACACTGTAAGCGTCCTTATGACACGAAGAGGCAGGTAACTAAACGTTTAGTTGCTTGGGATGTCAAGCCTTTGGCCATCTACACACTGCTGAACCATGGTCAGTACTTAACCATCTACACATTACAGAACCATGGTCAGTACTTTCACCATCTACACGTTACTGAACCATGGTCAGTACTTTCACCATCTACACATTACAGAACCATGGTCAGTACTTTTAACATCTACACATTGCTGAACCATGGTCAGTACTTTCACCATCTACACATTCCAGAACCATGGTCAGTACTTTCACCATCAACACATTGCTGAACCATGGTCAGTACTTTCACCATCTACACATTGCTGAACCATGGTCAGTACTTTCACCATCTACACATTACAGAACCATGTTCAGTACTTTCACCATCTACACATTGCTGAACCATGGTCAGCACTTTCACCATCTACACACTACAGAACCATGGTCAGTTCTTGCCATTTGCCAACCCATAACACAGATGGGGTTGGCCAGAACCACAAAGATACACTGTATATGGCCGTATATTGGTTTGTTCCCTGGCAAAAATGTCGTGTGTGCACCGTATATATATGTGGTTCTGGCCAACCCTACAAACATCCCCTCTACTAAGCAGAATTACATCAGTATTCATCCAGAGGGGGCTGACTGAGCCAAAAAAAGGGTCTTTTTAAAATGTGAATTGAGCACGTGCGCCCTAAGTTGCTATGTTTAAGCTTAGCACCCAGAGGTGGCCCTTGCTCTAAACTTTTGACAGCACCTGAGCTTGAACATAGCAACTTTGGGCGCACGTGTCTGATTTTCTGCGGCGTGGACCCCACTTTTCACCACAAATTCTTTACAGCAGATCACCCACTCCACCAAATGGCATACTTTCGTGTGGTATGAAGTTGTTGTAATAAACGAATATGATTGCAAAAATAAATCAAGTGAAAAGATGAAGTGCGTGGTGATGTGGCTCAACATGTGCTGTTTTCCCATAGAAAGGCCCAAATTAGGGTTTGGGCAGTCAAGGTGAGCTTTGACCCCCGTCAATTTGCGCACACTGTGACTTACATGGATATAAGCACATCCTCGTGCAGCTTACAATATCAGCTTTCAATTAAAGCCAGGATGGTTTCAGTTGGCTGAGTGGGCAGTGAATGGCTGGACTCAGAGTGCAAAAGTGCATATTTTCAGGCATTTCCTCAGTCAACCCCCTCTGGTATTCATCACCCCATTCATAACACCCCCTCCGCTAACCACTCATGTAATGTGCAGTGTCCTTGCCGGCCTACTCCCTGGACTTGTCCTGCGTCTGCTGCTTGGCGTCATGCCCTCAATTCTGGCAGCACTTATTATCAAGACGAGGAGAAGGCTCTCCTTTGCTCAAGTCGACCAACAAGTCATGCTTATGTTTTTTATTTTCCGTGAGTACCTCCTCTGCCCTCACATATTTTAAGTGATATAAATTCCATGAGCTGTTATAAATCTCACCTCTTTTTATCAGCACATCGACGCCAAGAACAGCGTGCAGACAGTCATGCTTTCCCACATGTATTTATCTTCCCTGTCGGGGGGGGGGGCATTATTGACAAGTGCACAGAGAATGAGGTATGAAAAGACACCGTGCAACTCTACCTATTCGCATCAGGTAAATAGGAACAAAACAAAGGTCACCTGAGTTTCCTTTTTTTGGTGGTACCCTTGCAGAGGTTGTGACTGTCTTCCTTTCCTCATTTGTTGCTGGCACCCTACTGTATCAGATCTCAGAGCTCATTGAGAGGTGGGTTCCAATAATGTCACCTCTGAACTAGTTCCATTGTCCAGAGGTGGGTTCCAAAGGTGGGTTCCAATGATGCCACCTTTGAACTAGTTCCAATGTCCAGAGGTGGGTTCCGATGTCACCTTTGAACTACACAGCTGCCACCTTCCATGCTTTGTTCCAACGTGCATGCAGCCGTTATGTTTTACTCAGCAATGCATTACGATCTCAGATGGTGGTTTTGATGCTCTGTTATGCTCCCTCACAGGCCGCGCTCTATTCTTGACATCCTGGGCACAGGCCACGCTTATTCTTGACTTATTCTTATTCTTATTCTTGACTTACAGGCCGCGCTCTATTCTTGACATCCTGGGCACAGGCCTCCCCCAAACCGCCTCCTTCTTCCTTCTCTACATCATCTTCAATGCAAGTATTTTGTAAGCCTTTTTGGCTGCGACCGCAAAATGACCTGCATCCTTTGTGTGGTTCCTTTGTGCAAGTTTGTGTGTTTCCTTTGTGTGCATCCTTTGTGCAAATGTCCTGCATCCTTTGTGCTTTTATTTCCCCCTCAGCGTGCTTAATTTTTAACCCCTGCATCCTTTGTGCTTTTATTCCCCCCTCAGTGTGCTTAAATTTTTAACCCCTGCATCCTTTGTGCTTTTATTTCCCCCTCAGCGTGCTTAATTTTTAACCCCTGTAACCTTTGTGCTTTTATTCCCCCCTCAGCATGCTTAATTTTTAACCCCTGTAACCTTTGTGCTTTTATTTCCCCCTCAGTGTGCTTAATTGTTAACCCCTGCATCCTTTGTGCTTTTATTTCCCCCTCAGTGTGCTTATTTTTTAAACCCTGCATCCTTTGTGCTTTTATTTCCCCCTCAGTGTGCTTATTTTTTTAACCCTGTAACCTTTGTGCTTTTATTCCCCCCTCAGTGTGCTTAATTGTTAATCCCTGTAACATTTGTGCTTTTATTCTCCCCTCAGTGTGCTTAATTTTTACACCCCTGCAACCTTTGCGCTTTTATTCCCCCCTCAGCGTGCTTAATTTTTACCCCGCCCACTCTCATCTATCCCTGTACGGCTATCACTTGAAAATCGTCACTGTCTGCTTTTGGGTTTCCCATTGTCATGCTTCTTCGTGCAGGCGTTTGTCATGAAACCATTTGCCATGCTCCGTCTCTTCAGCCTGATTTTGTTTGGCATCAGGTATACTACATCATCAGACAACCCTAATTTGTTGTTTTTATGTCGCAAAATCCATCTGCCAGAGTGGTCCACACAGAGAACTTTCACCAAGGGCTTCTTTGAACAAATCTTTAGCAATCTTCAGTATACAAATGAACCCCAGCAGGATGGAAAAACCGCAAGCAGGCACACACAGACACGCACACGCACACGCACACGCACACACACACACACACACACACACACAAACACACACAAACTCACACACGTGCAGGTATATCACTGCAGGCACCATTTCAGCACGTCAGCGCCTCTGGCAGCGTCAGCAGCAACCTTTAGGCCCTTTGGCACCTGATCATTGCCTTGTATTACTCCTTGGGATGGTGGGTAGGCTGAAACATATGATACAGGAAACACACACACACTTTGTTAGTCATGCTTAAACAAAACAGTTGCGTAAATACAGGGCACCAAAGCAGTGCTCACGCATCAGCCAAATGTCTGTCAGGTTTTGTATTCTACCAAGAGTGGGTGTGAAGAGCTTGTATATGATCACAATTAGCTTTCTCTTAACAATAAAGCCAAGAATTTTCAGGCTGAATAATTGTCAAGCATTATGTTATTGTGTTGCATCAAAAGTATTTGTGAAGTGCTTTCTTCCTGGTCTCCATCGGCACTTTTTTCTCATTCTTGCAGTGAGGGATTGGTACATGTAATACTAGTCATGCATTGCTAGTCATTAATTGCTAGTCATTGATGAGTGTTTTGCATAGGAAACGACCTGTACGCCGTTCCTTGCTGTGCTCAAGGGGAGCAAGGCTTTTGTTTAGGGTTTAAGGATTAGGGCTTAAAGTTCAGCCAAACAGCCAGGCCCCCCCTGAGCACGGCAATGCACTCTCCTTGATTACAAAACAGCGCCACCCATGTGCTTAATCACACCAATGGCTTTGTTTATTAATCACTTTTGCAGATTTAATAACAACCTGCATTCACTACTAAGCACTCACAACAACGCTGCACCACCGTGCTTCAGGTGTTTTCCATTTTAAACCCACTGGTAGCTCCTGCATGTGTGGTCTATTTTGGGTGAGTGCCATTCGTTGATTGCGTTGTTCGTTGACCCCAGCGTCTTGAAAGATTCGAGGTAAAGCTGATTAAATGCTGTCCTCATTAAATGCTATCCTAACATGTAATCAGATTTAAGTAAGTTGCTCTGTGTGAATTTTGACAGGATCAAAAGCACACACACCCTTATTTTACAAGGTTGCTTTCCGTAAGAAGCCATATAAATTTGCAAAGCTCACCAACAACTTGACCAATAATTCCACTCTCTTTCTTTGCAATGATTCTCGTGTTAAAAGACTCTAAAAGACCATTTAATAATCTTGGTACCGTACTTGATCTGTAATGAAGCACTTGATCTGTAATGAAGATTGGGGACAAAACGTGGGGTTTGTGCTGCGGCCTGTTAAGCACGTGCCACGTGACTTCCTGTATGTAAGATCGAATCTTTGTGTGTGTGTGTGTGTGTGTGTGTGTGTTTGTGTGTGTGTGTGTGTGTGTGTGTGTGTGTGTGTGTGTGTGTGTGTGTGTGTGTGTGTGAGTGTGTGTATATTGCTGACAAGTTTAACAATGGCAAGTCACGGGGCCCATACTCTAAAAGTTACTTTTCATACCCTAGATACACCAAAATAAATCCCGAGCCCATTTGGTGCCTCCATGTCCCCCTGTCTGATATTTTGCTAACATCGTACAACTTAATTTTTCTACTGTAACAACTTGGTCCCACTTTACCGATGAAATCGGTTTCACACTTATCCAACAGGATGGTGTGCATTTTGGAACGGTACCAGCACGTGTACGTGTGGTGGAGGCGGTACGATGACTCTGGAAAACTTTGGAAGCAAGTGAGTGTGCGTGAACCCACATGGCGTGCTCAGCCAGCCTGCCTGTTTGGCCTCAAGGTTCTCCTGAGCAAATTGCTAGTGCATGTGATATGCATTCTGGCGTGGAGGCTAGCCTTACAATGTCTCAGGCCAAGCCTGCAATGCTCCTCATCTCAATGGTGTTATTTCAATGGTGGAGGAGTTATGGTACCTGGTACCGATTAGGCTCCTTTCTTAGATAGTGTGGGGAGTGGGGAGCAGCTTTTCACGGCCTGCGTAGTTTTTGTGTGTGTGTGTGTGTGTGTGTGTGTGTGTGTGTGTGTGTGTGTGCAGGTGCACGTTCTTTTTGCCTACATGTGCGCAATATGTCTGTTTAAATTGTGTGACTTGGCGGCGTCGCAAGCCCACACTTCTCCTGGCTAACACGCAGCATCGGCACAAGAGGAACACAAACTGCCACGCTGTGCAATTTATGGTTGCGTGCAGGTTGTTACGCAGATAAGCATCGGCACAAGAGGAACACAAATTACCACGCCGTGCAATTTATGGTTGCGTGCAGGTTGTTATGCAGATCAGCATCGGCACAAGAGGAACACAAACTACCACGCTGTGCAATATATGGTTGCGTGCAGGTTGTTACGCAGATCAGCATGGGCACAAGAGGAACACAAACTACCACGCTGTGCAATTTATGGTTGCGTGCAGGTTGTTACGCAGATCTTTGTTGGCCTGTATTTCTCACAAGCTACTCTTCTTGGCTTGCTGGCAGTTAAGCGCTTCAGGTAGGGCACAAGCAGGGGGCTGAGCCAGCACCGTATGTTTTTGTTCTGGTGCACTCGGATGTAGAGACATACCTAGGCAGGGAGTGGGTTACCATTCTCCACGGTAATGGATCTTTCCATGCATGCACTTATGGCTACATGTGTAGTAGCAATGGCGTTTAAAAACCAACAGAAAAGCAACTTTCCATGCGCTTCTAGCCATTTGCACAACAACGTGTCCTGTAATGTGCGTGCTCTACCAACATAAAAGCAGCTTTCTGTGCACTTTCAGCCACATGCACAACAACGTGTCTTGTAATGTACGAGCAGCTGTCCATGCGCTTCTAGCCATTTGCAAAACAACGTGTCCTAAAATGTGCGTGCTGTACCAACATAAAAGCAGCTGTCCATGCGCTTCTAGCCATTGTTCAACAACGTGTCCTGTAATGTGCGTGCTGTACCAACATAAAAGCAGCTTTCCGTGCACTTCTAGCCATTTGCACAACAACGTGTCCTGTAATGTAAGAGCAGCTTTCCATGCATTTATAGCCACGTTTGTGACGATGTAGGCTTAACCAACAGACACGTAGTACGTGTGCAGTGCGTGTGCAGTACGTATGCTTACCAATGTGAGAGCAGCACGTGTGCTGTAATACAAGAAAGCAGTATGTGTGTTGTACGAATATAAGAGTGGTACTTGGGCACAGTAAGTGTGCAGTAAGTGTGTTGTGCCATTGTGAGAGCAGCAGTACGTGTGTTGTACCAACACAAGTTAAGAGTGGTACGTGGGCAATAAGTACGTGTGTTGTATGAATAATGAGTAAAGATTGGTACGTGGGCGTCGCGTGCGCAGTGCGTATGCTGCACCGACGTAAGAGCAGTACTTGTGCAGTTCCAAGATGAAAGTAGAACGTTTGCAGTGTGTGTAACGTAAGAGCAGTACTTGTGCAGTTCCAAGATGAAAGTAGAACGTTTGCAGTGTGTGTGTGTGTAACGTTCCATCCTGTGTCATTCTTTTAGGTGATCTGGGAAAAGCAGGGTTATGGTGACGACCGCGTTGACGTCACCATTTGTCCTTATACATGAGCCATACACACTACTTTTGTGACACACTACCTTCTTTTTATCACAAAACGTGAACGGGCTTTCCAATACACTACTCTTTGCATTTGCTGCCATGATCCCACTAATACCACGCGCAAGTGTGTCTTGTCGTGATATCACTACACACCCTTGTACACTGCACTAACACCACGCACAAGTGTCTCTTGTCGTGATATCACCACACACCCTTGTACACTGCACTAACACCACGCGCAAGTGTGTCTTGTCGTGATATCACCACACACCCTTGTACACTGCACTAACACCACGCGCAAGTGTGTCTTGTCGTGATATCACCACACACCCTTGTACACTGCACTAACACCGCGCACAAGTGTGTCTTGTCGTGATATCACCACACACCCTTTTGTTACTTTCCATCACTGCACGTAAACAGGTACTCCCCGCTGCTGCTTGTTGCACCTGCTACCACAATCCTAGTGCATCGTGCCGTGCGCATCCAGCTGCTTGGTAGGCCGTGGGATGTGCCAGCACTGAGAGATGCACGTGATCAAGATGCAAGCGTGGATGTTTGTATGGCACCGTCTTCACTAGCATCACCACAAGTGGCAGCAGAAGCAGAAGATTCAAAAGCAGCAGGTGGGTTTGTAGGCATTTATGAGCGCAATTGTGGATGCAAGCCCGAATGCTGTTCGCATCTTCTCACATTGTTGTCTGTGGTGTGGCTGCAATCATCAAACAACGGTGGTTTACAATATGTGAAAGGATTCAACTGATGTTTGGCCTGATCTGAAAAGCGTTTCATTTATCTTGTGACTGCGACGTAGCCGCATTGAAGACAAGCTGCTGGGGGGAAGCTGCTGGCCTGTACACTCCACCTGGTGTGTGGTATGCCTCAGTTGTTGTACATTGCATGATCTTGACAAATGGCACAGAGAGACACACGCACACACACACAGAGGCATACACAGGCACACAGAAAGACACACAGAGTTGCTGCTGTGCAAGTGAATTGAGCTGAAACATAATTTTTAAAATTATAACTTTTATGTTGCATAGCACACATTTATAATATATTGCCCATTTTGGTCAATCAGATCTAGCCGTGGGGAGTGATGCTACGCATGAGTCTTTGCTGCAAGAGGTGGAGTCTATTGAGGCCTGCATAACAAAAGTGAGCAATTGGTTTTCAATAGAACAAACCGTACAGCATTTCCAGAAGGCTTCACTAGAGTTTGGGCTAGGAAACATTTTGCTTTGCATGTTTAAAAACACACGCTTGTCAAGGTGGCAATGAAAACAAATCGTGACATGCTCAAAAGCATGCGTTGATGTTTAGCCTGTAACAATATTAATGCCAAAGACCTTGAGTTTAAGACCGTTTTTAGCCAAGCCCCACAGCATAAGGCATTACCTTGCTGATTTCACACACACACACACAAATACACACACGCACACAAATACACACACACACGCCATCTATATTTCTTGCAGAGGAATACCTTTCTCAACCCAGTTGCTCAGATGAAAGGCCAGGTCTGGAAACCAGCAGGTGAGTGGTTCCTCTTGCAACAGGGCCTGAACGTCACAGTCATACAAAAGCGTAGCTGTATGTGTATCACGAAATTTGCTTGTCATAGATTAAGTCAAGCTACTTTTTTTCGCACACGCACAGACAAAAGTTTGGTGGAAAGTGAGTCTGCCGCCAGCGATGATGGGCTAGAGTACGGGGGAGATGACGAGTTTTCTGAGGAGGAGGAAGGTGCAGTGGAAGAGAAGGGAGGCAGCAGCGTCAAAGCAGAGGAGGATAAAATTGAACCCCACAGTACCAGTGATTGTAAAGGCGTGCTCATAGAAATAAGAGAAGGGGGTGTTTAACACACAGTTTATTATTGATGGGTACTGTAGTATAGCTGGTGACTTTGAATGTCTTGTAAAGTTGTCCATCTGACATAAGAAATAGATACGATTTATTGAAGAAAATATGACGCTCTAGTTTGTCCTGAAGTTTTCGTTTGCAAGCACGATTGATGATTTAAGCCTACATGCAATCAGATCCGAAATAAAGGTGAGACGAGACATTGAATTCAACCCCCAAAAACATCCGAGCATTACTGCTGGTTTCTGGTGGTGTTCAGGCAATTGTTTCCCACTAAAAAGCCTATCTTGTTTTTATTTTCTTGGTGGGATGTTGTGTGTCTTTGCATCCATTGGGTGGTGCAGAACACAAAACATCCTTTCCAAATCGGTGCCAGTATTGTTTACACTACTATCTGCCTTCTTTTTCTCTAATCTTGAATCTTTCTTTTTGTTTGCTGGTAAAGGAGTTTATACTTGGTATCCAAGTGGCTTTTATCTTAAACCGAAGTGTGTTTCAATGGTTACAATGGTTACAATGGGGGGTGACCTTCAGCCAGGTAGTTTGGCTGATCGGCTGCTGACTGGTCTCGGCCAGCCACAAATAAATCCATAAGCTCAGAAAGAAAAAG
>Ga0307966_1001236_pt1 | contig 20299 bp, 15 predicted proteins | sample OrgLakmetagen646_FD_203141 | JGI IMG/M metagenome (GOLD analysis project Ga0307966, IMG submission 203141) | Saline water microbial communities from Organic Lake, Antarctica - #646 | ecosystem: Environmental > Aquatic > Non-marine Saline and Alkaline > Saline | place: Antarctica: Organic Lake... | reverse complement strand
CCTGGCCTTTAAACTGAAAGATCCAAATGAATATCTTGGCAAAGGCAAAGAGCTTGGAATAACATGTGCACTTGTTCCCAGCGATACAGAAGGAGTAGAGCTTGGGAAACGCCACGATCCACTGGGCATACCTTTCTATAACTGTCCGACGCGCGGTCATGATGTTACCGTGCCAATTGACGCCATCATTGGCGGAAAAGAAGGAGCAGGTAACGGCTGGCGAATGCTGATGGAATCATTGGCTGTTGGACGGGGAATTTCACTGCCTGCACAATCCATCGGGGGTGCCAGAACAGCATTCAGGGCGGTTGGAGCCTATGCAGCCATACGGAAACAGTTTGGCCTGAACATTGGGAAATTTGAAGGTATTGAGGAGCCTATGGCGCGAATTGGCGGCTACACCTACCTGATGGATGCAGCACGAAGCTATATTTGTGGTGCGCTTGATCAGGGGGCAAAACCTGCTGTAATTACGGCGATAGCGAAATACAACTTTACAGAACTGGGCCGCGAAATTATCAATGATGCGATGGATGTTGTGGGAGGGGCCGGTATATCACAAGGTCCTCGAAATATATTTGCTCACAGCTACATTGCCACGCCTATCGCCATTACTGTAGAGGGGGCAAATATTCTTACACGAACGTTAATGATCTTTGGCCAGGGAGCGATCAGAAGCCATCCGTACGCTCTCAAAGAGATTAATGCTCTGATGGAGAAAGATGTCAAATCATTTGATGAGGCATTTACAAGTCACCTTGGTCATGTGGTCCAGAATTTGAGTCGGTCCCTGCTGTTGAGTATCACGCGCGGACGACTGGTGAATTCACCTTCAGGCGGACCCGCTAAAAAATACTATCGCAAGCTTGCTTGGGCGTCAGCTTCCTTTGCATTCATGTCTGATATAGCTCTTGGCTCCTATGGTGGGGCACTGAAAATGAAAGAGAAACTTGCAGGACGATATGCCGACATACTTAGCTGGATGTTACTGGCAACTGCCACACTCAGACGGTTTGAAGCTGAAGGCAGAAGAAAAGAGGATGAAATCTTTTTTGAATGGTCAATGCAGCATGCGTTCTATCGAATACAGACTGCATTTGATGAGATCTATAATGAGATCGACGTTCCTGGTCTGAGCTGGGCCTTCCGCGGACCGATTGGACTCTGGTCTCGCATCAACAGAATAGGTAAGAAGCCGTCAGATAAGCTGGGGCACAAAGTTGCTCAGGCGATGCAGCAGCGGGGTGATCAGCGCGATCGGCTTACATCAGGTATCTACATCAGTAAATCTACAGATGAAGCGATCGGAAAATACGAGCACGCAATGACGCTGATCGAAGAGTCATTCCCGATTTACAAAAAGCTCTACAAAGCAACAAAAGCCCGAGAGCTCACAAAGGCAGCCGTTCTTGATCAGATTGAGCCGGCGCTTAGCAAGGGCATCATTGATAAGCAGGAAGCTGAACAAGTCCGGGCCGCAGAGGAAGCTCGCTTTGATGCCATACTCGTTGATGAATTTACTCTTGACGAGTACAATGAAAGCGCAGTCTATCCTTCGAAATCAAAAGATTCTAAGATGGACAAAGAGAAAAACCCACTAATGGCTTAGTGGGTTTAATCCGGCTCATGGAGCCGGATTATTAATCTTTATCAGAATGAAGTGTGGCGGCCTTTTTGGCGGAGTGAAGGATTCCTTTGATCATCGCTGAACTAAAACCGCTGTGCTCCATCTCGTTCAGTCCGGCAATCGTACATCCCCTGGGGGTGGTCACCCGATCAATTTCAAACTCCGGATGATTATCTTTATCGGCCAAAAGCGACGCTGCACCTTTAGCTGTCTGAGAAGCCATTTTTAGTGCCTCATGGGCATGAAATCCAATCTCGATACCACCCTGAGAGGCTGCACGGATAGAGCGAAGAAAAAATGCAATGCCGCACGCACACAATGCAGTAGCTGCCGTCATTTGCTCTTCCAGTATTGAAACAGTTTTGCCGACGGTGTTAAATATTTCAGTGGCTGTATCCAGAATTTCAGTATTTCCGTTGTCGGTACAGATGCATGTCATTGATTCGCCAATAGCAATTGCGGTATTCGGCATGGCCCGAACAACATTGATCTTATCACCCAGAATAGATTTCATGTATGCAATTTCAACGCCCGATATAACAGATATCACGAGGTGTTTTTCAGAGTTAAGGAACGATTCTATTTGCTTCAGCAGATCTTTAATCTGACTTGGTTCTACAGCGAGTATAATTACTTCAGAACGTTTAATCGCCTCTTCATTGCTCTTAGTCACGTAAAACCCTTTCTCTTTGAATGGCTCAAGCATCATGATTCTCCGCCTCGTTAGCGCAATAGATGATGCATCGTATTTACCAGAATTTACTAAACCGGTTGCAATGGCGGTGCCAATATTTCCGGCTCCCAGAATGGCAATTTTTTCACTCATGTCTGTACATTTTTGGATCGTTATTTGATTTAAACTGTAATAAACAGAATTAGACGAACGAATGCAGGAAATTGTTGTGAAATAAAGGCTTGACTCTGAAAGCGCTTCTATTTGAGTAGGGCTGAAATTGGAAAATACTATAGAAAATAACTTGAACAGGAAGTAACAGTTGACTAACATAGTAAGCTTCTGCAACTACGTTTTAAATAATCTACCTATATGCAAGTGTTGAAATTTGGCGGGTCCTCAATGGGTACCGTCGATTCGATATCAAACGTACTATCCATTGTAAAACAGCGAGCTGAGAGAGGATCCGTTGCTGTTGTTGTTTCTGCCATGAAAGGGGTGACTGATCAACTTGTTGAAACATGCGATCGAATGGAACGCTCATCATTCAGCTATCGGGAAACGATAGAAGCCCTGGAAAAGCGTCATTTTGATATCGCCAGAACTATGCTCCCTGCACAAGAACAGAGCGATCTCATCACGGAGCTGAAAATGCTTCTGAATGAGCTTGAGGACTTGCTTCAGGGCGTGTCACTGGTTCAGGAGATTACACCAAAAACCCGGGATTTTGTGATGGGATTTGGCGAGCGCCTGTCGGCTAAAATACTAAGCTACCTGGTCAGAAGTCAAAAGGTTGATGCTGAATACACCGATGCACGATCGTTTATTGTCACGGATTCAAGATTTGGAAATGCCCGGGTTGACCAGCAGGTTACATACGACAATATCCGCTCATATTTTAAAGTTGGTGATAATCCGAAAGTTTTTGTTGTTACAGGTTTTATCGCAGCAAACGAACAAAAGCTATCTACAACACTCGGGCGTGGCGGATCGGATTATACTGCCGCTTTGATAGGGGCTGCTCTGAATACAGAACTTATTGAGATCTGGACTGATGTTAACGGGCTGATGACAGCAAATCCCGTTAAAGTTAAACGTGCGTTTCCGATACATGAAATTTCGTATGAAGAGGCAATGGAGCTTTCCCATTTTGGGGCCAAGGTTATCTATCCGCCCACGCTTATACCGGCACTGAAGGCGCAAATTCCAATCGTCATTAAAAATACTTTTGAACCGACTCAGCCGGGTACATCGATACGAAAAGAGATTACGCCGACGCATAACCTGATTAAAGGCCTTTCCTCGATTGATAACATTACCATGCTTACCATAAAGGGGAGCGGAATGATTGGGGTGAGCGGAATTGCGGCAAGAATTTTCAATTCACTCGCAAACGCCAACGTCAACATTATAATGATCACACAGGCGTCATCTGAGCACACGGTTTCCATCGCTGTGCTGCCTCATCAGACCGATATCGCCAAAAATGCGATCCACTCTGAATTTGAAGAGGAGCTTAAAGGGCAGGAGATCGACGATGTTGAGGTTGAGAAGGATCTCTCTGTAATCGCCATTGTTGGTGATAATATGAGGAACATTCCCGGTATTGCGGGGCGTGTATTCAGAGCACTGGGACGAAATGGAATAAATATCAGGGCAATTGCTCAAGGTTCATCTGAGAGAAATATCTCATTTGTTGTTAAAAACCGTGATGAAAATAAAGCTATCAATACTCTTCACGACGCCTTCTTTCTTGCAGGAGTGAAGACCGTGAATCTCTACGTTGCGGGTATCGGTCTGATTGGTGGCACGCTGCTTGAAATGATCCGTGAACAGCTGCAGATATTTTATGATGAATACAATATTGAATTCTGCTTGCAGGGAGTCGCGAATTCCAGAAAAATGCTCATCCGGGAAGAAGGAATTTTGTTGTCAAACTGGAGAGATGATCTTGAAGATAAAGGCGAGAAAACGGACTTAAAACAGTTTATTGAGCAGGTGAAAAACCAAAATTTGCCCAACTCAATTTTTGTAGATTGCACGGCAAGTGATGAGGTGTCCAATATCTACCCCAGCTTGCTATCGTCTAATATTTCGGTGGTTACGCCCAACAAAAAAGCAAATTCAGGGTCACTTAAGTTTTATAAAGAGCTTCACGACCTGGCAGAGAAACATAATGTTGCATTCAAGTACGAAACGAATGCAGGAGCCGGACTTCCGATCATTTCAACTATCGATGAATTGGTTTCCACTGGAGACCATGTCGACAAAATTGAAGGTGTTTTATCAGGAACGTTAAGCTATATTTTTAACAACTTTTCAGGTGATAAAAAGTTTAGTGACATTGTAAGTCAAGCCAGGGAAAAAGGGTATACAGAGCCGGATCCAAGAGAAGATTTGAATGGCCGGGATGTAGCACGTAAGCTCTTAATTCTGGCTCGTGAAGCCGGTTTTAAAATAGAACCGGAAGATATAGAAGTCCAAAACCTTGTGCCCGAAGAGGCCAGGAACGGGTCCGATATTGAGGAGTTTTTCGAGATCCTCAAAAAGCATGACGACGATTTTGAAGCGCTGCGATCCAAAGCTGAAGCTAATGACAAAAAGCTGTGCTACATAGCCCGTTTTGAAAACGGCAGAGGTGTAGTGAAACTGGAACAGATATCCCGTGATCATCCTTTTTTCGGGCTCGATGGGAGCGATAATATAATGGCGCTCTATACCCGATATTATAAAGAGAGTCCCATGGTTATTAAAGGGCCAGGAGCTGGCGCAAATGTTACATCGGGTGGCATTGTTGCCGATATATTACGAGTTGTAAGCACTAAAGCCGCAAGTAATGCCGGGTAGATTATGACCTCAGAACGTAAAAAGTCCGCGAAAGCATTTGCTCCAGCTTCTGTTGCAAATGTCTCATGTGGGTTTGATGTTCTTGCCTTCGCCATCTACGGCTCGGGAGATATTGTTGAAGTCTCGCTAATGGATGAGCCCGGTGTAAAAATTACATCTATTGAAGGTGATGGTGGATTGCTGCCTAAAGAGCCGCCCATCGACAATACGGCCGGCCGGGCTGCTATTGCTATGCTTGAGGATATGGGAATTGAGGATGAAACGGGCATTTCAATCCACATCAAAAAAATGATGCCTTTGGGAAGCGGAATGGGCTCCAGTGCAGCCAGTTCTGTGGCCGCTGTTGTCGCTCTCAATGAACTATTCGATTCACCTTACGAAAAGAAAGATCTGCTGCCGTTTGCCATGCAGGGAGAGCTTGCGGCAAGCGGAAGTCCGCATGCTGATAATGTCTCTGCATCACTACTGGGAGGTTTTACACTGGTTCGCAGCCAGAATCCGCTCGACGTCGTAAATCTACATGTTCCGGATGGGTTAGTTGCTGCTGTATTTCACCCCAATATTTCAATCAGTACAAAAAATACGCGACTTATTCTCAGGAAGTCAGTTCAGATGTCACAGGCCGTTCAGCAGTGGGGAAATGTCGGTGGTTTGATCGCCGGACTCTACACTGAAGATTTCGATTTAATTTCACGCTCTATGACAGACTATATTGTAGAACCGGCGCGATCTATTCTTATACCTGGATTTGATGAAATGAAAGAGTCTGCACTGGAGAACGGTGCTCTTGGGTTTAGTATTTCAGGAGCCGGGCCGTCCGTTTTTGCACTTTGCAGATCAGAGGATGATGCGAATAAGATCAAAAAAGAGATTGTCAGAATCCTCGATACATTTAACTTAACTGTGGACGCATATATTTCCCCGATTAATCTGGAGGGGAGCAAACCCATTACGTAATAAGCATCACTGATGAAATTTTATAGTACCAGCGGAAAATCTGACGGTGTTACATTTCTGGAAGCGGCCGAGGGGGGACTGGCTCCTGATGGCGGCCTCTACATGCCGGATACTCTTCCAAAACTCTCTTTGCCGTTTTACGATCCAGAATCAGCTGCTGGCTTGACGTTGCAAGATATTTCAAAGCAGGCAGCGAGGCCTTTTCTGTCAGATTCACTCTCCATAAATGAAATTGATGATCTGATTGATGACGCAATTACCATGGAGGCTCCTCTTGTAAAACTCAGGGACGATCTCTTTGTTCTCGAACTTTTCCACGGCCCTACACTTGCGTTTAAAGATTTCGGGGCACGATTTATGGCCCGACTATTTTCAAATCACCGGTCTGAATCAGAAAAAGATTTGATCATTCTTGTGGCAACATCAGGCGATACTGGAGGCGCGGTGGCCAGTGGTTTCTATGATCTTGACGGTGTGCATGTTTGTTTGTTGTTTCCAAAAGGAAAAGTGAGTGACATCCAGAGAAAGCAGATGACAACGCTTGGAAGAAATATTACTGCATTGGAAATTGAAGGTACGTTTGATGACTGCCAGCGACTGGTAAAACAGGCATTTTCTGACGCAGACCTGAACACTACTTTACGACTTAGCTCAGCCAACTCAATCAATGTGGCAAGGTTACTTCCGCAAACGTTTTACTATTTCACAGCCTATTTTCAGCTTAAAAAGTTCACGGATAAAAACCCGGTTTTTGTGGTGCCCAGCGGCAACTTTGGCAATCTTACAGCCGGGTTGATGGCAGAAAAAATGGGGATGCCTGTATCAGCTTTTGTGGCCGCAACGAACAGAAATGATGTGGTGCCTGACTACCTTTTAGGGTCAGAGTTTTTACCACGGACCTCGGTACAAACTATTTCAAATGCAATGGATGTTGGAAATCCAAGTAATTTCAACAGAATAAAGTCTTTGTTTAATGGAGATGATGCAGCAATCAGGCGGCATATTAAAGGCTATTCTTTTTCTGATGCGGACACAAGGTTAATGATTCGAAGGGTCTATGATGAATATAATTATGTCGCAGATCCACATACTGCTATTGGCTTGCTTGCCGCAGATGAGTACAGTAAAGACTATGACGATAGGTCACCAAAAATAGTTCTTTCAACGGCCCATGCATCCAAATTTTTAGATGTGGTCGAGAATGAAATAGACAGAAAAGTATCGATTCCGGATCGGTTGGTTAAGGCAACCCGGCGCGGTGAGAAGTCGCTTTCGTTGTCATCGGACTATCCGGAGCTTAAAAAAATGCTTTTAAAAACTTACGGAAGATAATTTATCAGCTCTCTTCCAGCGCCTTCTTTAGGTCACTCAGAGTAGATACAGGGGCATCGCAACTGAAATTTCTACAAATGTAAACACGTGGTTTATTTTCAATTGAGAAAGGTCGTGTAAAAGATGAGACCCCACTGAGTATCTCTTCCGTTTGATTTGATTTAAGCAGCACTGAATGTTGAAATCGATTCAGCTGGGATAAATAATCCAGCATATCCTGCGTTTCGCTACTCTCTGTATCTCCGGCAACGGCAATTTCGATGGGATTATGATGCAGGTTTAGTTTTGTAATGAGGGCAAACGTATAGGCAGATGGATTTTCCATAATTACTTTTGAAAAAGCTCTGAGTATCCGATCAGACTCAACTTCAAAGTCAGGGTTGCCGGTAAGTCTGGAAAGCCTGAATCCGTTGAGGGCTGCTATTGAATTTGAAGAGGGCAGGGCGCCGTCATAGATTTCTTTTTGCCTGCCCATGGGTGTCTCAGAATTAGACGACGTAAAATAAAATCCCCCTGATGCTTTATCACTAAACTGGTTTCCAAATTGTTGCTGCAGGTCAACAGCTTTTTTAAGATAGGTTGGATCATATGTGGATTGATAGAGCTCAATCAAGCCCCATATCAGCGCACAATAGTCATCCGCCATAGCAGGAATGCCGGCTTCACCGCCACGGTAACGGTGGAGCAATTGACCATTTGACGTCACCATTTCAGAATTGATGAACGACTCAATATCGGAGGCTGCATCTGTAAAAATAGAATCATTAAATACGGCTCCGGCAGTTGCAAATGCGGCCATCAAAAGACCGTTCCAATCCGTCAATATTTTGTCGTCAAGCAGAGGAGGAATCCGTTTCTTTCGCGTGTCATAGAGTGTCTGCAGAATCTCATCAAGTGTTGCACCCAGCTCAGCGGAATTGAGATGTTTGTCAGTAGCAATAGCAGATAGTTCACGAGTTAAATGAGGGATATTTTTTCCGGTGTACTGACCGGAGGCTTCATCGCGGAAATTTCCTCTCCCGCTTATATTGTATATCTTACAAAAAAGTTCTGCCTGATCCTTTGGCAAATATTCATAAATCTCCTCCTTTTCCCACACATAAAATTTCCCCTCTTCCCCTTCACTGTCTGCATCCTCAGCTGAGTAATAAGCTCCCTCAGGTGATCTCATATTGGACTTCAAATAGTCAAACATACGGTAGCATGTATCTTTGAACATCGGGTCACGGGAGATGCGCCACCCTTCGCAATAGCTCAAAAGAAGCATCGCCTGATCGTACAACATTTTTTCGAAGTGGGGGAGAAGCCACTTTGCATCAGTTGAATAGCGGTGAAACCCGCCGCCAACATGATCCCAAAGACCACCCAGTCGCATCTGACGCAGCGTGTGCAATGCCATCTCTTTTGACTTTTGGTTCCCATCAGTTTCAAAATGCCGAAGCAGGAACAGAAGATTGTGGGGCGATGGAAACTTGGGATGACTACCAAACCCACCATGGGTCTCATCAAACCGGTTTTCTAACGCTTGTTGAGCTTTTTCAATCACATTATCTGGCAGCGATTTGGATGATGTGCCAAGTGTGAGAGTTTTTGAAAATCCATCACGAATGCTTTCCACACTTTGGTGAATCCGGTTTCTGTCCTCTGTCCAGATCTTTTTTATCTGAGGGGCCAGGTCCGTCATTCCCAATTGTTGCCCCCTCGACTCTTTCGGCAGATAGGTTCCGGCAAAAAACGGTTCTTTATCAGGCGTCATTACAACCGTCAGTGGCCACCCTCCGCGCCCGGTCAGCATTTGGCACACCGTCATGTAGGTGTTGTCGATATCGGGCCGCTCCTCGCGGTCTACTTTTATGTTGATGAATGCGTCGTTCATCAATTCAGCCACCTGTTCATCTTCAAAACTTTCATGTGCCATCACGTGGCACCAGTGGCATGTGGCATATCCTACGGATAGGAAGACCGGTTTATCCTCTGATGCTGCTTTTTCAAAGGCTTCATCACACCATGGGAACCAATCGACAGGGTTTTCAGCGTGCTGTAGCAGGTACGGGCTTTTCGAATATTTAAGGTGATTCATGTTGATACACTAAATTACCCTTCACCTTTTAAACGCTCACCATAATCCACAAGGTAGCGTTCGTATGGTTCGTTCATGAGTGGTGACGTAATCAGGAAGTCGGCGGATGACCGATCGCATGCCAGCGGAATATTGTAGACGATGGCCATCCTGAGCAGGGCTTTTACGTCCACGTCGTGCGGCTGGGCCTGAAGCGGATCCCAGAAGAAAATAAGCAGGTCGAGTTTACCTTCGGCGATGGCCGCCCCAATTTGGAGATCGCCACCCAACGGTCCGCTTTTGAACCGGTGAACCGGCAGGGCAAGTTTATCTGCAATGAGTCCACCGGTTGTCCCCGTTCCGTAAAGTTCATGTTCTCTGAGTACATCACTATTGAATTCAGCCCAATCGAGAAGATCCAGTTTTCTGAAGTCGTGGGCGATAAGGCCGATACGCTTCTTTTTGTTCATAGTTGTGGTGTGCGATCCAATACTTGGATGAGATCCGGACGGTTTTATTTTATTCAAAATAGCGCTGGTTGGTTTCAGGTTATGACTATAGAATAGAAATTATATCGCTAAAGCCAAATAGGATGTGATGGAATTTACGACTGAAACTGAAGAATTGGAGTTGAATCTTGACGTTTAATGATCCGGGAAGGCAGTCTGTTTTCAGATGACCAGTTTGAGGGCTGGCTTTTGAAGGTTGAGCCGTTTTATTGAATACTTCTCGTCGCCAAATCCTTTGAGTTTGGACGTGAAAGAATCAATTTTGCAGTATGTGTCACCTTGTTCAAGAAACGTCTGCAGGTGGGGGTTCTTTAGTGCTTTTGATGAGATAACAAGCTCATCACGATTCGCTTTTTCAACAAGGCGCGCCGCCAAATTAACCGTGTTACCAAAATAATCAATGCGGTTATTAAGCGTAACTGCATAACAATTTCCATGATGCAGGCCGCCCTTCAGACGAATCGGTGAGTCAGACTCCTCTGATTCAATGAATAACTGTTGAGCCCGCTGATATGCGCGTACGGCAGATGCAGGCTGGCGAAATACGGCCATGATTGCATCACCAATAGTTTTTACGATTGCACCCCGCTCTTCCCGAATAATTTTTCTGAGCACTTCAAAATGGTCCATAACCTTTTTAATTGCTTCCTCGTCACCACTGTCGGAATAGATAGAAGAAGAGTCAATCAGGTCAGTAAATAAAACTGTCAGATCTTTACACTTCATTTTTTGCGACTGACGGAGATACTCCTTTGGAAAGCACTCTCTGAAGAACTGCTGAGATGTGACCTCTGCAGCAGATACGCCAAATTTTGGCCATCGCCGGTCTTCGATTGAAATCAACAGCGGATGTTCGGCTTCGTTTTTTACAATCATGTCTGATTGTGGTGAAAGAAGTGTCTCACCTTTATCTTTTTCTCCCTCTTCAAGCGTCATGGTAACATTATCAAGTCCCTCCACATCAGGACGAACATGTATGTCTCTGTCAAGTGTATCAGTTCGCACCCGAAATCTGCCATCAGGCAGCATAAGGTTTACAAAATGTTTAGCACCCGGTTTAATATACTGCTGCATAACCACGTGCGGACGCTGCTGGGGGCCGGATACACAGTAGGTATCGTCGCTAAGCTTTCGCACCATCGGATGTGATTTAAAAATGACCTGTGTGGTATTATTTAAATCAAGTTCCATCGTATCACCGCAGTGATTGCAATAGTGAGAGGTGCTGATCTCAAAAAGACGGCGGGACACTTTAAGTGTGCGTCTGCAGCGGGGACAAACCTGCTTCCACTCCATGTTTAAAATATTCAGAATCACAGCGTGATATGCTGTCTCGAGAACGCGATGAAGCGGAAAAGCCCAGAGTTCAGATAATTTCAGAGGATCAATAAACTTTAAATCCTGCTCGTCTGAGTAGTGAAGAAGGTCAATAATACGGCGGGATAGTTCCGGTTCATCAGTTGCAGCTGAAAGTTTTTTTCGAAGCTCTCTCCATTTTCCGGGGGTTTTTAAACTTAATAGAAAAGACGAACTTCTTTTATGCGGAAACTGATGAGAAGCAATTGATTCATCATAGCGCTTGATGACGTGTTTAAGTCTCTGTTTAAAGGCTTTTGTAAAATGAGTTTTTGTCCGTAAAGAGCCCATGAATCCACGAGAGGTCCCTTCAAACCGGATAAAGATGTATGTGCCTTTATCCTTGCTGTTTCGGGCCGGGGTAAGTTCGATCTTAATCGACAGCTCTTCGTAAGGTCCACGCTGATAGTCTCTGTAAATTTTTAAATAGTGCGGTGCTTCCCACCGGTATGGTTCCTCAAGCCAGATATCAGCTCTGCGCAGATGGTCGTATTCAAGCTGAGCAAAATGACGTGGCAGGCTGTGCGAAATCATCGCCTCTTGAATCGGAAGTTGCCCAACATCTTTGAAAAAGCGATTTGTGTCCGAGATATACGGCCACAGCTGTAGCGGTGTCCCCGCTGAGTGGATACGCCAACTGTAGGAAAATGGGTAACTTTTCATCAATTTTATTTAAAACACGTTTCGAGATTCTGAACGTGATGCCGTATCTTGGCACTTCTCTACATTAAAAGAGAACTAAACATCTAATTTGTTACAAAAAAAATAAATAATGGCCGCAGAACGTACGTTAACAATCCTGAAACCGGATTGTGTAAGAAAAAAATTAATTGGGAAAGTAATCGAACAGATTCAGGAAGCAGGATTTGAAATCAAGGCTATGAAACTGACCCGGCTGACCGAAGATACTGCCGGTGGATTTTACGCCGTTCACAAAGAAAGACCCTTTTTCGGAGAGCTTGTTGAATTTATGAGCAGCGGAGCCTGTGTTCCGATGATCCTTGAAAAAGAAAACGCAATTGACGATTTTCGCGAATTGATTGGTGCGACTAACCCTGAAGAAGCTGCTGATGGAACTATTCGTGCAAAATTTGCAGATAGTATAGGTGAAAATATTATTCACGGATCAGACTCTGTCGAGAATGGTAAACTTGAAGCCGCTTATTTCTTCCCGGAATCAGACGTTGTTGCCAATAACGCATAAAGTGTTATAATACCAGAGATTAAAGTCACCTTTAGTTAATATCTGGAGGTGACTTTTTTATATTTAAATTTTCTCAATCTCAACCTGCGCATTATGGCCTCACATCTCTTAATAAAAACAGTTTATCAATGGATGGCAGCACTTTTTATCTGCTCGTTACTCATATCCTGTGGAGCTGATCTTGCAAAGGAGACCCACATAACGGGGGTGAAAACAGGCGGCGAACAACTTATCAGCAATCACCTCGCTGAGCTTGATGGCAAAAACATTGGGCTTGTGATGAACCCAACAGCCGTTGTGAATGGCGTCCATATGCTGGATACACTACTTGCGCTCGATGTGGAAGTAGGCGCACTGTTTGCACCTGAACATGGCTTCCGCGGAGAAGCGGGTGCCGGCGAAAAGATAGAGGATGGAGTGGATCAACAAACCGGATTACCGGTTTACTCGTTATATGGAAACTCCCGCAAACCAACGGCGGAGATGCTGGATGGAATTGATGTGCTTTTATTTGATATGCAGGATGTCGGGGCTCGGTTTTATACATATCACGCTACCATGGGGCTCGTTATAGAAGCAGCTGCTGATGCCGGAATTCCTGTCTGGATTCTGGACCGTCCCAACCCACTTGGAGGTGAGTATGTAAGCGGCTGGATACGTGAGAATGAATTTTCTTCATTTGTAGGGCCCTATCCCATTCCCGTTGCTCATGGCATGACATTGGGTGAGCTGGCAGGCATGATGGTGGGAGAAGGCTGGCTGGAAACGGAGTCTGTCCCGGAACTGCGGGTTATTACAATGGACGGGTGGAGCCGTTCAATGCTTTGGCCTGAAACAGAACTGCCATGGATCGCCCCCTCACCAAATCTGCCTACATTCGAACACGCATATGTTTACCTGGGAACTTGTTTAATTGAAGGGACGTCACTGTCTGAAGGGCGGGGAACCAACAATCCGTTCTTAACAATAGGGTCGCCTAATACGACACTTTCCGGGGATGATATTGTCCGTTTAAACAACCGGATACCTGGAGGAAGCGTGGTGCAGGCAGAATTTACGCCGCAAGAAATACCGGGTGTTGCCCTAAACCCCAAACATGAGGGCGATTTGTCGTATGGGATCCGAATAAGCGTAGAAGATTACGACGAGTATCGGCCGTTTGAGAATGGCCTGGTCATTCTTTCAGAGCTGATGCAACATACATCAGATGCCACAACAAGAGATTTTTTGTATAAACTCGCAGGAACTAAAGACGTAGACAGTGTTATTACCGGAGAGATTCAGCCGGATGAGGTTACATTTGGATTATCATCATTTCTTGATGAGAGAGAAAATTATTTGCTCTATTGATTTACACTGCCGGGTTGATTTTAACTGAGCTCCATTGGGTTAAAACAGATAGTTCTGACTCATTTTTTCCGCTGAATCATCTGACGTTTCCATTCGTAACAAATGAGCGCAGCGCTGACGGAAGCATTCAGAGATTCGACTCCATTTTCCATGGGAAGTGAAAGAAGAAAATCGCAGTGCTCACCGGTTTTCTTCCTCATGCCGCGGCCTTCGTTACCAATCACAAAGGCCATGGGTACATCATAAGACTGATCCCAGATCGCAGAATCGGCGTTCTGATCCAGTCCGGCAATCCAGAACTTGTTCTCTTTTAGCGTAAGAATTGCCTGGTTTAAATTCACCGCCCGTATGATAGGAATACGACCGGCTGTACCGGCACTCGTTTTCAAAACGGTTGCATTAACCGGAGCCTGCCTGTGTTTTGGAACAATAACTGCCGTGATTCCCGCTGCGGCAGCAGTTCGTAAAATGGCGCCCAGATTATGGGGATCTTCAATTTCATCAAGGCACAGAACTGCTGTGTCCGGTGTTGGATCAAGATTGTCCAGCCACTCTTCAAACTCCAGATATTTTATTTCTGATATTGCAGCTACAATTCCCTGGTGGTTCACATCACCTACAAGCTCCGTTAGTTTCGACTCGGGAACTTTTACGACAGGAATTCTGTGTTGGGAAGAGTCATTTACAATAGCATATGATGCAGACGATCTGAGATTATCACGGATATATATCTTTTCTATGGTATCCGGTTCTCTGTTCAGAAGTTCCTGTATAGGATTGATGCCAAATGAATATTTATTAGTCATTTATAATGTAATATTTTGGCTTAATGTTTGCATCTGAATCATCAAATGGTGATATAGAAATGTGCTTAAAGTGATTAGCTATCTACCATACTTATAACCCACATGAGAAGAGACTCAGATGAAGAATGATAACCCTAAAGAAAAGAAATCCGGAGATCAATATCTCGGGCTAAGTAATTTAAGCGATAGTAAGCCAAAGTCATCGCTTCAAAAATTTAATTCCTATTGGAACAGTAATTCACTTCAGGTTCTGGCGGGCAGTATTCAGATCATTGCAGGAATGAGTATTGTGGGAATCACGATACTGGGCCTTCTTCAGCCACTTTGGATTGCAGCTATATTAAGCATGCTGGGAAGTATATCAAGCATGTTTGGAGTATATATGATCTTTCAGGCAGTATCATCGTCCGGAAAGTTTGATACACTTATTAATCAATCGATTAAACGAGTTATTCGCGACCAGAATTAGAAGCGCTTCCCGATTGAGTGTTACACATAATAGTTCAAAATATTTCCTGACAAAAGACTGATAAGCTTTCCCATTTGAGTTACAATCATTGCTACACGTTGAACACGCCAGCCGGATCACGTTCTGTTAATTATTCAATAGCTCCCGTAATTCCATTCCAGTCAGCACCGGGATTTTTTAATATTGCTCATCGCGGCGCTAGTTTTTACGCTCCCGAAAATACATTTCCGGCTTTTCAAAAAGCTGTTGAAATGAAGGCCGATATGATTGAGCTTGATGTAACCCTCACAAGAGACAAAATCCCCGTTGTTTTTCACGACAAAAAAATCAACCGCACAACAGATGGAAGCGGAGATATCTGGAACTATCTTCAACGAGAGCTCAAAGAGCTGGATGCAGGCAAATGGTTTAGTCCGGACTTTAAAGGAACAGAGATACCAACCCTTGAAGATGTTTTGATTTGGGCATCCGGTACTATTTCCCTCAACATAGAAATAAAGAAAGAGGCGGTAGAAAAAAGTCAGAAAAAAGGCATTGTTGAATATATAAACGAGCTCGTAACTGAGCATGATATGCTAGATCAGGTCATTGTCTCGAGCTTCAGTCGGGAAGCGATAGTGGGATTCAGGAATATTTCGTCAGCAATATCAACAGCTTATCTCATCAATCCATATGTATTTGGCACACCCAGGGCATACCATCAAATGGAAACAATGCACGCCAATGGTTTGAATATGAAACCGCGCCAAATGAGAAAGTCGTTAATGAAGCTGACGAAAAAAAATCAGGTGCCCGTCTGGGTATATACCGTGGATGAAGCAGATGAGATGGCTGACGTTATTAAAAAGGGTGCAACGGGCATCTTTACAAACCGACCTGACCTGCTTCGTGAGGTTGCCACCTCACTTTTGGGTAACCGTGAGGAATAGTTAAAATTTTTTTATTCTTTTTGTTATTTGGTTGAATGGGAATCGGGAGCCTGCTATTTTAAATTTTCCATCAACCAAGTTAATCCTCTCATGCCCACAAAATACATTCTCGTCACCGGCGGGGTCACGTCATCACTCGGAAAAGGGATCATATGTGCTTCATTAGGCCGGTTGCTGGTAGCACGCGGGCTTAAAGTTACGGTTCAGAAACTTGATCCGTACATCAATGTTGATCCCGGTACTATGAACCCTTATGAGCACGGTGAAGTATACGTGACGGATGACGGTGCAGAAACGGATCTGGATCTTGGTCACTATGAGCGATTTCTGGACATCAAAACGTCTCAGGAAAATAACGTTACGACCGGACGCATCTATTATGATGTGATCAAAAAAGAGCGGAAGGGTGTGTATCTGGGGAAAACTGTACAGGTGATTCCCCATATTACTGATGAAATCAAATCCCACGTCATAAAGCTTGGTGAGTCGGAAAACTACGATGTGGTGATCGTTGAAATAGGCGGTACCGTGGGTGACATCGAAAGTCTGCCATATATTGAGGCTATGCGGCAGCTGAAATATGAGGTTGGCCGCAATAACGTGTTATCAATACATCTAACGCTGGTTCCTTATCTGGCGGCTGCCGGAGAGCTTAAAACAAAACCGACGCAGCACTCGGTTAAGACATTGTCAGAGAGCGGGCTAAGTCCCGATATTTTAGTTTGCCGGTCAGAGCACCCTTTGGATTCTACAATCCGAAGTAAGATCGCCCAATTTTGTAATGTAGATATTGAAGACGTGATCGAATCACTGGATGCTAATAGTATCTACGAAGTTCCTCTGCTCATGCAAAAGGAGGGACTTGATAAACGGGTGATTCAAAAGCTGAATATCGAGACAGATAAACCTGATCTTGAAAAATGGATACAATTTGTTGATAAGCTCAAATACCCTGACAAAACTGTTAAAATTGCGCTCGTAGGAAAGTATGTGGAACATCACGACTCCTATAAATCAATTGTTGAAGCTCTCATTCATGGCGGTGCCGTCAACGACGCGAAGGTGAAAATCAAATGGGTACAGTCTGAGACCATCAACACCCAAAATATCGATAAATATCTGAATGATGTGTCCGGTATCCTTGTGGCCCCGGGCTTTGGTGACAGGGGGATAGAAGGAAAATACCTTGCCGTTCGATATGCACGCGAAAACAAAATTCCATTCTTTGGTATTTGCCTGGGGATGCAGTCGGCCGTCGTTGAATTTGCCCGGAATGTTGCGGGTCTCGAAATGGCAGACAGTACGGAGTTTAATGAGAAAACAACGTATCCCGTCATCGATCTCATGCTGGATCAAAAAGATGTGACGGATAAGGGCGGAACCATGCGTCTGGGTAAATATAATTGCAGTCTCGTAGAGGGTACCCATGCAGCCAAAGCTTATGGAAAACAGACGATTGATGAGCGGCACCGCCATCGATATGAGTTCAATAACGCATTCAAAGAGAAATTGACGGATGCAGGACTCATCATCTCAGGCGTGAACCCTGAAAGAGATTTAGTCGAGATTATTGAACTTAGTGATCACCCGTGGTTTGTGGGTGTGCAGTTTCATCCTGAACTGAAAAGTACGGTATACGAGCCCCATCCATTATTTGTGGCACTGGTAGCAGCTTCTATTAAACATATGGAGAACAGGAAAAAAGAAGAGAGTACTGTAGCTGAAACAACGTTGGATTGACTAAAATGTCTCAATATTCGGGGCGCGTGAGGGTTAGAGCGTGTGCGTTGGTTGTAAAAGACAGCGAGATATTGCTGGTTAAACAAAAAGTACCTACACGTGCACATCCGGTTTGGATAGCTCCGGGAGGTGAAGTGGAACTTGGCGAATCATCCATAGAGACCGCAAAGCGCGAAACACTTGAGGAGACAGGCCTGGTGATTAATCCCATTCATCTCGTAGCTGTTAATGAATTTGTGGAGCCACCATTTCACGCAGTCGAACTCTATTTCCTTGCCAAAGTCATCGGGGGGTCACTTAAAGTAGGAGAAGATCCGGAGCATACGTCTGATGATCAGCAAATAACAGAGACTGCGTTTATCCCCTTTGATCGGTTGAAAGAACTACCGGTTACGCCAGACTTTTTAACAACTATCGATCGCTATTTAAAGTCTGGTAAAGACGGAGTGGTACAGCATATCTCTCCTGTGTAGTGTCAGGAAATAGATCAATTGACCCAGCCTTATCTTATTCATCATACAAAAGCTTCATTTTTACCTAAAAGGTTAGCATGGTTTTTATTTACACTCTTAAAAATGTAGTCAGTATGCAGTTTTTTCTTTTGTTTAAGTGAACTCTTTTTGATCGTGATCATTTCTTATATTGTAAAGCTAACGATAAGATCTATTACCATAGCCCATATATGAATCGAATAATTATAGTTTTTGCCTTTTTATCAGTTTTATTCTCCTCGTGTACAACTCAGCCACAGGGAACACTCATTCATAACGTAAACGGCTACACGCTGTTAGATAACGAACTTCATCAATTTGAAGCAATAGCATTTGAAAATGATGAAATTCTTGCCACAGGCACCACTGAACAATTGATAGAGCAGTATTCAGGTTTTGAGCAAATTGATGGAGAGGGAAATACCCTCTTACCGGGTCTTATAGACGCTCACGTTCATGTGATGGGCCTTGGGTATCAGGAGATGGAGGTAGACGTATCGGGTCTGGAATCACTCGACGCAACGCTGGAAAAAATTGGTGATTATGCTGAGGCGAATCCGGAGCTGGAGTGGATCCGGGGCCGGGGCTGGAACCAGGTACTCTGGGAAGAAAATGAGTTCCCAACGGCGGCTGACCTTGACGGGGTAGTAAGCGATCGTCCCGTATGGCTTTCTCGTGTTGACGGGCACGCAGGATGGGCAAACACCCGCGCTATGGACATTGCCAACATCAGTCGTGACACTCCCGATGTTCAGGGAGGACGGATTATTCGCGACACTCGCGGTGATGCAACGGGGATTTTTATCGATAATACGATGAATTACATCTGGTCTGAGCTTCCGGAGAGAACGGACGATGAGAAGCGGACGGCACTCTCTCTTGCTCTTGATGTGATGGCTGAACACGGACTTACATCTGTACATGATGCCCGCACAGATTTGGAAACCTGGGAGATGTACAAAGAGTTTGCTGATTCAGAAAATTTAAAAACCCGAATTTACGCTATGGTAGCCGGCACGGGCGAGCAGTTTGACGAGATCTCGCAAAACGGACCTGTGGATCAGTATGCCGACCATAAGCTGGCGCTTCGCAGTGTGAAGATATCAGCCGATGGAGCGCTTGGAAGCCGTGGCGCAGCAATGATTGAAGAGTACAGCGACGAGCCTGGAAACAAAGGCCTGCTCTTTTTTGATCAGGAAGAGCTGAATTCCATGCTTTTGAAGGGCGCAGAAAAAGGCTACCAGATGAATATTCACGCAATCGGTGATGCGGCCAACCGGCAGGTGCTCGACGGGTTCGCTTATGTAGAGAGTCAGCTGGGTGATCAGTCGGAGATGAGGCATCGCATTGAGCATGCTCAGATTGTAGCTGTTGAGGATATTCCACGATTCGTTGACTTGAACCTGATCGCATCCATGCAGCCCACACACGCCACAAGCGACAAAAATATGGCTGAAGACAGGGTGGGTTCTGAGCGAATTAAAGGCGCATATGCATGGCAGACATTTCTCGATCAGGGCACGGTGATTGCCGCCGGGTCTGATTTTCCGGTAGAAAACGTGAATCCATATTACGGCCTTTATTCGGCGGTAACACGTAAAGATCACGAAGGAATGCCCCCTGAAGGATGGTACAGCGAGCAGGCATTGAGCCGTATAGAAGCTCTCAGAGCGTTTACGATTGACGCGGCATATGCTGCACATCAGGAAGATGTTCTTGGCACTCTGGAGCCCGGCAAAAAGGCGGATTTTATTATCGTCGACAAAGACTTTTTTGAGGCAGATGCATCAGAGCTTTGGCAAACAAATGTTCTTCAGACATGGATGGGCGGAGAAGCGGTTTATCGCGGGAGTAGTGATTAATGAAGATACGTCTTCATCAACTAAATCCTACAATAGGTGATCTGAACGGGAATAAATCCCTGATTTTGGCAGCTCTAAAAGATGCAGG
>Ga0307966_1001231_pt1 | contig 20346 bp, 18 predicted proteins | sample OrgLakmetagen646_FD_203141 | JGI IMG/M metagenome (GOLD analysis project Ga0307966, IMG submission 203141) | Saline water microbial communities from Organic Lake, Antarctica - #646 | ecosystem: Environmental > Aquatic > Non-marine Saline and Alkaline > Saline | place: Antarctica: Organic Lake... | reverse complement strand
AACAATATACTTTTTCTTTTTCTTCATGGATTTATTTGTGGCTGGCCGAGACCAGTCAGCAGCCAATCAGCCAAACTACCTGGCTGAAGGTCACCCCCCATTGTAACCATTGTAACCATTATTGCATGGCATATTTATTAGTAGCTAGTTAGTGTGTGGGGATGCCCACGTTTAGTAGAGGAGTTATGCTGTACTGATTGTAGATTGTGCCCCCGACTCCAAGAAGATATAATATGAGTGCGGTACCCAACTAGGCCAATTATCTGCAAAGTCCAATAACAAATTTTACAAGTTTACTCACCCTTTACTTGCCCTTATTGGGGGCTTGCCGGGAAGAAAATGTAAGAATGAAGGCACTAGTAATAGCTGAAGCAAGAAACATTCACCTTAAATTCAAAATTTGTTAAAGGGGTAGGCAGATTTCAGAATTTCTGAAGCAAAAACACGAGTAGTATCCATACAGCATCTACCTGCTCACAAAGATTGCTCTAGGAAATGAGCTAGGTAGTCCTAAATCGCACAAGGAAAGAATACCATGCTCTATGGTAGGAAAGAGTTTATTAATTATATGAAGTTGACTGCTATTTACGCGCTTTCCAACGCGCTGGGCAAATCATCAATAAGCAAACAAGATGGAGAATAATTTAACATAAAGAAGACGTAGATTATTAGCCCGAGCGCTGAGGATAAAAGCACCCCCCAAAAGAATTACGAGATGAGACACCCAGCCAGCATGATCAAGAACACGAGACTTAATTCATGCATACTGGAGACACCCAAATCGGCTATTAACTGCCGCGATATGTGCTGTAGCCGTAAGGGCTTAGCAGCAATGGGATGTGGTAGTGCTCAGTGGCTTTCTCAGGCTCGATTTCAAAGCACACAGTGGCTTCTGGGTAAAAAGCAATATCGGCATAGAAAGCAGGGTGCTTGGCTTTGCATGCCGCCAAGTAGGTAGCGGTGTCAAAGCGGACAGAGTACCTGCAGGAAAGAGAAGGCGCACACAGGCAGAGGCTTCAGATGTGGTCAGAATTGGCATCACAAAAAATATGAGGACAAACATGAGGAAAGACAGACAGAATAAGAGGAAAGAGGAGTTCTTAGCTCAAGAGGAGAAGTTGCAAGTACAGCTTCGCTGAAGCGATCAAAGCAAACAGAAGTGGCGAAGTCGCTCATACTGGTGGCATGCCTTCCAGCTCTGGTCATCCTTCAAGCTAGCACCTGAACCCGTACCAAAGCACAACTTTGCTGAGAAGATTACCAGTGAACATGAAGAAGCCTTTTAATACAAATATAAGCACCGCATCCTCAGACTTGCCTGCCTGGAGACAGGTAGTTGCTCGGGGGCAAGAGGCTCCCTGCTCTCCCGTCTTGGTTGGTCACCCCCTGAGAGAGCACCTCCCAGAGCTTGCTGTGTTCGTTGTGCTTGTGGAGCACCAGGGGCAGCCCTTGAGCAGGGACACCCAAGGCAGTGTCTAGCACGTGAGAGGTGATGGGGGATCGGAGGGGCTGGGATGTGGAAGCTGCAGCCAGCTGGTTGAGAACCTGCTGCAGGGATGACATGAGGGAATTGAGTTGAATTTATTATACACGCAGGAGACTAGTCATCATTCTTTTTGGCGTCACATGCGATAAAAATATAGATTACACATTCAGAATCCTGACGTTAAAAGCCATCAAATGATATTAACTGAGGCGATTCTGAGGGGGCCAGGGGGGTCGGGGAATTTTGGGGAGGTGCTCCAGAATTTTACAGGGCCACTTTCACGAAGTATTAATATGTTTTTGGAACATCAACTTGAGCCCGTTTGATTGGCACCCTTGTTGGATGATTTGATTGAAAGGGGGGGGTCTGGGTGCCGGGTCACAGAAATGCATGAAATGCCCCCCGGTAGGCCGTGGACGTGTGTTCAGGCAAATTACCAGCAATTAACTCCAAATTTGCAGTTCACGTATTGCATTAGGCATAAATTGCATGAATGAAGTAAAAAGTGCTCTGGCAAAGATTTTGGCTGGATTTGTGCACTAAACAGGTGGTCAGTGCAAGAGTGTGCGCAAACCAGTTTTTGCCCTGTAGCTCGTCAGGTATTGCATTATTTGGCATGAGAACCGTGCAGGCAGATAGCTGCTTGCATTCTGAGCAAATTTACACCCTGTTTATTAGTGTGGGGGGTCAGAAAGGGGGGTTGGGGTGGGGTCATTTTGGGCCGGAGGTCCAATTTCTACACATGACTGTCAGGATGTTTTGTTACGCCTCCTGATACACGCAAAGTTTTCTGGTGCCTTAATTGAACGCCTGCAGGATATAGATAATTTTTGTCTACAATGCAAATTGTGAGGAAAGCACTCGGTCATGCGCTTCTTTGCTACACCCTCTTTCACTCTTATGTTTTTTGTAGTCTCAAAATAAACGACGAGTCCCATGTAATTGTGTCCTTGTCTACATTGTAAGTAAATTGCAATACCACACAGCTAAAAATAATAATAAGTTTTAAAGAAAATGAGAGAGAGAGAGAGAGAGAGACAGAGGAGAGCTGCTGCATGCAAGAGAGATTTAGCAGCGCTTGTGAGAGCGTGGATGCAGGACTATGCAGAACAAAGGCAGTGCGCATGCATGTGTGTTTAAGCGCATTGGTAAGTGAACAAACGTGTGGTCCTCACCGTTTGATGAAGTACCCGCAAGTGCGAACAGTGTAGCAAAGCTTTCATTCCTATCACATATTTGTGTGATCATTACAAATCGCAGTGGGTTTATAGTTTATAATGATACTTGCTCAAATGCAAGGTGTATGCCGCCTGCAGCACACTTTGCATCCAACATGAGCACGCCCACACACACGTACTTGGTCTGCACGTCTGTGCACCCGAGCTTGGGCATCCAATGGCTCAGCTGTCCCCATCAGGCCTGCCAGCCTGAGCTCAGTGATCCTCATTTGCTCTGCTGCTGCTGCTTGTAGCTCTTCATAGGGGAGGCGGGCGTAGCGGGCTTTCAACGTGGCCAGGATGTCAGGAGCTGAAATGGGATGCATGCACATACGCTTGCATTTGTTTGTGCAAGCGCGTGTGAACGTGTGCGTGTGTGTATGTGTGTGCGTGTGTGTGCGTGTGTGTGTGTGTGTGTGTGTGTGCGTATGTGTGTGTGATTGCACGCGTGTGTAAGCGTGTGCGCATGTGTGTGTGTGTGTGTGTGTGTGTGTGTGTGTGTTGTATGCGTGCGTACGAGCGCGTAAGAGCTAAGTGTGCATGTGTGTGTGTGCCTGTGCGTGCGCGTTTGCGCTTGTGTGTTCCTGGCGCCCTGGTATGCCCTACCTGGCTTTCCCCTCGCGCATATCAAAAACACGTGCCCGAATTTGTCTTGATACATCTTGTTCCACTGCGCCAGCTCCACTTCGACGGACGGCGTCATCGAGCTGGACGCCGCGGACTGCTCCGTGCTGCTGTGGGCTGCGAAGGCGGGGCTCGTGTTCGGACCCGTCCTGTCCCCGATGCGCGGGTGCGCGCTGAAAGCCGAGAGCCACTCCGCCACGGGCACGTTCCACCAGATGGAGCGAGCTGCATCTAGTACCGCATCCCAGTCCGTGAACGTCCCGGCTGCGGCAAGACGACGTGCAAATGCCTCGGAGGCGCATGCTTGGAAGGCCTGATCATGAGAAACTTTCATTTATTTCAAAAAGACAAATTTTATTCAAAATTCGAAGTTACAAGAGTGGACTGGTGTTTTCTTGCGGTCGCCAGCCACAGGAAATTGGGCGAGGATTTTTCAAATTTCCATATTATTAGTTCCCTTGTTAGCCCACGCCAACAAGCCGTGAATGCCTGTGCTTTTCCTATGTACAGGTTTGCTGGCTGTACATAGGAAAAGCTGGCACCTTCACACAAATTAAGGACCGAGTTGAGGTAAAGGTGTCAGCTTTTTTACGGCAAGTTCTAAGGGTGAGTATTTTTAAATAGGATGTGCTGCATTTATTGTGAAATATTGCTGTTCACCTCTTATGTTGACTACGTCAGAGTGGGTTTTGCTGAGATGAGTTTTGGATTAGGTTGGCTGCCTCTCAACTCAACCCTCGCCTTGTAACAGGAATGGCTTGCAGTGTGAACAGTAATGGCTTGCAGGAAATCTTGAAGGTTTGCATAGTGCCATGCGAGGTGCAAGGGGTCCAACTCCTTGTCCAACTCCTTGGGGAGAGGGTTTGTTTTGCTGTGCTGTTTTTCAATGCATCCTTTACTGAATCCTTAAGTACCCTCATTTGAGACATCCGATACATAATACCTCGACATAAAAATAATAAGATTAGCTCCTCACGTGATTGACGCTGAGTCTTCTAAGAATACTGCTGCTGCTTATATATGCGACTAGCAGCACAAAATTCAAAGTGGAATTCTGGCCAGGTTTTACCGTTTGGAATCTTTTCTATTTTCGTATCAGCTTAGAATCTTACTCCCTCTTCAGCAAAAAATTTCAGCTTCTATAAATCTCATTTTAATGATGGCGGCGTATTGGCTCTGGCAGCATTTTAGAGACGACCTTGCAGCACCAACTTGAATAATGCTAGCAGAACGATGTTGGCCATGAAGCAATTGCCATCTTTGCAGTGCATCCGCGGCGCACAACTTGCACTGTGAGAATCATCTTTTCTAACTTGGGCCTCACTTAGTCAATAATCCGGCTTATGTTTTCCTGTCACTGCCCCCCTGCCTCTTAACTGAAGCACGCTGTCAACAAACTCGTCTCAACCCAAAACTAGCTTTGAAGCTATAAAAAATGTTGGAAGCATTTTTACACACTCTTATTAGCCATACAAAGATCCATGACGTCTGACAAAGAAGAGACGGAGAAACACGAAGAACGTGCCTCAAGCTGACATTCAGCAAAGAGCAAAAAGGGAGCAATACAACTGCAATTTTAAAGATCCATTAGCTCACACAAAAGTGGCAGCCTTCTCAAAGCTTCCATCGACAGGTGACAATACAATCTCCATATATCCTTTTGTGTGCATGCGAGGCTCTTCATTTTGGAGCAAGAATCATTCCATTGCACATGTTTAGCAGGATCTAGTCATTTAAGTCACTCAGTACTGTACAAATGTGTGAGGTCTGTCAGCAACTATCACCATTGCAGGAACAATGGTAGCACATCCGCTAAATCTTCCTACCAAATCATCACGGTGCGGCCGCAGATCCTCGCACGCTGCCAACTCCTTGGAAGCGGTACTGGTCTGCAAAAAGAGCAAATCCACGTGCAGGAGTGTTTCACTCTTTGAACAGAATGCAAGGTTTTGCTCAATGTGGGGTGCTTTTCAAAACACCTAACAAAAGGAGTTGAAAAAGAGCACAAACACCGAATCCCAAACCGTCCCCCAGCCCCTACCTGCAGCAGCATCAAGAGCTGCCACCGATTTGTGCGCTTCAGCTGCTTCTGAAGCGGGTTCCTGAGGTGCCTCGGGGTGGGGCCTGGAGCATTTGCTTCAAAACTAGTGAGGTTCTCGACGCATCAAAATAGCAGAGAAATGAACAGAAAATTGTGTGTTGACTCAGGAACTTAGGTTGTACATCAGCTTACATCTAAGTTGGTTGTTTACAAATGGTGTGCCTGTGTTATCACCTGGTGGGGGCACGAAGGGATACTTCACTCCACTTGGAGGCCAGCTCCTGCAGAGTCCCTGCATCGAGGTCCTTTAAGCCGGGGAGGTCTTGCGTCTCAATACGCAAAGCACGCTTGAGGAATGTCTGGGGTATACGTGCAGATACAGGAGGCGTTTTTGAGCTCTTGTGTTGCCAGTAGATGAACGCAATAATTAAATGTACCCTTCTGCCATCCATTACCAGCAATATGCAGGAAAGCACACACCTCAGCACATTTGACAGTCAGCTCGCGTCCCTTTTCAATATTTTGATCAAAACGCATCTCGTCGAGCTCCTTCAGCTGAAAAAGGGAGGTAAAGAAGGCCTTTTTCTATGAGAGTTGTTGAACGAAGCTGATTTTTGTCACAGAAATGCCTCAGTGTGCTTTTTGTGCATTACTTGACAAAGAAGCCAAACAAACCTCACCATTTTCTTCAGTTCCAGGTTTTCGCTCAGGCAAGTTTTCACGTTTTCCTTCCCAAAGACTTGCTCCATGGCTGGCACAAAGAGCAATTGAAGCACAAAAAAAATTACAAAATGCAAAAGCTCGGTTAGAACTATAAAAAAAAGCCACAAGAAATTCGAGAAGAAGGTGTTTCACGTGCAAGCAATGAAATTCAAACAGTCAAAGGGTGTGAGATGAGATGTCAGCTGCTTAACGGGCTACTGCACTTGACGTGAAAGCTGTGCACTAGTATTGTTGGTTATCCCTTGCGTCAAGAGTGCAAAGTCATGCCAGACCTGGGTAGAGAACCTCCTCTTGCTTTGCTGCATGTTGAGAGATGAGCCGGATAAGTTCCCAGCTGCACCCGTGATCGAACCGAGGGATAGGGTTAGTGTTTACATGTGAGTCATCATCACCAGTTGGAGATAGCATGAGAAGAGGAGCGTTTGGTCACCATATTTGCTGTTGAGTTTGCTGGTCGTTGGTTGCATCCTTGAACTCATCCAAAAGCGTAGCGACCTGCAGAAACAAGACGTCGGCGAAAGTCAGATCCACGTCTGCAGATCAGCTGAAGAGCGCATGGTCAGACCTGCGGTTCAGATAAAAAAAGGGAATTACTCACTTGCGAATGCTCAATTGCGACAAGATCGAAAATGGGCTTGTTCTCCCCTTCCATCTTGTTACGATGATATTTTATTTTTATTATAATTTTCAAGTAATTTTTATCTGGGGATTTGCTCGTGGGGGGCGATACTTTTTTTCCGGTATTAATGCAGAACTGAAGACCAGCTCACAGTCCCCACGCTTGGTAAACCCCCCGGCCTAGAAGTGAGAGTCAAACTTCCCCATCCTCTTTCACCGAAAGGACAGCACCGTTTCGTACAATGAGCACACCGTTGAACGCGTATTGTAGCCAGCTTTCAAAGCACTAATTTCCAGACTAATTTCCAGGCTGTCCTTTTGAGAAATGGGGCAGCTAGACTTGTTTGAGTGGAAGAGAGGCAATATTTGCAGGTTTCCGGACCGTTTGAGGACGCTTTACCCTGATATTAATTCATAGAATTACTCAGTATAATTTAAGACACAGGATGCTTAATTCTGGGGTCCCCTTGATACGTGAACTGGCAGGTCCAGGTTGCTCGCCCCCCTCAACTGCCAACCAACATTTCACCCAAAAAGACAGCTTCAATTTCTACAAAGCGCACACCGTTAGACGCGTATTGAAGCCAGGTTTTCAGCGCATGTAGCGGGAAAACGAAAGTGAAAGCAAATTTGTGCGATGTGCCCCGATTAGGCATGCCCGATATGGCATTGTTGGCATGTACAACATGCCTGTTACAGACCTCCCACACTGGACTCGAGCGTCCACGATCGAGTTAAATAATTTACGAAAGACGATAAGCGATTGAAGACGAACATGCATGATCCCGATTCTATCATAATTTAATGTCGGCTTACGCCACTACACGGTGCTGTCCTTTCGGTGAAAGAGAATGGGGAAGTTTTGCAACTAACATCTGTACCAAGCGTGTGCGACCAGCTGACTTTTTTTTATTAGAGTGAGTTACAAATCCAAGTGGAATCCCACTCTCACACGCGTCTCTCTGTGCAGCATAGTTCAAGGTCATTACTGGACCTTGCGACAATATTTTAAGCTTGAAGCTTTCTTTATGACAACCGCTAAGTTCTGCCAAAAACGTATGTACCTACGGCTCTGCCTCCTTAGGGCAATGTGCGTTCTTTTGCTAGCCACAAATTACTTATCAACGTTCCCTTTTTTTGCCAACTGGACCCTAACATTAAAATCATGGAACGGCTGCAATTCGAAAATCAATTGTAATCCTGCTTCCCAAGCCAAGGAAATGTTTGTTATGCGAGGGAGGAGGCGATGGCCGGATTTGCGGTGGATGAGAACCAGTGAGCCCTCATTGTGGCCTGGGCGTTTGTGCTCTGCTGCACGAGTTGCGTAATCCAGTGTTTGCAATTCAAAAGAACAAATTACTGCTGGGTATGAATGAGCTGTAGCTGATTTGAAAAATAGAAAGGAAGCCACTGGACAGCTCTACTGACCACCCCCTAACCTTGTGTCTTGACACTGCAGTGCAAGTTCAAATGTACGATTGCCCTCTAAAATCGTGAAAAAGCATAATTAATAATAATAGTTGTGCAGTGTTTGCTACAAAAAAGTTGCAAACAACCAGAAGGCAATGCAAATGAAACAAATTACCTCCTTATTTGCCTGCGGACGCTCCTAAGGTTAATACGGCTGGCATCCTAAACTTTTCCCCCATGCTCAGCCATACAAAGGACAAAATGATAGAAAATAAAAGAAGATGGCATGCTTATTCAGCTTGCCGCTCATAATTGGTGGGGCAGGCTTGAGAAGCCTGGATAGCAATTTTTTTTCATTCGACTGCTTTAGAAATTAAGTCTGCAAGATGGGGGGGCATGAGTTCACGGCATTCCTGAAGCTGTCCCAGGAGTCTACAGCTTGAAGGGCGTAATGCCAGGGCATTGGGGCGTGAGTGCATGACAGAATCTGCAGCCTGGAGAGGAAATGAGTATGTTTAGCAAGGTTAGCAGGATGTTGTACATGGTGCAGCCTTTTATGGGCATGAGGCCAAAGGTCTTGTGGTAGCTAAGTAGCTAATTTTACAAGGACAGCAGTTTGTCCGGCTAAAGATTGTTTCAAGGAAAGCTGGCGTTTGCAGTGATCAGCTAATGCCAAGGATTCGAAGTGTTTTGCCTCTAGTATGCCATCAAGACTCTAAAATATCATTCGCAAACAAATTGCAAAAGGGGGCTCTGGATAACTATGATATTATTGAGGATTTCTCCTTAAATGCGATTCATAGAAGACTCGCTTTTAAATGCCATGCATATTTTCTATCATTTATTCTGCTCTGCAAAGCCCAGCCCTAGACATGCTAAAGAATGATGATGGGTGAAGCGTATGCAACACATTCAGATTCAAATGCCTTGAAACTTGTAAGAATACCATGGCAAGTTTAAGGTTTAAGGTTTTGCCTACAGGCAAAATAGCAAAAGCATGCAATAGCCCACTTTCTTCAAAACCAGTGTTGATTGGCAAGGGTGTTTGACATTGGCATCACCTGAGACGTGAGGATTGCTAAAAGGGCCGGGTGGGCGTCAAGCCAGCGCCTGTGGAGTGGGAACTTGACTTCACCTGTCCCATTGAGAAGATCTTCAGTGGATGATTGGTAAAGCTGAGTCCGCAAAATGTTGCGATGAATGCAGGACTCAAGCACTTGCTGATCCTTGCTTAGGCTCCTGTTAGAAATGCCGAGAGCCTTTATTCCATACAGCAGCAGCAACTGCAGGTGCAACAGCCGGGAACAAAATGTAAGAGGCGCCTTTGAAAATTAAAGCATCTACAGCAAAGTCACACTCACAAAAAATAGTTTGGATATCCGCCTAGCAAAATTTAATTAATATTTGACAAATATACAACCTGACTGCAAAAACTGCAGGATAGAATAAACTATCTTACCAAAGGCGTCAAGGCTGGCACAAGCTTGCAGAACCTTAAATATACTATTGCAAGCGTGTAAGGGGTATGATGTTTGGCAATGTCTTTATTCCGGGTTGACTGACAACAACTTACAAGCACTTAATGCCCGTGCTAATGGAAAATTAGCAAAGGGGAAAAACGGCAACTTCCGCACTGGCCCTTGGTCAAACTGCTTACCAACTTAATCCAGATGTAGACTATGAATTGGTCTAGGAGTTCTATGTCAAGGCTGGTGCAGATGAGTGCAATATAGCGAAGGATGGCTGAATTAAACAGCTTAATTTGAGCAGATCGAGCTGAAGTTCAAGCTTCCCTTAATTTAAGGGTGCAGTTGTATTCCACAAGGATAAGTGCAGATTTATGGGAAATAGTGAGCCAATTGTTGACAAGCTGATTCACGATTAAAATAAATCCGTGTTTTGGATGATCACATTCCTGTGAGGTGTATGAATGTATGTTCTCCGTAAACCGTAAATGTACAACTTGCCTATCGTTAGCTCTGCTTCTTGGATTGCAAGGTCTTACATATTTAAACTTACTGCTATGTTCCCATAGCCAAAAATGTCTGTGCCTCGTCCGTAGCGTTGATCATACCACATGATGGGATCGAGGTACCTCAGCTGCAGGGTAGAATTAAAACAAGTTGTTGTAGGGTCAATTATCAATGAGCAATATAAACACGGCAGCTTGGAAAAGCTTGGTAGGCTGCTTGACGTCATTTAGGCTATAAAGCATTGAATATGTTTACGACAGGTTTTAAGATGCGTGATACAGAAACGGTTGTAAACAAACCAGTCAAATTTAAAAGTTGCGCACACACCTCCGGGCCAACAGGCACCCCCTCCTGCTCCCATTCAAATGGCCCTTGGCTTGGAAAATCCTTGGGCGTCTTGAGCTGCAGGTGCCATCATTAACAATGCATGATCAACTGCTTCAAGAGTAATGAAAGGTAGGGCAGAGCTGCAATGCCAAAATTCCTGGCAAATTTCAGTGGTTCAGATGCTTAAATAAGTTTGTTCCGCTCAGATGAGGTAGGGGGATTTTATATTGGGTGAAAAGCTTGTTGGCACTGTTTGGGGGGACTTTGACATGGGGACAATGATGCAACATTTCCAATTATGTAAGAAGATAAGGGGGGAAGGGCTCTATGTTCAGTGTAAATTTGTTTGTTGCATTTTCTAGACTGAAGACGTCCAATTTATGGAAAGGTCACCAGCACACTGACACTCTTGCGTCACACAAAAGTCACGGAAAGGGTTTCAGTAAATTTGTGGATATAGATTATGCACCTATCTATCCATTTTTTGCTGTACTGCGCTGCTAATCAGGTATGCCTCTTGGGCTATGACTGTGCCTAAATGGCATAAATTACCTCTGCTAATCCGAGGTCAACCACTTTGACATGCGGGAGGCTGTGAGGGCCGTCAGGGAGAAATGAGAGCATGATATTGCCTGCAAAAATGATAGAGGGAAAGGAAACGAAAGGCGAAGGGTGCATTTTTGCATCACCAGTCATTTCTTTCCTGAAAAAAAGCCTCTGCAAATTATCAAATTAAAAAATAGGCAATTCACCTAGCTAATCAGATGTGTGAGCATCAATGTACAAGGCAAAGGATGACAAACAATAATAATGCTGGTAAAGATCAGTGCTTACGCAAGCCAATACCTTAAAAAAGCCAAACAGCACTAACATGCAGTTTATACCTGGAGAGATGTCTCTATGCAAGCAAAAGCCTGCTGCGCCAGGACCCTTGGTCGAGGGGATCCGCCAGTGCATGAAATCAATAGCGCTGAGAAGCTGTGTGCAGTGGTTTGATAAGCTGGTAGGCATAAATAGTTATGCTTTACATGTTACATGTATATGAGACAAGTTCGAAGTTTATCGATATATTGATAAAATTGTAGGACTGATGAATAATTTTCTTGTGCATTGCTTTTGATGGTACTTGATGATGCTTGCGCAATTTTCCATTGCCTGAGACAAGTATTTAGTTAGGTACGCAAATTTGAGGAGTACTAGGGAATGCCAAGTGCCTGCGGTACCATATCTCCAAGTAAAGCATGTACAGGGGGTTGTACAAATTTTCTTGGAGATCACATCAATTTGATTACGTATAGCGCTCAACCTCAAAAGGTGAGCAATCTTGTAACTCTTCCCAAAGGTGGAGTAGTCACTGGATTTTGTTTTACTGTGTGTTACGTGTTAGGGAAACTAGGGGGGTTGCACAAGAAGAGTCTGGAGCTTTGCTCTAACGACACAAGTAGTGAGTTGTATAAGGGGAGGGAGGTGGATACAAACGTACAAGACAGCACCGGCCCAAAGATCTCAACATACTTCAATGTGACATCCACCTCATTGAGATCAACTACTGTGATAACACTAGAACTTAGAACCAGTTGAGTATCGCATAGAAATAGCAAGAAGACCCCTGCACCAACCTTCAAGGAGCCTCCACTACCCTCCAAACCATCCTAGTGGGATTGGGCGGCACCATCTACAACACTCACACAATAGAAATCTCAAGGACTTAGGTCTTTATTCTTAAAGAGTAAAATGCTTCCAAGCTCCATATGCATTATATTAATCATGCTGCTTACTTTGTCCTTACCATACACGCACATTCCTGTATTATTCTTGACATTTATCAGCAGCCAGTTTTAGATCAAGCCCACAACCCTCCAGATCCTCATTCATTTTTTTCTCTTTCCTTTGGTAAGGGAGTTTTACAATACCCGGCACAAAAGTGGCTCCTTTTCCTTGATTAATGTGGGGAGTGTATTTTACTGCCTGCGTAGGTTTTTCCCTCCTTATTTTACAAAGGTAAGGGCCAACTGGGGCTCAGACCCTGGTCTTTAGGCTCGCCAGGTGCTGCTATGTAGCATCAGAACTTTAGGCAAAAATGACACAAACTGCTCAACAAGCGACGCATCATGTATCACTTCTCAAATATGCACTGCTCCTGCATGCAAATACCGTTTGAGAATTTACTGAAGTGCAGACCACAATTATGGGGCTGCCATAATGTTGGCAAGGGCTGTTAAAGAAAATCTGTGCCAGACTGAAAATCGGCAGGGGAAATGCCTGATCACCACCTATTGGCTCTGAGACGTTTTGGGCAACTGCTTTCCTAACATTCATCCAAGTTGTGGGGTGAGCACCAATACCGCAAATGCGCCTGAAATTGGAAGAGTTTATTACAACCATGCTTACTGTAGCATACCATTGTTTGGACCTGTAAGCCGCCTTGATTATGCTAAACAGGGCCGTGGTAAAACATGTGGATAAAAAAACTGGATTACTTTCTTGCTAATGTGTTTTTCTCTTACTCCCCATGTTTCCCTGATCATTTGAAACCTTCTGAGGCACGTCTGTACCTGTATAAGGATTGCGGTCGCATCTTGCCAGCTGATGTCCCTCTTCAACTCAGGCCTCTTCTCAGAAAAAAGGGTTTGCCACAGGGTAGCTTGTCCTTTAAAAAGTGGTATGGTAGCAGAAAGAGTTGATCTACTGATCTAGTGATTAGATCTATCATAAATCATAAATGTTATGCTTCCAAACTGTGCAAAAGAGTTACCTGCAAATTCCATAGCGATTGTGGGGAGAAGGTTGTGGTCATCCAAGCAAAATCCCAGGCAGCTGACAATGTTAGGGTGAGACTTGCATACAATCTGCACACTTGTGAAAATCAAGTGATGAACCTTAAAGCAGGGTTCTTGGTGATCTGATCCAGTTGTGTGCAACAGCAGCGCTACAAAAGAAAGGCAAACACGCGACAGCTTTCTGCAACATTTCCGCTGCAAGCACCTTTGCCTTTGTAACCATCCCTTACCATGGCTTCAATCTCCTTCACAAAAAAAGTCAGGTAGCGCAGGTGATCAAGCTGCCGGCCAGGTCCATCTTTTGAGAGCAGAGGGTATCCATACCTGCATGCATGATTCAATTATCAAAGTAAAGCTGTCACAAAGTTGTTTTAAGGGGACTTTAAAAAAAGGTATCAACAACAGTTTCAAGTTACCTACTGTGATTTCCAATTCCCTTGCGCCTGCACTTGACAACAGCAATCCTTGTTCTATTTCCAAGAATGTTTTGGATGTGGGTGATCTGCTACATGAGCTCCCTTTTCCGAACAATTTTTCTCACAGCGTACGCTGAACAATAGGCTCGCAAATATGCCAATGATCTTTTTTCCTTGTCACATGGCAAAAGTAAGTACAACATATGATCCTGTAATGTTGACACGTAGGCTTCCTCTGTACCAACCCGCTCGCTGCTGCACTCGCATTAAATCCTTTTGTGTAGAAGCGGGCCTTTTTGGCGGTTACTGGCAACTGCAGGACCTGCACATCAGTTTTGCATTTTTAAATTTGTTATAGATTAATGCTTATGAAAGCACATTATGTGGCTGTTACACCCGTGCATACCTAAGAAATGCAAAAGTTTACCCACAACAAGGCCCCCTTGGCCGTACCTTGTAAGCGCAGCGGTGCGGATTGGAGATCAGGGGTGCTGAAGATGTGGATGAGCGAGGATGTAATGGACGAGACACGTTTGATCGGAAAGGGAAGGTAGAGATAACACCTCCAGAAGGCGCTTGATTCAAAATTGGAGCGTGCGTTGTGTGCCAAACACAGGCAAAAGTGCCGGCTCCTGCAAGTTGCACAATTTGGAAATGTGAAAGAATGAAAAGGCTCCATTGTAAAGCAACCAGACAACACAATATCTAAGGTTCTATAGCACATGCTCCCAAATAACTCCCTACAAGACAGGATTCAAGTTGGAATTACAATTACATTGTAGCTCTACCTGCAGCAAGGTATCATTATTCAGCATAGGCAAGAAATGATGATGTCTCAGCAAAAATGCATAGGACACGTGTGTGCAAAACATACCTGCAAACACCAGGTCCTCTTCCCTTAAATAGTAAACTCCCATTGCCGATGCCGGCAGGGTCAAGCCTGGCACCTTTTGCAGCTGTCTGTTCAGCCTTGATCTGGCTTTCACAAGTTTCCTGAGTATGCCACACAAATGCATAAGACGAGGGAATCATTTAAGATACAAGGCATGGCGCCGTATACTGCTTCCTTCAAGATCTAATTAATTAGCAGGATCAAAACAGCTCTTTGAAGCTCTGCGTAGCATGTAAGCATGACAGACAGCAGATTACAGGATCCTGAAGGATGCTCTTATCAAGCTGAGGTGTATTTACCTCAGCTGGTAGGTAACTGGAGGAGTGAGCCGAGGGGAAAATGGTGGGAGCACTTCAGAGAGCGTGGTAGTAGCTGAGGACGTTGTGGAGGGTGACGCAGAGAGAGCTGAAGATGCCGCTGAGAGCTCCTGCTTCTGCTGTTGCTGCTGTTGCTGCTGTTGCTGCTGCTGCTGCTGCTGCTGCTGCTGCTGCTGTGATTTGTCTTGACATCCAAAGATAGCCCTCCCTCCTTCTACATCCACTTCAACCGCATCAGTGTCTTGGGAAGACTTATGTTGCTGCTGCTGTTGCTGCCGCAGAAACTTCTGCTGCTGCTGCTGCTGCTGCTGCTGCTGCTGCTGCTGTGCTAAAGGGCTGTAGGAAGCTTCTATTTTGGGGCTCTGGACTCTTGGACTTTGGTCAACCGCTAGCCGCGACCTGCTGGCATCTGCGGTGTGTAAGTGTGGGAGGTGCTGATAGGGCTCCTGGTGCTTGCTGCTGTGGGAGGAGTTGCCCCCTGATGGAAGGAGGGACTGGTCGCACATTGTAATTAGACCAAAGCGTGGATGCTGAAGTTGAGGCGCCACAGGGGCAGCCGCAGCTGGCTTGCTGAAATTGAAGGGCGCGGCCAGAAGGTCCTTGAACCGTGAGCACGCTTGGGGACAGCAGCCTTTATGCTGCTGCTCTTCGGGAGAGAATTGCTGCGCTTGCATGCCCTGCTGCTGGTAATGCTGCTGCCCATGCACTAAATGGAGCCTGCTTGCTTTCCTAGGAGTTGTCTGGTCGTCCTCGCGCCTCACGTCCCCCACCATTGAATGAAGCTGCCTACAGGAGGGAGCTCACAAATGCATCTGTTGGAGAGTTGCGAGTCTGAGTTGCAATTCGGCAATGAAGCTATATTTCTGGCGGGTATAAATTGCTAGCGCCTGGCAACAAGATGGAGGGAGAGAGGTGACACACTCAGAAAGACTCACTCTGATCAATTTACATACGACGCTATAGACGAGTGACGACCACGACAGCGTGCAGTGACAATGTGCGTGGAGTTACTGTCGGCTGAACGAAAGACGTCTGCAACGGGGGATGGCAGTGGCAATAAAGCCGGTGGAGGTGAGGTGGCGGGGCCTCTCTGCCAAAATGCAGGCCGCTGAAATTTCAGTGACCTAACATTATTAAATAAATATTTTTAATTGCCTAGTGGATTATCGACGCAAATAGACAACATTGCAGGCATGAGCGTGTAGAACACCGTCCCTTCCCGTCCCTTCCTTGCCTCTTAGGATACTAGATGTGTGCATGAAGATGTTGCACACTGTGAAACGCTGAACACGCTGCACACGCTGCACACGCTGTACGCGCTGTACGCGCTGAACATGCAGACAAACCGCGCACTTCTTTGCGGCTCGCTCAGACATGTGTTGCTCCTGCTGGCTTGTATGGGGTCAAGTACACTGGATTTTAGCGGGCAGGCAGGGAGTTCTCTAGCTCGCTGTTTACGCTTCATTTGCATATTCTGAAGGGCACGTTAGGTGTGAAGCAGTCTACCACTAATTGGGCTGTACTCCGAGGATGTGGACATAAACCGTTGCAGTTCTACTCGTTTCGGTCAGCTGTCAAGCTTTTCAATAGTATGCTTAATACCAATAGTGACACTTTGCGGAGGGTAGTCCAGGCTGATCTCAATTTACAGCCTCGTTCAAGTGCCTGCTGGACAGCTCAATTGCTTGGCGCTTTTCAGGGACTGCTTGGACGTGAGTCATATGTATGAGCTGCTCAATCTGGGCGTGCTATTCCCATACAAGAGTTTACTGCGGGTAAGAAGCATAGCATGAGATGTGTTTGGAGAGACGCTGAGCTGGTGGATCCTAACACACACAACAACAAACCGGCCACTTAGTTGAGGCAGCAGCGTGGTTTGAAGTGGCTCTTGCGTATGTGACCAGTGCCCTGGCGAAAATGAAAATGCATGTTCAAAACAAGGTGCATGCTCTTTTATCTTGCCAAGACCATCGGGTTTGTGAGCTGAGGAAACATTTCTCCTTTTGTTTACACCAAATTTCGAGGGCTTCTCAGCAGCTCACCCTGTTTGCTGCAACAGGTCAACAACCAACTTGTTCAGAATTTCCTTTCTCAGCAGAACACTACTTCTTTTTGAGCTTATGGTTTTATTTGTGGCTGGCCGAGACCAGTCAGTAGCCGATCAGCCAAACAACCTGGCTGAAGGTCATCCCCCAAACTTGCAACTATTGCGATGTAGAATAAGAACACAGCAGAACAATTTCCGCCTCCACAATCCACAGAGGCTACCAGCAGCAGCACTGCAGGCAATCAAGTGAGCAGAGGGGAACCAGGAACTCCATTGTTGCTTTCGTCTATCTTGATTACAGTCTGGCAAAGCACTCCTGCCAATAAATTTCAGGATTTTCTTTTAAGATAAAACAAAATTTATCTAGCGTAATCGTGTTTAGGTAATGTTAAGCAAGCTGCCGTGCATTTCTTCCCAATGTTATAATTGGATATAATATGGTATAGCTCAGGAGGAGTAATGATGCGCTTCTGTGAAGAAATTTGGTACAAGAGCAGGAGACAGAAATCCAAGGTCAGGAAGCGTCACCATCAGAAGAGATAAAAACACAACAGCTCAGACAATGCAATGGCGTTCAAGACACCTCGCTTATTACAAGAAGCTGTTGTCATAGTAAAAGTTGAAGTTAATTCGCATCATGAGATTCTCCAGGTCTGGCTCTCCTCCAATCTTGTGCGTTTTGTTGCCCAAGAATTTCAGCAGGTAGCGGTGAAGCCTACGGAATTCACTGCTGGCCGTACAAAGGCTGAGCTGAACGCTAGCCACACCACCATCCTGCAGTAAAGTGTATAGTAGGTGTGCCTTACGATTACATTTAGGGTGAAAGGCATAAGGTACCCTCAGGTATAGTGTTGGCCAGAACCATATATACATATATACGGTATATTTGGCGGGAGAATCACCAAATATACGGTCATATACAGTGTTTATGCACGGTTCTGGCCAACCCTTCTCAGGTATGGTCTGAGGTGTCATACATGCGGAGTTCAGTGTGCGATACCTCAACACCAGTTCTAGCACTGCAGCAGAGAAACTTGCTTTCACACATCCCTCGTTAACATATTATGCCACCTCACAATACAGAACAATAAGATCAAGCTCTGCTCCCAGTGGGAGGAAGCAAGATTTGAACGAATCTGAGACATCTAGACAAGCATTTAAACAGACAAGAGGGAGGACAGCAAGAGAGACCTACCGGTAGGATGTTGCTGCTGCTTCCCTTTGTCTGGTACGAGTTGAGTGCTCTTTGTGCGGAGCAGAACATAAGTACCTGTGCCAACAGCATGTAAGGGTGGCTAAATGCTGTTTCTATGTAAGTTTGATGCACATTTGGAAGAAGACTACAGCGCCTAAGAAGCTTGGCACGCGGTCTTGCCTATATCACTACCTATACCACACACTTCTAATTGTGAGTGACATAGACCTTCCAGTTGTACATGTGACCAAGATGTGCACTCACCTGATCAAGGACCTTATTGATACCAAAGACCAAGTGCTTCCAGGCGCCTGCAGTATCTCCGTAAGTTCCTCGCCCTGCCTGGCGGTCTAGGGTTGCAAGGAAGGTGCGGTGATGGCACACCACGTCATCTAGAGTGCGGGCTTGGTCCAGATCCTGGTCGACATTGGGGGCACATGCCAGGCAGACGCGATAGCTGATGTGGGCAATCTACAATGTTTATTTTGGCCAGCACAAGGGCTTTCCTGATGCTGGCGACAAAATAATGCTCTCTGCCTAGATCAAGGCTTGTTGGTGAAGATATTTCTCAAAAAGGCACACACATGAACTAACGTTAAGCACGCTGCTTCTCTGCTCAAAACTCAAATTGACAAGCTGCACTTACATCAACCACTAGAGCACATAAGCAGCAAGCAGCCCTCTCCAAAAAAGACAAATCAATGTTCATCCACTTACCTGCTCCAGCTGCATCCAGGCTCCACACAGCAAGCGATCCACCACAAACTGATCCAGGTTGCTAACAAAATGCGACATTTCCTGCATGACTAGATCCTCCTCCTTTGCATTCAGACTACCAGTGACAGGGGCCCCCAAAGACGGCCTTCCTGAGAGCCCTGTACCCCACGGCTCTGGCTGCTGCTGCTGCTGCTGCTGCTGCTGCTGCAATGAGGGGAAGGTTTTGCCTGATGATGCTCCGATGCTATGTGTCGTTGGCAAAGAGCTTGTGTGGGGACTGGACGATATGGCTTGGTGCTTCCAGGACTTCCAGCTGCGCACACGAGCATCTTCCAGGGCCATGCGTGCTGCACGGATCTGCATCAGGAACACCAAGGCCTGCAGTGCACAAAATAGAACGTTTTATGAAAGTAATGTAAACTTAATCTAGTGCAAACCAAGGTTCCTTGCAGGCCTGTCAGGATCATAAACAGGCGTCTAGATCCCTAGGCTCACTAGTAGTTGATTTACCCTACTCTGCTTTCATCGTGGCATGTTTCTAGCCAGATTTAGTGAGAGCTAAATGTTTTACAAGTAAGTGCAGACACCACGTGATGTCTTGCACCCAACCTACTTCTAGCTTTAAAATCAAAATCGACACCACAAACGGCAGTGCAAGAAGCTTACGTTGTTGTAGCTGCTGATTGAGTCGCTCCCGCCAATCATGGACATCAGCCAGGACGGCTGATAACGGAACTGCAGTCCCTCTAGCTCCAGCACACTGTGCAGGGCACAGTGGGCACTGCGGACCGGATGTGCTTGAGATGCGGAGGAGCTTCCTGCATGAAATGTGGTTTGTATGCAAGCACCTGATTACCACGTCTGCCTTGTATCTGGTGAATGCCCTTTGCGCATGAGCATCACCCACACACAGAACGTGCACAGAGCACTGAAACGCAGATGAAAGCAAGTTGACGCTATGTCCCACCCAACCAGTCCTGGATGATGAAGAGAGTGGAACCATGCTGGCCCTTGCTGTAACTCTGGAATAAGACGAGCTGTAGAGAACAGCTTAAGCAGCATGATAATGTGAATGTCTTCTCACAAAACCCTTGACTTCTTTGAAGCACCGATCTCCATAAACAGTCCTACCTGGCTCGTTTGCCTTGACAGCAGCAGCCTTATTGCGCATTTCCAACACCCGATCCTTGTCCAACATGACAGAGATGGAATCGACAGGCGGCAGTGCTTCATCCTGGCCAGCCTCCACAATCACCTCCTGCAAATTTCACGTTTGAGCAGTAGCAAAGTAGCCCACATTAACTAAGGTATGCAACAGCAAGAGGTAAGGCAATTGAAGGTTTATGATGAATGAACAAGTTGTGGAAAACAGGAGTATGATGGCTGTAACCAGAGCAGCTGGACAGTGTGTTTAATAATGGGCAAGATACATGCTTGCGCCTTTCTTTTAACAAGGCACATGTGCGCACAGACTCACCAAGCAAAGTCACAAATGCGAACATGCAAGCAACTGTCCACACCAACCAGCCCCCCCTTTCCTGACTGGCACGCAGGTCGACACCT
>Ga0307966_1001228_pt1 | contig 20356 bp, 20 predicted proteins | sample OrgLakmetagen646_FD_203141 | JGI IMG/M metagenome (GOLD analysis project Ga0307966, IMG submission 203141) | Saline water microbial communities from Organic Lake, Antarctica - #646 | ecosystem: Environmental > Aquatic > Non-marine Saline and Alkaline > Saline | place: Antarctica: Organic Lake... | reverse complement strand
ATTTCTTTGGCTTTAAGCTACACCTGGTCGTCAATGATAAAGGAGAACTGCTCAATTTTATGTTGACTGCCGGAAACGTGGATGACCGCCAGCCGCTGAAGGATCCGGCCTTTATCAAAGCCTTCAACGGCAAGCTATACGCCGATAAAGGATACATCTCCGCAGAACTGACCAATGCGTTGTTTTGCGGGGGCATTCATTTGGTTACACAAATTCGAAACAACATGAAAAACTGCCTGATGGAGCTCAAAGACAAGATACTGCTGCGGAAACGATCCATTATTGAGACCATCAATGATGAGCTAAAGAACATGTGCCAAATAGAACACTCACGCCATCGATCGGTGGCAAACTTCCTGTCGAATCTGCTGGCAGGGCTTGCCGCCTACTCATTCTTTCCCAAATAGCCAGCCATCACGTACAACCCTGTCCATACAAACCAATTAAGCATGATTTAGAATCGAACTCAGGTTATTATGTTCCTTTTTGGACAGCCTCAACAGGCGATACACCCAGGCTGGTTTGGGAAGGACTTTCAGCCTTGGAATACCACCGAACGAATTATGGAGCCTCAAAAAGAGACGCTGGAATTTCAATCTGCTACAGACGATAGCAGTACGTTTAAACATTGCCCACACCGACCCACATAGCATGCATACGCTTGCTTTTCTAAACATTAGAATTACTTAACACCTCTCTCCCCCGGCCGATAAATTCAACACGCTGTTCTGCAGCATGTTCAGCGAATATTTAGCAAAAACGGGATAACGTTCTCTTCAAAATAATATGTCTTTCCACAGGACATTAGAATATAAAATTGGCCATGAAAAAAATACCACATCTGCTGCTTTCAATACTCGCTGTACTTTTTCTGATTCAATGCGAAACTCCAGAAAGTCCGGATTTTACCCTTTCCAGTAAAATTGATGCCCCACTAATAGCCGAAAGCAATTTCCAGTTTTTCGGTGGAGAAAATGCCCTGATTGACACGTCAAATGAAGATTTGAACAATCTTCTGACGATAGACGGAGATAATTTCATTACCATATCGCAAGAAGTAACCTTCGATTTTGGTGAAATTGAAAATGCTATACCCATGATTGAGGTTACGCCTACCGCCATTAGTTCAGAAGTGGGAGAAATTGAGCTGAGCAGTTTTTCTTCTCAAAACGGCAGCGGCAATGTAGGCCAGGCCGGGTTTCAAGATCTCACGGGGCAGCCCACTTCTTTGCAGTCAGGTGATTTCATACCCGGAGCGCAATCGCCTTTTCCGGTTAATATTGAGCTGAGCACCGATTATTTTGTGAGTGCACAGATTAAAAGCGGTTCAATAGTGTTTTCTTTTCGCAATGAACTCGGATTTGATTTAGACCAGCTCTCGTTAGAATTGTTCAGTGATACGGAGTCTTTAGGTACCGTTTTGGTGGATAACTTTATTCACAGCAGCACACGTACAGAGAGTTTAGTGCTCATTGATTCCGATCCGAGTGGAACCGGCATTGATTTAAGAGAAGTGAACGTAAATGTTGAAATTTCCTGGAGTGACCAGCAGATGCAAGACGACCCCGGTGATCTGATTGTTCAGAATGTTGAAGGCGAAAATCTCATCGCCAGTCAGGTGGATGCAATCATTCCCGCCCAGGAGTTTTATACATCAGGGAGTACATCATTTTCGGAGAACGAATTTCTGTTTTCCGAACAGGAACACTACGCAGAAATTAACTCCGGCGAACTTCTCATGGATGAAATTATCAATTCTATTGATGTGGATATTGAACAGCTTCAAATATCATTTCCTACACTGAGGCGTCCTCCCTATGCCGCTTCAGATTCACTTGTTATTCAGTTTAGCGGTGTTGACAGAATCCAGCGAAATACCACCACGCCGGCCTCAAGATCCGTTCCGCTTGACGATATCCGAATATATGCAGACAACAACACCATCAACTATAATATCTTTGCAATAACTGAGGATACACAGCAGTCGGGTGGGTCTGATTATCGCACTATTAATGCTTCTGACAAAATAAACGCCCAGGTTGGCCTCCGAGATCTGGTTGTGCGGGAAGTCTTTGGAATTGTTCAAAACCGGCAGGTACTGCTCAATGTAGATGTAGCATCTGACGGAGCAACAGCTGAAATCATGAACGATATTGAGGCTGAGATTATCGCTTTAGATGGTATCGATGAAATTTCCAGACGCGTTGATGGAATCGAGTTTACACAGGCAAGCCTCGACGTTTTTTATCAGTCAAACGTAAACATTTCATCGTCAATTATCGCCGCTTTTTTAGGTATAGATGCCAACGGGAACGAGTTCTTTCTAAGTGGTGTGCCCGGAACGGCTACTGAAGTGGTTGAAAGCGATCAGACTGAGAAGCTGATCATGAACGGGTCCCCCATTCCGAAGGAGAACATGATAAAATTCAACATACAGGGGAGTCAGTCTCCGGATGACATTTTTTCGCAATCATTTAACAGTACCAACTCGAATATCACTGAATTTTTCAACAGGCTACCGGTGTCGATCCGGTTTGTCGGGCTGGCAGATATCAACAAAAATAGCGAAACCGGGCGAATTACCAATCCTGTTCAGTTTACGCCTTCTATTTCAGTTAACATCCCACTTGCGCTCCGGGCCGAGGGCGCCTCATTTACTGACACAACATCTGCCGACCTGAGCGATCTGCCCGGCCCTGATGATGACTCTGTTCTTGAAGAAGGGTCGATCAAAATCAGGTATATCAATAATATTCCTCTGGGGGTAAACCTAAATCTTGAAATGCTTGATGAATTTGGGACAAGCCTCACTGCCCTGCCCTTGTCAGGCGGGTTACCTATCGAGTTCAGAGCAGCGGAGGCTGGTGGCGACGGGTTTACCTCCACTTCAACTGAAGACTACACGATTATCTCACTGAACCGGGAGCAGTTGGATGTTCTGAACCAAACACGTGATGTACGTTTAACCGCCGGTTTGAGCAGCTCAAATGGTGAAGAGGTCAAAGTCAGAAACACCGATGATGTCAGCATATCGGTCAGTGGTAAGTTTGTCATTAGAAATAAAATTGATTGAGAGAGGAATATAAAATGAAGAACATGAAAAACCTGATTACAGCACTTACGACACTCTGTATTATTAGCACTGTCTGGATGATGACACCGAATACGGTTTCCGCCCAGTCACGGCATCTGACGGCTCAAAATATCGGCCTTGGCGGTGGCGGAACAGCCTATCAGGATCTGTATCACGCCAACTTCGTCAACCCTGCGAATCTGATGATTAACCACAGCAAGCGCCCGCCCGTCACGGTAGGTATTGCCGGCGGCATCTACTCTAATGTGGGGGGAAGTCTCATTAATATCAAAACATACAACGACTACCTGACGACCGGTCAGGTGATTGAAGGCGCAACGGCTGATGCCATGCTCAACCAGTGGTTTGGAGAAAACTCCTCAGATTACCGAAGTATGAATATGGACGTGGGTGTGGTTCCGCTGGGAATTACCGTCAGAACCAAGAACTGGAGTGTGAGTGCCACCTCCCGTGTTCGCGTGCTTGGCAATTCGGGATACTCCCGTGGTCTGGCCGACCTGATTTTCCGTGGATTTGATTCAGATCATTTTGCAGAAGCACAGGCCGTAAATTCCACCCAGGAGTATCTGGTCTACAACGAAGTTTCTGCCGGGTTTGCCATGACGATTCTGCGCCGTGACCGCCTGTTTGGCTTTGGAAGAAATGCAAAACTTCATATTGGTGTGGCGCCGAAACTGCTGATGGGAATCAACTACTCGCGCCTCAATCTCGACTCATCACTGCAGATAGAGGATGCGTCGGCGCAGCAAAACGCCCGCCTGACCCACAATTTCCGGTACTCTATTGATGTGGCCGGCGATCTGTCTGATCAGCTTGCGGAATTTAACGAGATGCGGGTTCAGCAAATGAATCCGGACATTGGTGACTACCTTGACCCCACCGCCGAAGATTTAACGAGCTTTAAAGGGAGCTCCCTCGGTTTTGACGTTGGCGCTACCCTGGAGATGGATATTGACCATCTATCGGCTTTTAACCTTGGAATTTTCAGAGGTGAGAAAAAGCTGCGTATCGGGGTCTCGGTGACCGATATCGGTTCTGTGACGATTGATGACCGTGCCCGAACGTTTTATGCCGCCGATAATTTTATCTGGAAAGGCGTTGAATACGACAGCGAGATAATTGATCAGCAGTTTAACGGGGATGATGGAAAGTATTTTGAATCCGTGCTTAAAGACAGCATTGGAACTGAAATATACGGAAACCTGATCACGTCCGAGCATTCTAAATTCAGCAAGCCGCTACCCATGATGGTAAATGTGGGGACTCACCTCCTGCTGGGCAAGTTCAGCGTAATGGTAGACGTTGGAACAGGGTACTACTCTGTAGGCACAAACAGTGAGCGTATGCACCTTGCTGTCGGAACGGAGTACAGACTCCTGAATCGCATTCCGCTGCGTGTAGGCTATAGAACGGGTGGCCACAGCAGCGCGACCTATCATGCCGGAACCGGACTTGAATTCAGAAACTTTGAGTTTAGCGCAGGAATTGCAGCCTCGCCCAATTCGGAAGCCTACGGTACGGGACTCGGAGCCGCGTGGTCGGGATTGGTCATCCATTTTTAAAGTCTATTCGACCGGTTACTTATTCAGATCTATTTTAAAAATCCTGTCTCCTATTTTACGAGATAGGATTTTTTTTTGGGAAATGGATTGGTTTCCGATGGTCGTTAAACACAGTATTCTCTTGTGTTTTGCCAGCTTGAGTATTCATAGATTTTCCTCTCAGTTTTCTTCTATTACACATAGTAGTTCCGGCTAATAGCATATGATGGGTTTGGCAACACTTGTTATTATTGGCTTTTATCTTTTTCTTTAGTCTGTGGTTTCATAATTCTCACATTACTTTAAATAGCGCGCGTATAATTCCAGAACTACCTGATTTCATTGGCTGAAATTTATCTGAACGGATTTGAAAGATGGAAAAGTTGGTTTTCCTGTTGGTCTGTCTTATCATGATTTTCTGCTATGAAACCTGCGTTTCATTTAAAAATTATGTGTTTGAGTCCCCTTCCTATGTATTTTTGAATAATTCCTGTCAAAGTCATTAATTCAGCTTAAATAATTTACACTCTGCCTTAAATTTGTTACTATTCCCGAGTCTTAAACCGATCTCACACTTATTTCTGTTGTTTTTTTATATCATTTACCAAAAAAGCTCAGCTTCCTATCAATTTGAGAACTGATCCGGGACTGATTTTAAGGCCGAATCCTGGATTAAGCTTACCCAGTGAGATCTTATCTATTTACAACTCTAAAATTATTGTTTTACGAATGAAAGAATTCTTTAAAAATTTCTTTGATAAATATGGACTGTCCTTCGTCATGGTAGCCAGTTATTTTGGTTCAGGATCAATATTTATTGCAAGTCAGGCCGGGGTAGAATATGGCTACATATTGATATGGGCAGTAATTGGAGCAGTTTTACTTGGATTCATGGCTCAGGATATGAGTGCCCGCCTTGGTATTTATGGTGATACGTTAATGATTTTTATCCGAAATAAACTTGGTAAGAACGGGGCTCTGACACTTGCTTTGTTTTTGTCACTGGGTTGTATTGCCTGGACACTGGCCCTTACTGCAGCCGTCGGAATGAGTTTTGAAGTACTCACGGGCGGAGCCGTCAGCTGGCAGCCTATTGCTGTGGTAACCGGAATTGTTGCCATTATTGTGGGCACCCTGAATTACAGCTATGTCGAGAAAGTTATGACCGGGATGATGTTCCTCCTGCTTGCGCTTTACTTAGTAGTAGCCGCAGCCAGCGGTCCTGATATGGTTGAAGTTGCCAAAGGGTTCATTCCTTCCATCCCTGATACCGGTGCTATGTTGCTTGGAGCTGCAATTCTTGGAACCACTGCCCTTTGGCCGAATTTCTTTCTGGAATCAATTTTGGTGAAGCGTAAAGGTTGGAACAGCGATAAGCACGTCAAAAATATGCGTACTGATCTCACTATGGGGTACACTGTTGGTGGATTAATAACAGTCGCCATAATTATTGTATCTGCAGCAGTATTGCGTCCTGCAGGTTACACTGAACTGTCGACATTTGTTGCGCCTGGTGAAGCTCTTGAAATTGTACTCGGCCGCTGGGCCATGATCGTATTCCTTATTGGAGTGATCTCGGCTGCTTTCAACAGTATTATACCTATTATGTGGACCATTCCATATATGATCCTGGAAGCTCTTGATATAGATCATAAAGAAGGTAGCAGTAAGAGTTTCAAAATGATCTTTGCCGGAGGTATCCTAATCGGGATGTTCTCTCCTCTTGTAGCTAAAGTAACGGGATTAAGCGTCGTGGAGATGATCACCCTTTTCCCTGCATACAACGGAGTATTTGGCCTGCCAATAACTGCAGCTTTACTTTTCTGGGCCGTGAATGATAAAAAGCTGATGGGTATCAGTACCAATTCCTGGAAACTGAATACAGTAAATTTCACCCTCGTGGTGTTTTCAGGCTATATTGCCATTAATTCGGTCCGGGGGGTACTTTCTGCTATCTTTGGAGGAATGCTTTCATAACTTTTAGTCCAGACTAATTTAATGATACTGTCAGCTTTGCTGTTATTTTTTTCAGGCATATCTATGAGCACTGAAATACTGATCCTTTTGCTGATTATTGCATTGATCGGCGGCGTATGCATTACCACCATTGGGCCCGGTGGTATTTTCGTAACTATTGCCCTGTTTGTATTACTACCGCTCGATCCGGGCGGTGTTGCCGGCACCGCCAGTGCCACTTTTATCGCAACCGGCATTGCAGGCAGTCTTGGATATTTGAAATCGGGCGAACTCAGAGGAAAAGTAGCCTTTAAGGCAGCCATGATACTTAGTTTAACCTCTGTCGCCGGAGCCTATGCCGGTGCCGAGATCAATAAAATGCTGGATGCCTCCGCCTTCTCAGTGCTTCTTGGCTTGTTCGTTTTTTTTACGGGGATCTTGATCCTCTATCGTGAACGTAACTCCCTGCTACCGGACAAAAAGTTAAAGATGGAAACCTGGAGAGGACTAATCACTTTAGGTGGTGTCGGTATTGCAGTCGGCCTACCCGGAGGTTTACTGGGAGTTGGCGGCCCTGTATTAGCTGTTCCCCTTATGGTTGTCCTGGGAGTTCCCATGCTAATGTCAGTTGCTCTGGCTCAGGTTCAATCCATTTTTATTTCAGGAATGGCAACGTTTGGATACACACTTCAGGGTGCTGTTGACTGGACACTGGTAGCAATTTTAACTCCGCCATTACTAATTGGTACCGTAAGTGGTTGGTATCTTGCTCAGCGTATACCGGTTAAAAAACTAAAAGCAACCCTTGCAATTGTTCTTATTGGATTGGGTATCTATCTGATGAGTGGCGGCACAACACCTGCTGCGTAAGTAATGTGACTCATGCATTATGAGGGGTCTGGGTAGCCGTAGTGATGTGAAGACAATCATCATAAACTGTTTTGTCTACTATCTTTTCAGCAATTTCTTTCACCATATTTTTGTACGAATTAGCCAAAAAAGCAACAGTGTTTATCTTCTTCAATAATTTCGATCATACTTTTGAAATCTTTTGACTCGGGATACGGTTCGTAAAGTTCCCATTTCCACTTGCACGCATCCAATATAGACTCCATTCTTGTCTTGATTTATAGAATCTAATTTTTGCAAATTCGATGTGTTATTTTTTTTCCGGATTGTTCCAAAACGGTCGGACTTCATAAAGTATTACGACCTTTCCGTCATACGTATATCCAAAATCGAGTTGTGCACAATGTCAGGATTGTCCGGTCGTATTGATTCCACATACTTCTTTACTATCGATTCATTTATGTCAAGCGCATTGTTTTTCATTCTGCCTTTTTTTCAGCTTGTACTAATGTTTAGTGTAAGAATAGTAGCCAACTACATACCCCTTCCCTGTTCAGGTACAAAAAAATTGAAGCTGGCTATTCCCCTTAAATTTACTACTGTCTCTTCTATTATTTTTATACATAGTTTAGAATTGGTATTCTTGATTAGGGAACTTTTCTTACTCCGTCAAGAATATCTGAACTCAATTCCTCAGAGCTGGATGATGAAGACTTGTGTAGGACTGAAATATCACCCGTTGATTCCAATACGACAGCATGAATCTGATCGAAATTTAAAGCATTCGCTTCTCTAAGTTTCGCTATCAGTTGACTTTTTTCAATTCTGGCATATTTTAAATTATCATCTAAGATTCTGTTCCCATCCATCAATAATAATGGTTTGTTAGATATTAAAGTTTTTAATGATGGTATCACTCTCTGTAAAAATGAGAAAATAAATGTCAAAAGTAATAGAGCAGCGATTGCTACGGAACCATGAGCTATTGAGGTATTAGAAGTTAAAGTTGATGATATAATACTTCCAATCGCGATGGTAAATGCAAAATCATACGCAGTGAATTTTGCAAATGATCTCAATCCTACTATTCGGGTCAAAAATATGACCACAATAAATATCATAGCACTTCCAACAAGTGTTTGCAATAAAGGGTCATTAGTACTATAAATCCAATTCATAATTATTGATTAAATTTTGCTGGTGCCTTACGTTAATGATTTGGGTAGTGGCGGCTTTCTGAGTATATAGTTATCAAGTTACTGTTAAGTGCTATTTGATGTAAACCCTTGTATTTCTATAACCGCCATTACTCGTATTTAGTGCTGTGCTGGTGATTAACCACTATTTTTCAATTTAGACAGACGAAAGAATACTAATATAAAGAAGACAAAAAACACCCAATCATTTATTCCATAAATTGAATAAAACATTCCAGCCATTATATCTTTTTCATAAACATCAGAAATATTATTATTCAGGATCCAATTTGTCCAAACGCACCCATAAATGAATTTTTCAACGGCAAAAACTCCGACAAGCCATTTTACTTTATCATAATTTTTTGCGACAGATATGTATGCTAATCCCCAAATAAAAATCATTAATAACCCAAAATTAGACAGTACGTTTGGATCAAATTCAGGAATTGTAGAATTAGTAAATAATCTTGAAAAAATTAAAACTGACGCGTTCATTAATCCGGAAATAATAAACCCTTTTGTAATTGTTGCATTTTTCATTGTGATATCTCAGCTGATTTATTATTGAGATTTTTTTAATTTAAGTTATTAGAGAACATACCCTCGTGCGTATGGAAAATCCATTTTTTGTAAAGAAAGTAAAAAAGGGAAATAAAATTATTCCAAGCCAACGATTATTGGAATTAACATTTTTGACTCACACTTTTCTTAATTAAGTATTATCCGAATTCCTACTTTTTGGACTTATCGATTGTGTTGGTTTTAATTCTATACTGACGACTTTGGTACTGTTGGCTCATATCTTCAAAATTTTCGGGGCAAACAGTCCGGAAATTATGTTCTTCTTGTGGAATCAGATCAACCATTTTATCAATCATCTCTTGCGGGTCTAATTGATTTTCTGCCATTCCTTGTGCTGCCTTTTCAATATCCTTTTTAGAAGTATAATTCAAGTCTTCATCAAACCATTGTTTATAACTATCGTACATCCTATCATTAAAGCCGGTTTTGAATGGTCCCGGATTAATTGTAGCTATAGTAACGCCTAAAGGCTTCAACTCATCTCTCAAACATTGGGCAATTGCTTCTAAAGCATGTTTGGAAGCATTATAAGGGCCTAAAAACGCACCTGTCGTGAGTCCGGCTACCGACGATAGAAATATGACTTTACCCTTTCCTTTTTCCACCATTTTTTTGATAAAAGGTTGTGAGAATTCAAGTGTAGAAAATGTATTGGTTTCCATAACCTCTCTAATGAGGTCTACCGGTATTTCGGCTAATGGTCCCGTTTGCCCTATTCCGGCATTATTGACTAATATATCAATGTCGTAAGTCCAAGCTTTTTCACAATCTATAGGATCTAAAATATCCAGTTTGAACAACTCGAGATTTTTTTCGTAATCAGTACCTTTTAATTCTTCGATACATCTGGACATTTGCTCCCACGTATGGACTGCGGCTATAATCTTATGACCTGCTTTTGCAAGCCCAAAGGCGGTGCCTTTTCCCAGACCAGAGCCCGCACCTGTAATTAGTATAGTTTTCTTTTTCATATATTTTTATTTTTAAGATTCAGATTAAAGTTCATGTTTTACCACCTTCAATTTCTAATTTTGGGATATTTTTTCAACAAAAGAAGATTTTATGATTGCCTATTAAAAGGAATTATCAATGCCCCGATGAAAGGAAAACAGTTCAATTCTAAATTCATCGGAAGTAGCCATGTGAGCGATTTCCAATTCTTCCCAATCTTCACTAAACGCGTCTAAGCACATTTGACCAATCGTTGTTCCCTTTTCCTTTTTATCAGTAAAGGGCTCCATTATTACATACCAACCCATAGGTAGAGAGCGACCGATTTATGAATGTTTGGAACAGTGTTGCCTATAAGCGAAAATGCTCTGGAGCAGTTATCCTTTTTCATGATTCTTGCTTTAGGAAAGACGAACTGCTTTTTCGACGGGTGTCTCACCACCTGTTATTTCGAAAACCTGGTTTTGCATTATACCGTCTTCCAATACTTCAACCAGGGTTTTGGCAACGTCTTCTCTTGAGATCTTCCCTTGACTTTCTAATTTTTCTTCAAGACGAATTTTGCCTGTACCTGCGGCATCAGTCAGATGACCTGGTCGAACAATGCTATAATCCAACCCGCTTTCACGTAAATAGTTATCGGCATTTTGTTTTGCTTTTAAATAGTCTTCAAGTTCATCACTTATCGAAGGGTTGTCTGCACCTATTGAACTCAGCATTACAAACTTTCCTGCTTCTGCATCCTTTGCGGCGTCCGTTAGCCGCTTGGCTCCTTCCTGGTCAACTCCGATGAGATTTTTCCCTTTAGATCCTGCAGCAAAAATCACTTTGTCTATCTTTTTTAAGGCATGGCTTACATCCTCTTCCAAATCAGCCAGAACAGTGGTTACCTGATCTTTTTCAAAGCGCTCCTTTTGGTCTTGTTTTCGAACCATTGCAATAGGCCGATAGACATTTGAGTCTTTCAGTAATTGGACGATAATTCTACCCGTGGTGCCATTCGCACCGGCTATTAATATATTTTGTTTTTCGTTATTCATATCATCTTCATTTTATTAAAATTAACAATTTGGTCTAACTGTTTAATGCAGGCTTAGTATAACTTTCCCTTTGGCTCTACCCGTGGCTAAGTATAAATAGGCTTCAATGGCATTTTCGAAAGAATATACCTTATCGATTACGGGTTTGATTTTCGCTTCATTCACCATAGTTGAGATGGCATCAAGTTGCTCACCGTTGAGCTGCATCCATGTAAATTTGTAATTGGCTGACTTTTCATCAATTAATTTTGAGAGGTTTTCAGGCAATTCATAATCCTTCCATTCCCATCGTTGCAGCCGTTTCCTTATCGGGATCACCCGCGATGCTGGTTACCTTGCCGCCATCCTTTATAATCTGGAATGCCTCCAGCGTGTAGTCGTCTCCCAGTGTATCAAAAACGAGATCTAAATCCGATACTATTACCTTATATTCTTCTTTTTTGTAGTCGATCACACGGTCAGCACCAAGTGCTTTCACCCAATCCACGTTCTTGGTGCTGGTGGTCGTGTAGACATAGGCTCCTTTGGTCTTGGCATATTGAATAGCAAAACTACCAACACCACTTGACCCTGCATGAATAAGTATTCGGCCGTTTTTTTTTCAGGCCCACGCGCTCCAATGCTTGAATGGACGTAAGGCCAATTAGAGGCAAGCCAGCCGCCTCTTCAAACGAAATGTTTTCTGGTTTTTTAGAAACTACTTTGGCATCGACAGCAACATATTCTGGTACAGTACCCATTTGATTTTGAGGTACTCGGGCATACACCGCATTACCTAAATCAAAGTCGCTAACCTCTGCGCCTTTCTCTGCAACTACACCGCTTCCATCAAAGCCAATAGTAGTGGGCAAGTCCAAGGGGACCATATCTTTCAGGCCGCCACTCACAAGTTCAGAATCGATAGGGTTGAGTGCTGCTTCTTTGGTTTCAATAAGAATATCTGTAGCATTCATAGTTGGTTTTACGGTTTCTTTTATAGACAATCCGTCTTTGAGTTCACCATATTTTACTATTTGTAATGCTTTCATAATTCGTTTTAAATGTTCAATAAAGCAAGCATATTAGTATTAAGCTTTAGCCTCTCCGTAAATTTATTAACAGAGAGCTCATCCTCCTCCCACAATACCGAATAAGAGTAGTACGAGGTTTTTACTAAACAGCACCCAGCCCGCTGCTGGTAGCACGTATATTTCCAGTTAGTAAAAACCAGTTGGGTTTTGCCACTTGAGCATCAACTGATTACTCCGTGATATCTTCGAATGGTCTGACTTTTCTAATTGTATTCGGATTAACTGTTTGTCTGTACCTATTGATTCAAAGAGTGTGAAGAAATATTCCTTGACAATTTTGAAAGCATTTCCAAATCAATACTTAAATTAAATAGTTACAAATAGCTGATCTACTATTTATTGAATGACTTTCAATTCAATCGAATAATAAGTATAGGGACATTACCAGCTAATCCTATTACACAAGTATTGGTAATAGTTACATAATTCTCACAACTATAAAATGTTGGGTGGTATTGAATTAAAAGGCCGGAGGATTGTCTATGAAAAACGTTTATGCTTGGTCCTACAGGAAATTTTGTGGGTCACGTGTTCTAATCGTCATGCCGCACTCCCCCCCAACGGGATCCCTCGGGAGATGCGGTATCTCCATAATTTTTACATAAGCCCGGTCTTTTGCAAGGTTTGGAGATTTCGCTACGCGTTCAAAAAATGAGCGGCGCGAAAGCCGGGTTAACTTTCGCTGAGCCTCATACCCACAAAAAAATTATTGTACAACATTACTTATTAAATGCCGACTTTAAATCAGTTGCAACCAACGCTTGTGCATCTTTTGCTTGATCAAGAACCGCTGCCATACCAAAAAACTCATGCGTTGTTCCGTTGTATAGTTTGTAATTGACAGGTACACCGGCCTGCTTTAAATTTTCAGCAAGCAATGCCCCCTCACTCCTTAAAGGATCGTATTCTGCTCCAATAATTGTTGTAGCCGGCAAACCATTTAAGTTTGCATTCACCAAAGAGATTAAAGGACTCTTAGCATCAGCAGCACTCTTTAAATACTTGTCAAAAAACCATTTCATCAATCCCGAACTTAATGGTTTAGTGCTTTCACTTTCTTTGTAAGACATCGTATTAAAATCGTATCCTGCAATTGGATATATCAATACCTGGTATAACGGCAGTTGCATTCCTTCATCCCTTGCCATTATGCTTACCGCTGCAGCAAGGTTACCTCCTGCACTTTCACCAACTACTGCAATTTTGTTGGAATCACCTTTTATTGAATCTGCATTTTTAACTACCCATTCGTATGCAGCATAACTATCATTGTGTGCTGTGGGAAATTTATATTCGGGCGCCTGCCTGTAAGCTACAGAAACAACTATGGCTTCTACCCGATTGGCCAATGCTTCCGCAGAAGCATTATAAGTATCGAGGCCCGCAATTACCCACCCGCCGCCGTGATAATATACAAGTACGGGATATGAATCTTTCCCGGTTTTAGGTGTGTAAATACGAAGATGGATTTCACCTCCCGGCACGGCGATGTCTCTTCCCACCGTATCCAAATTGCTAACCGGTACCGAAATATTATGCTCTTCAATTACAGCCATGGCAGCATCAGCAGGTGTAGGTTGCTTTCTTGCTTCCTGTGCTGATAAGCTGGTGAGTGGAGGCGCTTCAAAACTTACCAGTTTTTCTATCACTACAGCCATAGGATCTGTCATGTCTTTTCCCCAGTCAGGTTTTGGATCAGCAGGTGTAAGATCTACTGTTGTATTTGTAGAATCTATTACTACTGTTTTAGAACCATCCAAACTATTGGAGTCAGTCTTCCTTGCACTATTATCACATGATGAAAATAACAGCACACATGCTGCCGCAAAAAAAGTGAGGCTAAATTTACGTGCTATATTTTTTTTAAGCATTGCGTAATTCATTTTAATTTTATTAGTGATGTTTAAGGTATAATTGAATAATATTTTTTTAAAATTCCTTTGCAGCAGATTAGTTCTTGCTTCACGGATTGATTCTGTAATCTCAAAAATTCAGACTTGGTTTATCTTCTTCTGTCATAAGAAGAATGGCTACAGTCCTTTTGTTTACCACGGGCGTTCTGATTTTTTTTGCCATCATGATCATTCTTATTGAACAACTTTTAAAATGAACTACCTCGGGGCAGAGCCCACGAGGTATCAAATTGATTTCACCCTATTACTCTTTCCGACCCAGAGGGTCGGGGAATTAAACCACTTATGATTAAAAACCTTACCCATCTAAACCTGTTCCATTCTTTTTGCCTTTGATTGACTGGGAGCCGAAGCTTTCTTTTTATCCTTATTTATTTGACCAGATTTCAATATCACTATTGTCCAACCGCTATCACGATTATCAAAATGCTTTTAAGCATCAGACGCATCGTCTAAAGAAAGCTGGTGAGAAATAATCATTGACGGTTTCGCTTTGCCTGCAGAAATTAATGTACATTGCGGCCGGCTGCATATTTTCCACTCACATTATCTATCACCATTTATCGTTTTGCTCACTTCCACCTCTTCCTCATACAGCACGAGCTGGTCGGCACCTACCGCCCCACCGAAAAGTGATGCAGCAAGCCCCATGAGTAGTACAAAGAATGCTGCGATGCTGAATTTGGCCATGGCCTCGGCTGCTTCATCGGCATATTCTATCGCTTTCGATTTGACCTCTTTGTATTTCGCTTCGGCTGTATTAATGGCCTCATCTATCTTGCGCTCCCATTTGGTTATTAGCCCGTTCATCTCCTCCCTGCTCAAATCCGTATTTTCAGAGAGGTAGGTTATCAGCTTCTCCTTTTCAAAGTATTCTTCGTTTCCTTCTGTGGTAATTTTCAGGTCACCATTGTCGTCGAGGTTAAACTGGAGGTCGCTGAAGAATTCATCCACATCCAGGCTACCGATCAGTCCTTTGGCAGTTACATCGGGGTTGTTCATCACATCGCTCACGGCGCCGGTGGCCTCTTCGGGGAGGATGTTGAGCGATTGGCCCCGTTGTACCAACTGCATTATCTGGCTTTTTACGCTGGACATGCTCATATTGGTGCTCTCTTCTCCAGATTTTTGAGAGTTCTGATAGTCTACAATCACCTTGTCTTTATCGCCTCCAAAGAGGGTTCCTGCAGTGCTGGTTAAACCGCCGAATACGTTACCCACCGCTGTTGTGATGAGGTATAACGAGAGAATAGTGTAAAGACCCCAAGCTAATGCGCCGTGCAGAGCCCCGTCCATCTTATCGGTGTGTCCTGCCAGTCGGCCAGCTATCATACCACCTACAAAGAGCGCGATAAGATTGGACAAGACCCACCAGATGATAGTACCCCAGCCAAGTCCTTCAAGCGGACTGCTCTCCTCTAAAGGATTGATGGAGGCGAAACCAAATCCTATGCCGAGCAGGTTGAGCAGAAATATGATGGAGAGTGCACTCACAAAACCTGCGAATATAGCACCCCACGATACGTGGCCCAGTTTGTTTATTCTATCTATATTTTTTGTTGATGTAGTTTTCATTGCTGTGGATTTACGTTGGGTTTTGCAGTGCGCATGTTCAATTGCCATGCCTTTCGTGTGGTTGTCGTTACAGTAGTGTAATTTTCGGTTGATGATTCTCCTTTGGGACACTCAATGCCACCATCAATATAATTTTTTGGAAAAGTTGTCAAATCTTTATTTTAATCATGGAATGGTTGATGTATTTCTTTTTGTCCATCTATGACAGTATCTCAAAAAAGCTTTGCCCCATTGGGCTGATTTCTCTTACTTTAGGTTTACTTGTCTACAATCGAACTCTCCTTATGCTTTTCACTTTTCCAAAAGAGTACTTCAAATTCATAGCTTTAATTGACTATGCCACTGTTAATTGAATGGCTTCTATATCATCTGATTAATAAATATAGGGACATTACCCGTTAAGCCTATTACACAAGTAATTGTAATAGTTACATAATTCACATAATTTTCGAAGAGAGAAAATATGGGGTGGTAACAATTAATACGGCGGAGGATTACCTGTGGAAATGGGTAATGCTATTCTCGTTTTCAGCACGGATTATTCACGATGAGGTGTGTATGAGTACCTCAACGTGTAAAATTTAATGTATGTTACGTTATTTATCTTATTGCTCAACCTTGGGTGTAGATTTTTTGGTGTATAACCCGGGCTATCTCTCTGTTTGTTGTTGTGGCACTAAGTTACCATTCTCTACATTTACTGCTAACGGTTGATGGGGTGAGGGTCTCGTGCAGGATTACAAAGCGATTATCTATCAGTCTACACCGACCTCTTTTTATGAGCTGCAAATCTTCGAAAACATCTAAATGTAGGCTTGGCCCTGGAATGCCTTCCTAATGACCGCATGCACTATATCAAGTGTTGTGCAACCGTCTTCTATTTATTTATTAAATAAGCATTCCTTTTTTATAGTATCGAGGTCTTGTTTCAGTTTGATTGCCAATTCGGCTCTATTGAAGGCATACTTTGAATATAGAATTGCAGCTGCTTTAATGTCAGCTTGATTTATCGTTGCTAACGAATTAAATGCTTTTTGCAATCGCAACATTACTTCTAAATTTTCAGCACCATCTCTGGAAAGAGGCCTGAATGCATCATCAAAAAAATCTTCCATCGAAATTTGTGGAACTTCTATGCAATCATAAAGCACATCACTTTCTGTGCTATTTTCAATCTCATCATTCCATAAAAAAAGGAGTCTTTCATGGCTCCCAATAATTTGGATGGCGGTTCCTGGATCATTAATTCCTGGTGACAATGCTCTACTGGCGATTTCTGTTAAAGCAATTAGCCCAAATCGAGGATCTTCGTCGAATAATCTGGTATGATCAACGTGAATGGCATCATTCACCTTTTGAATAACTTCATTCATATCTATAATCCTGTCTAGAACGAATGAACGCAATTTCAGTATTTTCATGAATAAATTTACCCGGAAGACAATTAAGTCGAATTTTTAGCCCTATCTCTTTAGCCAATATCTGTAAAGCATCCATATTTATATGTTGTACGTATCCAATAGAATCAGCAAGCACTGATTTTCTATCTGGGAATACGCCAGTTATGGGAAGAGCATTGAGCAAAGGATTTTTAATGTAGCTGGATAAAGACTTCTTGGCAACTGCTTCTACCTGCATGATGGTATGCTACAATCTTCCTAATCTTGAAATACGGTCTACCCACCTTAAGAAGGTGAGTATGACTAATAAAAAGAATACTAAAGTGATTAAGAAGAGAATAAATTTACCCGCTTGATTATAATACCCAATATCCATTGCAACTGTAGCGACAATACTAAAAATGAATGCGCCTATGAACGTAGAAAGAGCATATTGCGACACATCGTCTGTGATTACAATTTTAAAAGACCTTGGAGTTGCAGTGGTACTTGCCGCGGTGTAGGCTGAAAGCATTGATGCAACTGCAAATATTGAGATGACCAACATGCTGGCTGATAGAATGTCCAAAAGTCCGTCAATCGATTCTGTCTTTATAATGGGAACAAGATCATTCAGTCTGGTCCCATCGGCTTGATGGGCGATCAGTGCAGCAGCCACTGAGATTAAACAAAATACCAAAGGTCTATACCATAATTGCTCTCGAATCCAATTGTAATAAATGATGATCTTTTTTTCATAGTATTCTTAATTGAGTTTATAGGCAGTCACAACAGTTTTTATAGAAGCTGCACAACTATGCAATAGCCCAAAGTTATTGCACTTTTTTTCATTTTCCCCATTCTTCATTCGGCAACCTGTTTTTCAAGCTTATTTTTTTTTTAGTTTCGGGGTGATGAGGACAAAATAAGGTTTTGTTTCGTCTGCTTTTTTACCCACACAATTCGACATAGAGCCATCTTTATATCTCTTAAAGCAGTATCAGCTGAGCATTTTGCTATTTGGCAACGGGGTAAGTTTTCGGTGCTGCTTTTCCCTTGCACAGAAAATCGATCCTTCTCTTTTAGCGCCGCCTCAGTCCAAGGCTAGACCGACCTCCATCACGACCTGCTCGTCGTTCTCGGACTCGACTTCCCTGGGCTCCGCCAGGAGGACCCGCTCGGGCTCGACCGCGGAGCCTTCTTCCGGGTCGTCGGACCCATCTGCCAGCAGGACGTCCCGCACGGCGGTGGCCCGTGCCTGGCCGAGTGCATCGAGATCGGCATCGGTGACGGGTTGCACCGCGATCACCTGCTCGGCGAGATGGGCTCGATAGGCGACGGCGTCGAACTCCGAGCGGCCTTCCGGATCCTCGTACTGCTCGCGGGTAAAGCGCTCACGGACCTCGTCCAGGCTGGTTTCCGGGTAGGCGCTTGAGAAAATCGCCTCCATCGCGTCTTGCGTTGATTCCTCGGTCAGGTCCGGGGTCGAAACCTCGCGTCCCTGCTCGCGCAACCACTCGGCGAGCTGCTCGACGGCGCGTTGGCGCTTGAGTGCCGGGCCGTCCACATCCGGATCGAAGGGTCCGGCGAGCTCCAGCACCAGTTCCGGACGCTTCACGAGGGCCTTGCGGAGCAACCCTACGCGCTGGCGCTGCGGCGGTGTCAGGTCGCTGCGGCCCGCCGGGTACGCTATCCGTTGCAGGTCCTCTTCGCCAGCCCCGACTAGCCCCGCGAGGAAGCGGAACGGCGCGCTGACGAGGCTGCCAATCGCGTCACCGATGGCGCTGCGAATCGCGCCGCCCAGGTGGAACTGCGGATCGCCGACATCTCCCGTGACCGGGATATCCATCTCGATCACGCCCTCGCTGTCCTTGAGCAGAGAGACGGCAAGGCTGAGCGGCAGGTCCATCGCGTCTGGGCTCTCGACCTTCTCACCCAGTTTCAGATCGTGGAATACTATCGCATTACTGCCCTTGAGCTTGCCGTCCGAGAGGTGATAGCCAAGATCGAGGTCCATGCGGCCTTCCGCGATTCGGCGGCCGGCGAAGGCGATCGTGTACGGCGAATAGCCCGGCACCACCAGGTTGCGGAACGTCAGCATGACGTCCGTGTCCCGCGTCGGCTGCCAGGCGTGAATCGTGCCCTCGATGCGCGCCAGGCCATGCTCACCCACCTGACCTTCGAGCTGCACGTCGGCTGGAATCTGTGTATCCGAAGCCAGTGTGGAGACCTCGCCGTTCAGCTTGTGGATGTTCGTCGAGAAGGGCAGCGGCAGCGAATAATCCGTGAACTGGAGACGACTATCGGCCAGAACGATGCCGGCGATGCTGATGCGTAATGGAGCGGCGTCTTCGCCGTCATCCCCTTCGGGAGCGGAAGCCTCACCCTCGGCCTGCGCTACGAGCAGGCGCTTGAAATTCGTGGTCTGATCCTCGTGGATGATAACCCGCCCGGATCCGCCCTCGATGGACACGCTCGAAGTCTCGAGACTGCGCTGCGCCAGGCTCAGGTCGAGCTGCTCGATATCCATGGCTTGCCAGCCCACCACCGGCTCGGTGTCGCCTGAATCCAAGGGCGCGAGGCTGAGCACGTACACGCCGACACTGCCATGATAGGCCATGGGCTCATCGTCGCTGACGGACAGTCGTCCGTCGAGGCTCAGGTTTCCACCCTTGATCGCCAGCCGCGCGAATTGTTGCAGGTAAGGCTCGGCCGGGCTCAGGGCCAGCGTTTCTACGCGCAGACCTCCGTTGATCTCGAATGCCGGCGACACCTGCATTTTGCCTTCGAACGAGAAGGACCCGCCCGCCTTGAGCTGCCCGGCGAAATGGATCGGGAACTCGGTGTTCTCATGCAAGGCGGCATCATTTAGCGACAGGGAAAATTCTTGCACCGCGATGGTGGAGGTCGTGCCTGACGGGTGGGACGCGGTGGTCATGTGATCCGCAAAGCGGATCGTTCCCTCCACAACATCCAAATCGCGGATCACGGCTGCCGGCATCCCGCCTTCGCCGGTCGCTTCCGGCTCGCCCGCGGCGTCATCCTTCAGTCGGGAGAAGCGCGACTCGCCCGAGGCGAAGCGTTCCTCCTGCACCACCAGACCTTCGAGGCGTACCTGCTGGAAGGTCCAAGCTTGGTCGATGAGGCTGACCAACGTGAAGTTGACGAACAGCCGGTCGAAGATGGCGAGCTCGTGACCGTCGGGAT
>Ga0307966_1001226_pt1 | contig 20379 bp, 23 predicted proteins | sample OrgLakmetagen646_FD_203141 | JGI IMG/M metagenome (GOLD analysis project Ga0307966, IMG submission 203141) | Saline water microbial communities from Organic Lake, Antarctica - #646 | ecosystem: Environmental > Aquatic > Non-marine Saline and Alkaline > Saline | place: Antarctica: Organic Lake... | reverse complement strand
GCTGATCACCATCCCGGCCCGCGGCTTCTGGAAATGCCGCACACCGAGGCCTGACAGAAGTTCGCACTCGATCACACGCCAATAGGGTCAAAAACTTCTTGCACTACGGGCGGCAACCACAGAAGCGTTTCACGTAGCGGGCGGGAAGGTAGGCTGCGGCCTTGCGGTTCAGGATGAAATCGGCGGCAGAAGCCCCCAGCGCCAAAGTCAGGCCAGGATTTGTAAGGTGGGGAAGAACAGCGGCATGGGCGTTCAGGAACTCCGGCCCCCAGTCGACAAACAGGTAGTGATCCGCAAAATCGGTCGGGTCAGGCCAGCTGGCAACAAGGACAAGCTCTTCGTCGACAATCCGATCCGCCAGTAAACCGGGCCGCAGTTCGGGCGTATAGACGAGTGCGACATGCATCACGCCCTCGAGCAGAAGGCGGGTCAACCGGTGGCACTGCCCGACCTCGCCCCTGATGTTGAGATCCGGCACCTGATCACGCAGGCGGTCGATCCATCGGAAACCAAGACGCGGCCAGAGGGAATACTGCGCACCGATGGTCAAGGACCGGGTAAAGCCCTTGGGGATGGCAACCTGCTGGCGTGCTTCTTCCCAGACGCGAATCATCGACAGGGCATAGCGGTGGAATTCGCGGCCCGCCGATGTCAGCTCTGCCCCCGCCTTGGACCGCGAGAACAGCGGCTTTCCCAGCGAATCTTCCAGTCTTTGCACGCGAAGCGACACGGCGGACTGCGTCACGAAAAGACGCTGGGACGCCGCAACGAAGGACCCCGTTGCCGCGACCTCCAGAAATGTCCTGAGCAACGTGATATCCATCGCGCCACTCTAAGCAGGGAATGATCGCTGTGGCTAGTTGTGGCTAGCTTGCTGCCATTGACGACACGCCGACCTGCGCCGGTCGCAAAAGACGGTCGTGCAGCATGAAACCTTCGCCCATGACTTCGAGGATCTGGCCCTTGGTCGTTCCGGGCACCGGCGCCTCGAACATGGCCTGATGCAGGTTGGGGTCGAACTTTTCACCCGCTTCGGGGACGATCGGTTCGATACCGTGCTTCTTGAACACGTTCAAAAGCTCGCGCATCGTCAGTTCGACACCTTCAAGAAGCGAGGCGTTTACCTCTTTCTCGGATTCCTCCGAGGATTTCAGCGCGCGGCGCAGGTTATCGTAGACCGGCAGCAGGTCACGGGCGAGCTTGGAGCCCGCGTAATTCTCGGCCTCGCGCCGGTCGCGGTCGGCGCGTTTGCGCACGTTTTCAGCATCGGCCAGCGCGCGCATCCATTTGTCGCGGAAATCGTCACGCTCGGCCTCGACCTCGGCGATGCGGCCAAGCGCGTCGTCGCCCGCAGCCTGCATTTCTTCGCCTTCGGCCGCAAGTTCATCAAGGCTCATCAAATCTTCGTTCGGTTGGTCTTGGTCAGCCATTGTCTTCCCTTCAGGAGCGGTCGGCGATCATGCGCCCGACACGCTGCGCGGTGTAATTCACGATGGGCACGATCCGCCCGTAATTCAGGCGCGTCGGCCCGATGACGCCCACGGCGCCGATGATCTTTCGGTCGGCGTTCATATAAGGAGAAACAACCAGAGAGGAACCCGAAAGTGAGAAAAGTTTGTTTTCGGACCCGATAAAAATCCTCACGCCATCGGCATCGTCAGCCAGTTCGAGAAACTGCGCGATGTCACGTTTGCGTTCCAGATCATCAAAAAGAATGCGGATGCGGTCCACGTCCGCCTCACTGTCGGGCAGAAGGTTCCCACGCCCCCGCACGATCAGTCTTTCGTTGTTCTCGCCTTCGTTGGCCCAAAGTGCTGCTCCCTGTTGCACAAGCTCGGCCGCGAGCGTGTTGATCTCTTGCCTGCGTGCGGTAATTTCACGGGCGATGACCGATCCAAGCGAGGACAGTGTCTGACCTTCGAGCACCGCATTCAGGAAATTCGCCGCTTCCCGCATGGAGGATGGGGTTTGCCCCGCGGGCGGCGTGAACAGCCGGTTCTCGACGTGGCCATCGGCAAAGACCAGAACGACAAGCGCACGGTCGGGCGCAAGCGAGACGAACTCGATATGCTTGATCGGCGCTTCATGTTTCGGCGCAAGCACGAGCGATGCGCCACGCGTCACACCGGACAGGGCCGACCCGACACGGTCAAGCAGGGTGGTTACATCGTCTGAATTGGTGCCAAAGGTTTCGTCGATGCGATTGCGGTCCTCACCCTCGGGGTCGCCGATCTCTAGCAGACCGTCCACGAACAGCCGCAACCCAAGCTGCGTGGGCATCCGGCCCGCGCTGGTGTGCGGACTGTCCAGAAGGCCAAGGTATTCGAGATCCTGCATCGTGTTGCGGATCGTCGCGGCCGAAACCTTTTCGGTCAATTCACGCGACAGTGTCCGCGACCCAATGGGCGCGCCGGTCTGCAGATAGCCTTCGACGACGCGCTGAAACACTTCACGGGTCCGGTCGTTCATCTGGTCGAAAATCGGTGACGTCTCGTTCATACCACGGTCCCAAAGGGCAGACCCCTTAAAGCGGTGTGGCCCGCCTTCGTCAATCGGGGTTGGATTTCATATGTGGGGGGCGTATCCGATCCCTGCAACCTGTAAGGAGTTTCCCATGCGTCCATCCGGCCGTCAGACCAACGAAATGCGCCCCGTTACCATCGAAGTGGGGACCACGCGGCATGCGGAAGGCTCTTGCCTGATCAAATGCGGCGACACTCATGTGTTGTGCACGGCAAGCATCGACGAACGGGTGCCGTCGTTCCTGAAAAACTCGGGGCTGGGCTGGGTAACGGCGGAATACGGGATGCTGCCCCGGGCCACGCATACACGGATGCAGCGCGAGGCCAAGAACGGACAGTCGGGGCGCACGCAAGAGATCCAGCGTTTGATCGGCCGGTCACTGCGCGCGGGTGTGGATCGTGTTGCCCTTGGCGAGCGGCAGATCGTGATCGACTGCGACGTGATCCAGGCCGATGGCGGTACGCGATGTGCCTCTGTCACAGGCGGTTGGGTCGCGCTGAAACTGGCGGTCAACCGGTTGATGAAAGCAGGCGAGATCACCTCGGACCCTCTGGTCGACCCGGTGGCGGCGGTGTCCTGCGGCATTTACGCGGGACAGGAAGTGCTGGACCTCGACTATCCCGAAGACAGCGAAGCGGGCGTTGACGGCAACTTCATCCTGACCGCCGGCAAGCTGGTGGAAGTGCAGATGAGCGCTGAAGGCTCGACCTTTAGCCGCCCACAGATGGACAAGCTGCTGGACCTTGCCGAAAAGGGCATCTCAGAGCTGAACGAGGCGCAAATGAAGGCCGTGTCGTGAGAAAGTTCACCGGCGACAGAATGGTCGTCGCGACCCACAATACGGGCAAGCTGGAGGAGATTGCGGATCTTCTGGCGTCTTTTGGCGTGAAACTTTCGTCGAATGCGGATCATGGCTTGCCCGAACCTGACGAGACGGAAGAGACCTTTGTCGGCAACGCCCGGATCAAGGCCCATGCTGCCGCAAAGGCAACGGGCCTGCCCGCGCTGGCTGACGACAGCGGGATCGAGATCGACGGTCTGGATGGCGCACCGGGCGTGCACACGGCGGATTGGGCAGAAACACCCGATGGCCGTGATTTCGTGATGGCGATGAACCGCAGTTGGGCTGCACTGGAACAGGCGCAGGCACCTTATCCGCGCAGGGCACGGTTTTGCTGCACACTGGTGCTGGCTTGGCCGGATGGTCACGATGAAGTGTTCCCGGGGGTCATGCCGGGGCAGATCGTCTGGCCGATGCGGGGCGAGCAGGGGCACGGCTATGACCCGATCTTCCAGCCGGACGGCTATGACATCACATTCGGCGAGATGGATCGCTGGCAGAAGAACAGGATTTCCCATCGGGCCGACGCCTTTGCCAAGTTGGTGCAGGGCTGTTTTGCCTGACGATTGGGAAGAGGCCGGGTTCGGGCTGTATATCCATTGGCCGTTCTGTCAGGCCAAGTGCCCCTATTGCGACTTCAACAGCCATGTCGTGAAGGTCATTGATCAGGCCCGCTGGAAGCGCGCTTATCTAAGCGAAATCGCCCGTTTGGGGGCAGAGACGGGGCCGCGCGTCTTGCGGTCGGTGTTCTTCGGTGGCGGCACACCAAGCATGATGGACCCCGATCTGGTCGCCGACATCCTGAGTGCGGTGCGCGCGACATGGCCCTGCGCCAACGATCTGGAAGTGACGCTGGAAGCGAACCCGACCTCTGTCGAGGCGGGCCGGTTCAGGGGTTATCGCGATGGCGGCGTCAATCGGGTGTCTCTGGGTGTGCAGGCGTTGAACGATACCGACCTGAAGCGGCTTGGCCGGCTTCATTCAGTGCGGGAGGCGATGACGGCCTTCGATCTGGCGCGGGATACCTTCGAGCGCGTGAGTTTCGATCTGATCTATGCCCGTCAGGATCAAACACTTGCGGGCTGGGACGCCGAGTTGCGGCAAGCGGTCAGCCTCGCCGTCGATCACCTGTCGCTTTATCAGTTGACCATCGAAGAGGGGACCGCGTTCGGTGACAGGTTTGCAGCGGGCGGCCTGCGCGGATTGCCGGATGACGATACCGGCGCGGATCTTTACGCAGCGACGCAAGAGATTTGCGGTGAGGCGGGTCTGGCGGCCTATGAGGTATCAAACCATGCGCGTCCGGGGTCAGAGAGCAGGCACAACGTCATCTACTGGCAAAGCGGCGATTGGGCCGCCATCGGGCCGGGCGCCCATGGTCGATTGACGTTGGGCGGGGTGCGGTATGCGACAGAAGCCCTGCGCGCGCCCGTGCCTTGGCTGCAAGCTGTCGAACAGGCGGGAAACGGTGATAGTCTTCGCGAGCCGCTGGATGGAGACGCCGGCCAGACCGAGCTTCTTCTGATGGGATTGCGGATGACCGACGGCGTCGATCAGGGACGTATCAAAAACCCATTATTTCTAAATAATATCAATAGTTTAGTCGATAAATCCATCATCGAAGCCAGAAATGGACGGTTCATGGTAGCCGAAAGCTATCGCCCCGTTCTGAATGCAGTTTTAGCAGACGTACTGCGCGATTAGCCGCCACCCAAAGTGCGAAGCAGATCGTCCAGTTGCTCAAGCGTCTTGTACGTGACCGTCAATCGTCCGCCGTCTCCTCCGGCTGTATGGTCGATGGTCACCTTCATGCCAATCGTGGCGCTTAGTTCACTTTCAATCTGCTGGGTATCCGCGTCCTTGGTCCTGGATTTGCTTGGCGATGACGACGGCTTGGGGGGATTGAGACCTGCCTTGGCCAAACGCTCCGCATCTCGCACGGACAGCTTCTTTTGAATGATATGCTGTGCCAGCTTGCTCGCGTCGTCGTTCCCCACGAGGGTCCGGGCGTGCCCTGCCGTCAACTGGCCCTCGGTCAGCCATGTCAGAACGTCATCGGGCAAGGACAGAAGCCGCATCGCATTGGCGATGTGACTGCGGCTTTTCCCCAAAGCTTGCGCCATCTGCTCTTGGGTGTGCCCAAACCTGTCCATCAACTGACGATAGCCAGCGGCCTCATCCACAGGATTAAGGTCGGCACGCTGAATGTTCTCGATGATGGCAATTTCAAGCACTTCGGTATCGTTGAAGTCTCGGACCAGAACCGGCAATTCATGCAGCTGCGCGATCTGTGACGCACGCCAGCGCCGTTCACCGGCGACGATCTCGAACAGGGACGCGTCTTTTGGGGACCGCCGGACGATCAGCGGCTGAATGACACCTTTTTCACGAATCGAAGACGCAAGTTCGTTCAGCGCGTCCTGATCGAAACTGCGGCGCGGCTGTTCCGGATTCGGGACGATCTTTTCGATCGCGACGGACAGATCGGGCCGACGGGAGTCGTCGCCACTGGCGCTGCCGGTTTCAGTCACATCAGACATCAACGCGGACAGACCACGGCCCAGACCGCGGGATTTATTGGGGGGCTTAGACATCGGCCACCGGCTCCTGCGCATTGTTTTTCAAAATTTCCGTGGCGAGCGCCCGGTAGGCCAGACTGCCAGAGGATTGCGAATCGTAGCTGAGAACGGGCATCGCGTAGGATGGCGCTTCGCTGAGGCGCACATTTCGCGGGATCACAGTCTGGAAGACCATAGCCCCCAGATTATCGCGGGCGTCCGCCTCGACCTGTTGGGACAGGTTGTTCCGACGGTCATACATCGTCAGGACAACACCCTCGATCCGCAAGTCCGGATTGGCGGATTGGCGAACATCACGGATCGTAAGCATCAGCTGCGACAGACCTTCAAGCGCGAAGAACTCACTTTGCAAAGGGACCACGACGGAATCCGCAGCAACAAGGGCGTTGACGGTCAAAATGTTGAGCGATGGTGGACAATCGATCAGGATGTAATCGAAACCATAGGTGTCAAAGCCCAGCTGGCGGAGAGCATCGTGCAGCAGAAAGCTTCTTTTTTCGTTCGACATCAGTTCGACATCTGCGGAACTGAGATCGGTTGTCGCGGGGACAAGAAAAAGACCGGGATATTCGGTTTCCCGAATGACCTCTCCCGGCGTTGCATCACCGATCATCAGCTCAAAGACCGTCACGTCCCGGTCTTCAGCGGCAATCCCCAGCCCTGTGGATGCATTTCCTTGCGGGTCCAAGTCGATCAGCAGGATTTTCTGGCCCGCTTCTGCTAAAGCCGCGCCCATGTTGATCGTCGTCGTCGTCTTGCCGACGCCACCCTTCTGGTTCGCAACTGCCATGATCTTGGCGCGTCCACGCGGCTTATTGGTCGACACGGCGAATATTCCTCAGCTCGATAATTCTTGCATTCTCGTCTGTCATACTGGGCTTGAGCGTCACGTCAAAGTGCCAATTTTGCTGTGCTTCGCGCAATTCATCGCCATAGGTCTTGCCTTTCGGGAAAATGGCAAGACCATCGTTTTGCAGGTGCCGTTCTGCCATCGGTAGAAGGGCAGGGAGTGGTTTGAGGGCACGGGCAGTCAGGCAGCTGGCTTGTTGACCGGCGATATCCTCGACCCGTTTGGCGAGCACGGTATGTTCCAATGCAAGAGTTCGGAAAGCTGTTCTCAGGAAAGTTGCCTTGCGCTGATCGCTTTCCACCAAGGTAAACTTCGTATCGGGGTGTTTCTCGGCAGCGATGATGGCGCAAACGACCCCAGGCAGACCGCCGCCACTTCCCAGGTCCAGCCAATGAGGACCGGGGTCATATGGGTAGATTTGTGCGGAATCTACGATATGGCGGTTCCAGATATCAGGAACCGTGCTTGGCGACACAAGGTTAATCTTGGCCGTCCACTTCAGAAGAACCTTGGCAAAAGTTTCCAGTCGGGCAATTGTTTCACGTGAAACATCCGTTTCAAGATCAAACATCAAGCCGACTTGCGCTGGTCATTTTGCTTGATCCACCCAAGCAGCCTTACAAGGCCGGCGGGAGTCATCCCCTCCAAACGTGACGCCTGCGCTATTGAAGACGGTTGCGCAGCTGCCAATCGGCTTTGCAACTCGGAAGAGAGGCCAGCGATTGACTGGTAATTAATACCGACCGGAATCAAGAGCTCTTCGTCCTTCTTGGCAAGCTCGATATCCTTCATCTGCCGTGTAATATAATGGGCATAGGTAGCTTCATTCTTGATCTGCTGCGCTATCACCGGATCGATATCGGCGACCTCTGCATTGATCTCGGCCAAGACGCCCACATCCACATCAGACAGACTTAAGGCGTCAAGGTAATCGCGGCGCGGGGCATCTGCGTTGATCTTGACGCCGACCTCTGCCAGCTGACGCGCAGAAAGGGTTTGTGCGGCAAGCCAGGACCGCGCGGTGCTTAACGCCTTCATCTTGTCCTGAAAGCCCGCCCATCTGATCTCATCAACTGTCCCAAGGGATCGTCCAAGCTCTGTCAGCCGTTGGTCTGCGTTATCAGCCCGAAGCATCAATCGGTATTCAGCCCGCGACGTGAACATGCGGTAGGGCTCTGTCACACCGCGACTTGTCAGATCGTCAACCAAGACGCCAATATAGGACGACTGCCGGGTAAAAATCGGCGCCTCACGCCCCATGGCACGACACGCAGCAGCCGTTCCAGCGACATACCCTTGCGCAGCGGCCTCTTCATAGCCCGTTGTTCCGTTGATCTGACCCGCCATAAATAAGCCAGGACAGCGGTTCAATTCAAGCTGGGAGGACAACGACCGTGGGTCGATAAAGTCATACTCGATTGCATAACCTGGCTGCAGTATTTCAGCAGCTTCAAGCCCCTTGATACTGCGGATAAATTCAAGCTGAACTTCCTCGGGCAGGGATGTCGAAATACCGTTGGGATAAATCGTGACATCATCAAGACCTTCAGGTTCAAGGAAAATCTGATGGGACGACTTATCTGCAAACCTGACAACCTTATCCTCGACGGACGGACAATAGCGGGGACCCACGCCTTCAATGTGTCCACCATACATCGCTGACCGGTCCAGGTTCTTGCGGATGATGTCATGCGTCCGCTCATTCGTGTGGGTGATCCCGCACGAAATCTGTCGCGCCACCGTCTTGTCGGACAAAAACGAAAACATCGTCGCGGTGTCATCGCCTCTTTGCATTTCAAGGCCAGACCAATCAATGCTGCGACCATCCAGACGTGCCGGGGTACCCGTTTTCAGCCTGCCAATCGGAAGATCCAGCGCTAAAAGCCGGTCCGCCAGCTTCGTCGCCGCCCGCTCATGAAAACGTCCGCCTGTCCGGTTCTGGTCACCGATGTGAATGACGCCGCGTAGAAAGGTTCCGGTGGTCAAAACGACAGCATCTGACACGACTTCGCCCAGACCCGCGACCGTAAGACCGGAAATCTTGCCGTCCTCGATCAGAAGGTCTGTGACTTCTCCTCCGATGACGGTGAGGTTTTCCCTTTCATCAATCATTCCTTTGACAGCCTCGCGATAAAGCTCTCGGTCTGCCTGACATCGTGGGCCCTGAACCGCGGGGCCTTTCTTACGATTTAGCAAGCGAAACTGGATACCCGAAGCATCGGCGGCCAAGCCCATAAGCCCACCGAGCGCATCAACCTCGCGGACAATATGACCCTTGCCCAGCCCGCCGATCGCGGGATTACAGGACATGACGCCAATGGCATCAGCGGAAAATGTCACAAGTGCGGTGTTGCAGCCCATACCCGCTGCAGCATAGGCCGCCTCGCAGCCTGCGTGCCCCCCACCTACAACGATGACGTCAAAATGTTTCACGTGAAACACCCCTACTTTCCAATGCAAAAACTGCTGAAGATTTCATCCAGCAACGATTCGACATCCACGCGCCCGATCAACGCCTCGATCGCACGAATGGCCGATCGGATGTTCTCGGCCACCAGATCTTCCGAACCCTCGCTCTCCATATACAGAAAAGCTGCGTCGATTCCATCAATTGATCTGGACATGGCAATCATGTGCCGTTCTCTCGTGGCCGTGCTGTTCAACCGCATGCGCCCGGACAATCGGCTGTGAATATCGCCAATCAGAGCGTCAACGCCGTAACCTGTCTTTCCAGAAACGGCATTCTCAATCTCACCAAACCTGTCGGCCTGAGCCAGATAAACGAGGTCTGTCGGACCAATTTCTTCATCCATACCGTCATCGTCAAATTTCAGAACAACCCGCATGTCAGCCTGTCTTGACCGGTCCAAGGCACGCTGCACACCCAGTCGTTCGACCGAATCTTGCGTCTCACGAATTCCAGCGGTGTCAAGAAACGTCACCGGAATACCACGGAGATCGAAATTGACCTCGATCACATCACGCGTCGTACCCGCGACTTCAGATGTGATAGCAGCGTCTCGTCCGGCGAGACGGTTCAGAAGCGTGGATTTACCCGCATTCGGAGCACCAATGATCGCCACTTCAAAGCCGTTGCGCAGCCGTTCGGCGACCGAGGCACCGGCAATTTCACGCTCCAGCTCTGCTCTGACGCCCGCTAGCAGATCCGTCACTTCCGGTGAGACGTCAGTTGGCACCTCCTCGTCAGCAAAATCAATTGTGGCCTCGACCAGGGCCGCGGCGCGAATCATCTTGCGGCGCCACTGCTCGACCAGTTCACTCATACCACCGGTAAACACACGGACGGCCTGCTTGCGCTGCATCTCGGTTTCAGCGTCGATTAGGTCGGCCAGCCCTTCGACCTGCGAAAGGTCCAGCTGGCCATTGTCCAGCGCACGCCGCGTAAATTCTCCGGCCTCTGCCTGACGCGCACCAAGGTCGTAAAGGCGCAAAGAGACCGCTTTGACAACGGCAGGGCTTCCGTGGGTCTGAAGTTCGACGACTTCCTCACCCGTAAAGCTGTGGCCCGACTGAAAGGTCAGAACAAGCGCTTGGTCAATCGTCTCGCCTGCCGCGTCCCGCAAAACCCGCAAGCCACGGCTCTGCGGCACCTCGTCCATCAGCCCCGACGCGATTTCAACCGCGTCGGGACCTGATACCCGTATAACGGACACGCCCGCGCGACCTGGCGCGGTAGCAAGAGCAAAGATCGTGTCCATTTATCATAAACTATTGATTTAATTAATATTTACGAGTTCATGGAGTCGAAAAACTCGCTGTTGGTCTTTGTCTGCTTCATCTTGCCCATCAGGAATTCGATCGCATCGGTCGTCCCCATCGGGTTCAGGATGCGGCGTAGCACGTAGGTCTTCGCCAGATCGCTCTTTTCGATCAAGAGCTCTTCCTTCCGCGTCCCGGACTTGAGGATATCGATCGCCGGGAACACCCGCTTGTCCGAAATCTTGCGGTCCAGCACGATTTCCGAGTTGCCGGTGCCTTTGAATTCTTCGAAGATCACCTCGTCCATGCGGCTGCCGGTATCAATCAGCGCGGTCGCGATGATGGTCAGAGAGCCGCCCTCCTCGATATTCCGTGCGGCACCGAAAAACCGCTTGGGCCGTTGCAGCGCGTTTGCGTCCACACCACCTGTCAAAACCTTGCCCGACGACGGCACGGTCGTGTTGAAGGCACGCCCCAGTCGCGTGATCGAATCGAGCAGGATTACGACGTCGCGCTTATGCTCGACAAGCCGCTTGGCCTTTTCGATCACCATCTCGGACACGGCAACGTGGCGCGTTGCGGGCTCGTCGAAGGTCGATGACACAACCTCACCCTTCACCGACCGCTGCATGTCCGTCACCTCTTCGGGCCGTTCATCGATCAGCAGGACGATCAGGTAACACTCCGGATGGTTCACTTCGATCGACTTTGCGATGTTTTGCAACAGGACAGTCTTACCAGTCCGGGGCGGGGCGACAATCAGCGCCCGCTGGCCCTTGCCGATCGGCGACACCAGATCGATGATCCTTGCCGACCTGTCCTTGATCGTCGGATCCTCGATTTCCATGTTCATCCGCTCATCCGGATACAAGGGCGTCAGGTTGTCGAATGCGACCTTGTGCTTGGCTCTTTCAGGATCTTCGAAATTGATTTTTTCGACGGTGACCAGTGCGAAATACCGCTCATTGTCATTCGGCTCTTTCATCACACCTTCGACGGTATCGCCGGTGCGCATGGAATGCTGGCGGATCATGTCAGGCGACACATAGATGTCATCAGGCCCGGGAAGGTAGTTCGCTTCCGGCGAACGCAGGAAACCGAACCCGTCCTGCACGACTTCCAGCACGCCGTCGCCACCGATAATCCATTCCTCGTCTGCCCGTTCACGCAGGATGGCGAACATCATATCGCCCTTGCGCATCGTCGAGGCGTTCTCGATTTCAAGCTCTTCCGCCGTCGAAAGAAGGTCTTTGGGGCTCTGCGCCTTGAGGTCGGCGAGATTGATACGGTCTTCTTGCATGTCAGCTTTCACGCGCAGGGCACGAGGCCGCGCTTCGTCAGATGTGTCAGTGGAGGCGCATGGTCCCGGACGGGATGCAGCGGGACAGATAAGCGGGCCACGGCGCCAAGTCAATCATGCTAGAACGGCTCGACGACCACGGCCACCACAATGATCAACATCAGGATTGTCGGAGCTTCGTTCGCGATCCGGTAGTTTCGTCCGGTTCGCGTGTTCCGACCCGCCGCAAATTCCCTGCCACGCCTGACCAGCCAGACGTGAAACACTGTCATGGCAATGACTGAAATCAGCTTCGCCCAGCCCCAGACTGCGCTGAAATCCAGCCCGCCCATCCCGATCAACAGTAAACCGAAAATCCAGGCCACGATCATCGACGGGCGCATGATAAGTCGCGCCAGCTTTTCTTCCATCACCTGAAACGTCTGGTCCAGTTCCGATCCAACCGTTGCACGTTCCGCATGATACACGAACAATCTGGGCAGATAGAACAGGGCAGCCATCCAGGTGATCACGGCGATCACGTGCAGGGCTTTGATCCAAAGATAATACGGGACAAGGAAATCGAGCATGCCGATGGGTCTCGCATGACCTCTCGATCTACTCAATATAAATTAAGAGAAAAGAAAGATGATGATGAGTGTAGTGTCAGGCGAATCTGGGGATCAAATGACAGTCCCCAGGATTATACACAGGCTGACAGTGCCTTGATGCAGAGCCGATTTGACTTGAAATTGAATTTATCCCAAGTATTTCAGGGTCCTATTGATTACCGAAAGGTTAAGTGAACGCGTCTTACCGCTTGACTCCATGAACGGGTAAAAGTTTTGCACAGCCACACTTGTTCCAGTCCACAGGTCTGAGCGTCACCAACAAGATTGCACGACTCACCGCGAACCCTTGTCCAGCGATTTCGCTCCCCATTTCACCAGAAAGGGCTCCTAGCCTTCACCATGACTTGTTCGCCGACTTATCCCCATGCCCGCTGAAATTTGCCTCGCCTCTGCCTCTACGATTCGCAAGAGCCTGCTTGAAAATGCCGGTCTTGCCGTCACGGTTGCACCTGCGCGGATCGACGAGGCCAGCATCAAGCAAAGCCTTGTCTCTGAAGCGGCCGGCCCGCGGGACATCGCGGATGCACTGGCCGAAATGAAAGCCCGGAAGATTTCGCAAAGGCACCCCGACGCTCTGGTGCTGGGCTGTGATCAGGTTCTGGCGCTCAAGCGCGACATCTTTTCAAAGCCTGAAGATCCCGACGACCTGAAACGACAGTTGCGGACCTTGCGTGGCCAGACCCACCATTTAATGTCTGCCGCCGTTCTCTACCAAGAGGGCGAACCGCTGTGGCGTCACGTGGGTGTCGTGCGGATGATGATGCGTGATCTCAGCGATGCCTACATCGATGACTACGTGGCCGAACACTGGGAAGACGTTCGTTCCTGTGTCGGTGGATACAAGCTCGAAGGGCAGGGTGTTCGTCTGTTTTCCCGTGTCGAGGGCGATTATTTCTCAGTTCTGGGCCTGCCGCTTCTTGAACTCTTGTCATATCTGACACTTCGCGGAACATTGCCCCAATGAGTGCTGCGCCCCCCCTTGCTGCCGTCATCGGCAATCCCATCGGACACAGCCGGTCGCCCCGGTTGCATCGTCACTGGTTGAAGCGCTACGGAATCAAAGGCGAATATGTTGCTCTTCCGGTGCTGGACAACGATCTTGCGACGGTGATCCGGGCGATGCCGTGCATGGGTTTTGTCGGTGCGAACGTCACCATTCCGCACAAGGTCGCTGCAATGGACCTTGCCGATCAGGTGACGGACCGTGCCATTCTGATCGGGGCAGCGAACACGCTGATTTTCCGTGAAGACGGAAAGGTCATAGCGGACAACACCGATGGCTACGGCTTCCTTGCCAACATCAAGCAGTCTGCCCCGGATTGGGACCCTGCCGCAGGTCCCGCTGCTGTCTTTGGCGCGGGCGGTGCTGCGCGTGCGATTATCGTTGCCTTGTCGGATGCCGGTGTTCCCGAGATATTTCTATCGAACCGGACCCGCCCCAAGGCTGATGCCTTGCGGGCCGAGTTCGGACCGAAGATCAAGGTCTTCGATTGGGTGCAGGCAGGCAACATGCTGGATGATGCGACCACGGTCGTGAACACGACCTCGCTTGGGATGCAGGGTCAGCCGGAGATGCGGGTGCCGCTCGACGGATTGCAGCGCGGCGCACTTGTGACCGATCTTGTATATACACCTTTGAAAACAAGGCTCTTGCAAGCTGCCGAAGCTGCGGGCTGCATCACGGTCGACGGCTTGGGTATGCTGCTGCATCAGGGCGTTCCGGGGTTCGAGCGGTGGTTCGGCCTGCGCCCCGACGTCGACGACGATCTTCGCAGGGCAGTGATGGCATGAGCTTTCTTCTGGGACTTACCGGATCCATCGGGATGGGCAAGACCACGACCGCCCAGATGTTCGTGGACATGGGCGTGCCCGTTTGGGATGCGGATGCCGCAGTGCATGGGCTTTATGCGCCCGGTGGCGCCGCTGTCGCCCCGATACAAGAGGTCTTGCCGGATGTGGTGGTGGACGGGGCCGTCTCGCGCCCGCTTTTGAAGGACGCGATCACGGCCGACCCTCTTGTCTTCGCGACGCTGGAAGGGATCGTTCATCCGTTGGTTGCCGCTGACCGGAGCGATTACATCACATCCCACGATGATCCTATCCTCTTGCTGGACATCCCGCTTCTCTTTGAAATTAACGCTGATTCCTGGTTGGATGCCGTGGCGGTGGTGTCGGTTGATCCGGACACACAGCGCGCCCGCGTCCTGGCACGGCCCGACATGACCCAAGATCAGTTTGCCAGCATTCTGGGGCGACAGTTGCCGGATGATGAAAAACGCGCCCGTGCCGACTATATTATCCCCACCGATACGCTGGACGGCGCGCGCGATGCCGTGCAACACATCCTGACCGAGATCAGGAGCAAGACATATGCGTGAGATCGTTCTCGACACCGAGACGACAGGCTTCGAGCCCGACGAGGGCGACCGGATCGTCGAAATCGGTGCGGTCGAGCTGTTCAATCACATGCCGACGGGCCGGACCTACCACCAGTACATCAATCCGCAGCGGTCGATGCCACAGGGCGCTTTCGAGGTGCATGGTCTGGGCGACGATTTCCTTGCCGGCAAGCCTCTGTTTCGGGACATCGCGCAGGCCTTCGTAGATTTCATCGGTGACGCCAGGCTGGTCATCCACAACGCGGCTTTCGACATGAAATTCCTGAACGCGGAACTGGGCTGGGTCAGTCGACCGCTTTTGCCGCTGGATCAGGCGCTGGATACGCTGGCCATCGCGCGCAAGCGCTTTCCCGGATCGCCTGCGTCGCTGGACGCACTGTGTCGCCGGTTCGGCATCGACAATACCTCGCGCACGTTGCACGGCGCGTTGCTCGACAGTGAAATTCTGGCCGAAGTCTATCTGGAGCTGATCGGCGGGCGTCAGCCGGACTTTGCGCTTGCCGGGCAATCAGGTCAGGTGACAGGGCAGTCAAACGAGACGTGGCGGGCCAGACCGCGGGCCACGCCTCTGCCGTCGCGACTGACCGACGAAGAAGCCGCCGCCCATGCTGCATTCGTGGGCACGCTGGGCGACGACGCTGTCTGGAAACGGTTCAGTTGACCGGTTGATCGGCCTTTTGCGCCTCGGCCCGACGGGCAATCTCGGAGCGGTAAAGCTGCATGAAATCAATGGTTTCAAGGTTCAGCGGCGGAAATCCACCGTCACGTGTGACGTCGGATACAATGCGGCGCAGGAACGGAAACGTGATACGCGGACACTCGATCAGAAGGTAGGGGTGCAACTGTTCTTCCGGCACGCCTTCGACCTGAAACAAGCCGGCATATTCGATCTCCATCAGAAACAGGGGCTTGTCTCCGGCCTTGGTCTTGGACGTGATATTCAGCTTGGTGATGACTTCGTACTGGTTGCCCTCGGCGCCGCGCTTCTTGGCATCCAGGTTCACCTGCACCTTGATGTCCGGGGTCGTGTCACCCTCGACACCCTTTTGCGCAAGGATGTTTTCGAAGGACATGTCGCGCACGTATTGTGCCAGCACCCGGCTTTTGACCTGTGCCTGTTGCGGTTGCGCGGCTGCGCCGTTCTGGTTCTCGGTTTCTTCGGCCATGAGGCCCTCCAATGCTTCAAAATTCCTTGAGCAGCGTTTAGCAGGGCCGCCCGACGCTCTCAACCTTCAGTGCTTGGTCCACTCGGACGGCTGGTGGGTCGGCTGTTTGCCGGGTGTCACATCTTCGAATTCACCGTCGATGACACGATCATTGGGCTGACGGGGGCGCGGCTGCGGTCCCTGCGGGTCCGGACCCCTGTCGGGTTCCCTATCGGGGCCCATCTGAAACCGCGCCACGTTGACGCGGGATTTCAACTGTCTGAGCACAAAGGCGCGCACCTGCGGAACAAGAAGAGCGAAACCAATCACATCCGTGAAGAAGCCGGGCGTCAGCAAAAGAGCCCCTGAAAAGAGGATCATCGCACCATAGGCCAAGGGCTGTGTCGGATCGCTTAGATCGTTCAACGATTTCCGCAGGTTGGCCAGTTCCTTGGCGCCTTCGCTACGGACAAGATAGGACCCCAGAAGGGCGGTGGCCAGCACGATGGAAAGCGTCCACCACATGCCGATGGCACCCCCCACCTGAATGAAAAGCGCGATTTCGATCAATGGAACCGCTATGAACGGCAAAAGAAGCCACATGATACCCTCGTCAGTTTCCGGCGGCGTGGTGGACTATGCCGCCGCCCGCACCTACATAGGGACGAATGGGCGGGCTTTCCATGCCGCTCCAATGAAGAGGATAAGATGAACTCTCCTATGCTACAGCTTCTGGTTCTTGCAGGGATCGCGATTTTTCTGATCCTGCGTCTTCGCAACGTGCTCGGCAGCCGTGAAGGCTACGAAAAGCCGCCGGTCGCCAAGGATGCGCCGCAACGCAGTGCGATGCGCGATCAGTTCGAAGTGATCGAAGGCGGCCCCGACCGTGATATCACTGATCATGTGGCTGAAGGCAGCGATGCCGCACAAGCACTGATGGAAATCAAAAAGATGGATCCGTCCTTTTCCGTATCCGAATTTCTATCGGGCGCGCGTGGTGCCTACGAGATGATCCTGATGTCGTTCGAGAACGGCGACTTGGCCGAAATGAAACCCTTCATCGCCGAAGATGTCTACGAGGCCATGCAAAGCGTTGTTCACGAGCGTGAGCAAAAGGGCCTGACCGTCGAGGCGAATATCATCGGCGTCAGTGATCTTAGGCTCAAGGCTGCTGCACTGGATCAGGACGGCGAGGCCGAGCTGACCGTCGCTTTCACGGGCGAGCTGACCTATCAGGTGCGCGACAGCGCCGGTGATGTCGTCGAAGGCAACGCGAACGAGATCAAGCGCCAGAAGGATGTCTGGGTCTTTGCCCGCGATTTGGGCAGCGCCGACCCCAACTGGTTGCTTGTCGCCACGGACGGATGAGTGGAAGGCGCGCGTCACTTGCGCTGGTACTTCTAGGCTGGGCCGGGGCGACCATGGCGCAGCCGACGCATACCCTTTTGGCGTTCGATGACCTGAATGGCTGGGCCGAGGATGATCACGCCTCGGCCCTTTCGGTTTTCGCCCAGACATGCAGGGATATCACGCGGCCTGAATGGGTTGCCCTTTGCGCGATGGCGCAGGACAAACCGCCAGCGCGGGATTTTTTCGAGACTTTCTTTCAGCCGGTTCTGATTGAAGACGGCGAGCCGATGCTGTTCACCGGTTACTTCGAGCCAGAGTTGCGTGGCTCGACCGTGCCGACGCCACGCTACCGTTTCCCCATTTATCATGTGCCGCCGGAACTGGTCGAGGGCCAGCCCTTCCTGACCCGCCGTGAAATCGAGGAGGGTGACGCGCTCAAGGGGCGTGGACTCGAAATTGCCTGGCTCGACGATCCGGTCGATCTGTTCTTTCTGCAGGTGCAGGGGTCCGGACGGATAAGGATGACGGACGGACGGGTGATCCGCGTCGGATACGGTGGCAAGAACGGACGTGATTACACGTCGGTCGGCCAGGAACTTGTCGCGCGCGGGGCGTTCGAGCCGCACGAGGTTTCGGCCGAGGTCATCCGTGACTGGGTGCGGGCAAACCCCGAGGACGGGCAGGGACTTCTTTGGGTGAACGACTCGTACGTCTTCTTTCGCGAAGTCAGCGAAGTTCCGGCCGGTGAAGGGCCTCTTGGTGCGATGAACCGTTCGATCACGACGCTGAGGTCCATCGCCGTCGACCCGGAACTGACCCTTCTGGGCGCTCCAGTCTGGATCGAACGCGAGGGTGATCAGCCGATGAATCGCCTGATGGTTGCACAGGACACTGGCAGCGCCATCAAGGGTGCGCAAAGGGCTGATATCTTCTTTGGCACAGGGGCAGCCGCAGGCCGTGCAGCGGGCAACGTCAAGGACGGGGGGCGAATGGTCGTCCTGATGCCTGTGGAATATGCGTTGTCCAAGATAGACTCATCGCTTGACCGATGAAAAAACCCCGGCATCTTTCCAAGGACGAGCGTGACATCTGGGATCGCGTCGCCCGTTCGGCGACGCCCCTGAACCCGTCACCATTGCGTAAGCCGGAGATGGCCCCGCCTCGCAAGGTTGAAAAGCCCGTGCGTCCGGAAGACCCGCTGCCCGAGTTTCGCGTCGGAAGCCGGGCCGACGTTGCGCGACCGCACGACACCCTTGGACCCCTGGGCGACCGACTGCGCGCCAGGCCCGTGAACATGGACGCCAAGAACTTCGGCCGGATGAGCCGTGGCAAGCTGAAACCCGAAGCCAGAATCGACCTGCACGGGATGACGCTGGCCGAGGCCCACCCGGAACTGGTCCGCTTCATGCTGCATGCGGTCGACCGTGGGCGTCGGCTGGTTCTGGTGATTACCGGCAAGGGTCAGCGGGTCGGGGACCAATCGCCCGCGCCGCAGCGACGCGGCATCCTGCGCCAGCATGTGCCGCAGTGGCTGGCGGTGCCGCCGCTTTCGACACATATTCTTGAAGTGCGTCCGGCCCACCAGCGGCACGGTGGCGACGGTGCCTACTATGTCTATCTACGCCGAAACCGGTAGACGTGGAGCCGCCATCCGCACGGCCCAGATCGCCAGAACACCCGCGACCAGAAAATAAACCGCAATGCCATACATCTGCGCCGGGAAATCGATGCCCAGATCGATCAGCCAGCCCGACACACCCGGTCCGATCGCGGTGCCAAAGACCATCGCCGCACCCGCTGCCGCCTTGATCGAACCGATGTGGCGCGTGCCGTAGAACTCTGACCAGAAGGCTCCGGGCAGTGTCGCCATCAGACCTTGCCCCACGCCCAGAAGCACAATCGCCACTGCTGCACCGACCAGCGTCGTGGCCTGCGCCATGATAATGAAAAGCGCGATGGACGGGACCGAGAAGAAGGGCAGGATGCGCCAGCCGCCGACACGGTCGATCACGGCACCGCTGACCAGCGAACTGGCGACGGACACCACGGCGAGCAAGGGAAACAGTGCAGTAAATCCGACGAGTGACCAATCCTTGACCTCGCTCAGGTGAACCTGCTGAAAGAACAGCGCTGTCCCCCAGGCCGGTGGACCCATCAGCGCCGGCAAGAGAAGCCAGAAGACCGGATGGGTCACCACTTCGGATCGGGTCCAGTGCCGATTATCCATCCCGGTTGCCTGCGTCTCCTTTGCCATCGACTGGGGCGTGCGTTCCTTGCGCAGCAAAAGCTGGATGAACGGAATCGTAAGGACGATGATGGCCGCCGATATCAGCCACAGAATACGCCAGGGGACCACCTCCATCGCCGCTGCAAAGATCACCGGCAGGGCAGCGGTGCCCAATGCGACCCCCATGCCTGCAATCGACAGGGCCTTGCCCCGGTTGCCGACGTACCACCGCGCCATCGAGACGATGGCCAGATGATTGCACATGCCCTGCCCGAAAAAGCGCAGGAAAAGAACAACGGCAACCAGCACCAGGGCGCTTGTGTTGAGGAACATTGCGACGCAGGTGGCCGCAAGACCCAACATCACGATCAACGACAACGTCCGGCTGCGCATCACATCCGTCAAGGCACCGCCCCAGACCATGAGGATCGCCGAAAGTGTCGTGGCCACGGTGTAGGTCATTCCCCATTGCCCGTCGGTCAGGGCAAAATCCGTCATGATCCGACCGGCGAAGATCGAGATGAAGAACGTCTGCCCATAGGACGACGTCAGACTGAAGAGAAATCCCGCAAGCAGGAACGGCCAGTTGCCGCGCACGAAAATAAAAAAAGACATCTGATTCTCGTGTCAGCTTTCGCGGAAAGAGGGAAGTCGCCATTTGGGCTGTGCGTGGGTGCTGCCCCGGTTCAACACCGGGACAGAGGCAGCCTAGTGTTCTGCACCTAACATAGGATTCCCGACGGTCCCCATCTGTGGCATGGTCTGCAGATGAGACGCTCCGACATCTGCCTTTATCTTGGCCCCGCTGACCGCGCTGAGCTTCAAGCCTTGCTG
>Ga0307966_1001225_pt1 | contig 20385 bp, 19 predicted proteins | sample OrgLakmetagen646_FD_203141 | JGI IMG/M metagenome (GOLD analysis project Ga0307966, IMG submission 203141) | Saline water microbial communities from Organic Lake, Antarctica - #646 | ecosystem: Environmental > Aquatic > Non-marine Saline and Alkaline > Saline | place: Antarctica: Organic Lake... | reverse complement strand
AAAAAAGATGGATTGTTATCACTTCATCTTCTAATTTATTTTGTGTTTTAGATACTTCAAAAGTATATTTAAAAATTAGTTACTTAGATAAGGGTTTTAAATAAGCCATTAAAATCGTGGTAGAACCCTTTTTATAAATTTCATTTTGCTAAAATTAGATTTGGAAATATAATATGGGTTTCACTTATTTATTGCTTTTTTATGATTTGTAGCCTGGTTTATAAACTGCATAAAAAAAATATAACATCCTCGAAGTGTTTAAATTTGGAATTTAGTATATCTCTATCCATATTCACAATTTCAACTTTGCTCAATAGTGTGATGACGCGGATTTTAGGATAATATTATCTCAAACAGTAATTAAATACGCCATTCGCATTTCATCCTTTAGTGCAGGCAAACTCGGTTTGTGGGTGTATAAACTCTGCAAATAAATACCTGCTTCATTCTTTTTGGAAGTAATTTGTTTTAGCAACTTTAATGTTTTTACCATATTTTGGTATGTTCGTCTATCTCTTTTATATTCGTTCATAGCCTTATTGTTTACAGTAACAATAATATTAAAACATTCGTTTGGATATACATTTAAAATGGGAGCAATTAACTTTTCCAAATCGTACGCATTTACATTTTCTTTTACGCAAGTGAGTATTTCCTTGTATCGTTTTTCTATTTCCAATAATTGCACATAAAAAACTTCTGGATAACTATTTTCAAATTGATTAACAAATTCTTGAATTTCTTTTTTAGTTAGATAGGATTTTAGTATAATAAAATGGCTGATACTTCGCTTATTAGTAACATAATTTGTTAATGCTTTTACATGTAATTCCTTTTGTGCCTCCTTGTCTAAATGATCCAATAAATATTTATCAAACTCATTTGGCCAATTTTTAAAAGCTTCCGTTGCGATTCGATTAAAATCTGAAATTTGATTTTTTGAATGGTATTTCTCCAACAATTGTTTTGCTATTTTGGCATCATCCTCAGCATAAGTTTCAGCAGTATTTATCCATATATTCTCATTATTAGTTACTGTTGCAATATTCAATAGAATGAATGCAGAATCTATGGATTCCAACTTGCTTCCTTGTATTTTGTCATGTAAGAAAATAGCTGTTTTCTCAGTAACAGCTAACGACTGAAACAACAACTCAAATTGTTTAACATCGTAATGAATTGATTCTTCATTTACAGCGTTTTGATTGTCACACAATGAAATTCTATCAAAAATAAGGGTTAAAACCTCAATAATTGAATTATCCGACTTTACGATATTGTTGACTGAATTAGAAGTTTCCAGAAAATACTCCTTGACAATTGCCTGCACCTCATTATTGTATTCACCATCAAAAACACAGTTATCGTTGTCTAAATCAGGCAGGTTTTGAGTACCTTCATAAAGTCCTAAAACAATACGAAATGCATCCAATAAATTCCCTTTTTTCACATAAGAGAGTGTTAGACTAACATAAGGAGCTATTTCATTTTTCACCTCATCAATAGCTGCATCATTTTCTATCTCCCAGTGCTCTCGGTAGGAATCGCCTCGACTATAATCGTAAGAATCATATTCTAAGTTATCAAGATCTAAATTTGACAATTGGATATGAATATCATTTTTAATCTCATCTATTTCTTCACCAACTATATTGTCTAGTTTTTCGGTTTCGTCTTCTGAAAAAGCAATAAACTGTTCCTTTAAATCATTATCTCTATCCAATAATTGTTTTAAAAATTGGAGTTTCTTTTCAATTGATATTTTTGAATATTTACTTTTAAATTCGTTATCAGAAAGCATTGGGTAATTATTTTGATGTTAATATTTTGAGGTCTCTTAATCGTAATTACTGTCAAAATTACTGTTTTAATTTGATTAGAGATGGTTAGTGTTTGAGTGTAGTAGATTCAGCAATTAGATGCTTTGTTAGATAGGAATTTTAAGTTTTTCAAACAAGTTGGCTGTAGTCAATTATGCACTTACTTGTATAAGTAACCAACTAGATAAGAGCTAAAGACATGATTAATCGAAATATCTATTCCGATTTGGCTTTTGTCCATTGTTTTGGTAATCCAATATTTTTAAGCATTTCATTCGCTTTTTCCAATTTTACAGGAAATAAAGTTTTATCATCATATTGATTTAATTCCTTTTTTATTGTTACAATCGGAATTTTTCTGTCTTTTAATATTTCTTTAATTTTCATAACATTCAGTTTTATTTTTTTCTTCTTACTAAAAATCCTTCATATTCCACATTGAGATTAAACTCTTCCCAATCATCTTCTTGTTCTCCTAAAACTTCAAAATCTTTAGTCTCTGTTAAAAATCTTGAAATTCCCATTCTATATAATCTTATTCTAACATTTGTAATTCCAGGCGCATAAATCCATGAGTTAGGATATTTATCTGTGAAGGCGTAAATGGTTGCAACAACAGTCGTTAATACTTTTTCGATATCTCCATTGTTAGATATTATATTATCATCTATTTCTCCGGTTTCCATATCTTTATCTCCAAAATCGAGATTAAATAAACCTTTTAAATTCGTTGGTTGATACTTAACAATTTTATAAATAACTCCTTTATTGCCTTCGCTAATAAATTCGAAAGTCATCATTTTGTCACTTGATGATAAAGGATATTTAGGCAATTTCATGAATAGGTACTTTACATAAATTTAATCAATTTTCCTGATATTATGAAACTTTTCTGAATTTCGATTTTTTTCCACATAGAAGTCATTTTCAATTCTATGTATAAAATCAACAAATTCCTTAAAGTCGAGTATTACTTCCTTCTTGTCGTCTTTAAACTTGTAACCTTGCGAGTCAATTTCAAATTTGTGATGAGCTATGGCGTCTCGTATAACTTTTATCTTTTCAATATCCCCTGCTAAGACTTTTTTTGAATTCTTGTAATCCTCTTTAATGAGCATTAAAGGAAGTAATCTATATATCCCGAAATGCTGATTTAGAAGTGAAAGTTTAATCATCAATTTTATCACGATTGTTAGAACTATAGTACTCCCCGTTTTTAGGACAACATATTAAGTTGTAATTTTAAACAATATTATGAGAAATAAAAGGAGAAGTTTTAGTCCATCTTTCAAGGCAAAGGTGGCTATTGAAGCAATTAAAGAGCAATCAACAATGCAAGATTTAGCTTGTAAACATCAACTACATGCTAATTAAATATCCAAATGGAAAGGTGAGTTTTTAGATAATACTTCATCGGTTTTCGAGAAAGAAAGTCAGAAAAAGGAGGTTGTAGATAAGTCAGATAATCTTTATAAAACCATCGGCGAATTAAAAGTTGAGAATGATTTTTTAAAGAAGGTCTTGGAAAAATAAGTACTGCTGATAAAAGGCATCTAGCAGTTAAAACTTATCCAGGACTAAGCCTTTCAAAGCGATGTAAGATTCTAGGGGTTAGTCGATCAACGATTTATTATAAACCTAAGGGAGAAAGCGTTTTGAATGAAAAATTAATGAGAGAAATAGACAGATACTTTCTTTTACATCCATATTATGGTCAAGAGCGAATGACAGATTATCTAAATTTAGATTTAGGTTATCATGTGAATATAAAACGGATAAGTAGACTTTATAGTCTAATGAACTTGAAAACTATTTATCAAGCTCCTAGGACAACAAAAAAAGATCCAGATAGCTATATCTACCCTTACTTATTGCGTAATTTAAAAATCATTCGACCAAATCAAGTATGGCAAACTGACATAACATATATTCCCATGGCAAGAGGATTTATGTATTTAGCAGCTATAATTGATGTTTACAGTCGAAAAATTATAGCCTGGGATGTGTCAAACACGATGACAAAGGAATGGGTTATAGAATTACTAGAAGGGGCGATAAAAACACATGGAAAACCAGAAATACATAACTCTGATCAGGGTTCGCAGTACACCAGCATAGAATATATTGATGTCTTAAAAAAGAATGATATAAAGATATCAATGGAAGGACGCAGAAGAGCAATAGATAATATTTACATAGAACGCTTCTGGAGATCAATTAAATACGAGAAAATTTATCTAAATCCTCCAAATGGAGGGGCTGATTTAAGAAACCTTGTTGATGAGTATATGACTTTTTATAATACAGAAAGAAGACATACAGAAGTTGGAAAAGTTCCACCTGATGAGTTGTATTTTAAGAAAAAAAAAGCATCTTAGCATCAAACTAAGAAAGTGTTAAAAGTTGTCCAACGATTGGGGGGGTATCATAAAGAAACTCTGTTTGCTCCACCTTAATAATCTATGTTTTCAAATTGATCAGAATCATCTTTCCAGTAACAAACTTTACAAATATCTTGTTTCATGGTTACTCGTTAATGATTAAAAATAATTGAAGTGATTGAGGAAAGAGAAGAACTATTTTCTTTGAGCAGTATTTCTGGTTTGCAAATTAGCTCTTAAAATTTCACTTTAACATTCATTTCTTTTTGATCCCTGATGTAAGTAATCTTATACTTTTTATCTGCTTTTAAAACCGACAATGCTTCCATGTAAGAATAAATATCTAAAATTTCAGTTTTGCCAATTTTTGTAATTATGTCTCCACTTTTTAATCCATATTTTTCAGCGGTTCTATTTTTGATTATCTCTTGAATGTGTAATCCATCTCCATAATTTTTATACTCTGGAAAGATACCTAATGAAAATTTGTAAGACTTAGCTCTTTTCTCAACTTTCAGTTTAGTTTTGATAAAAGGTAAATCAGGATGAAACGCCAGAGTGTCAGCTATCGCTTTTGAATAATCAATAATATCATTCATTTTAACATAATTAATTTTATGCTCATCATCGCTCGGCTTGTGATAATCTGTATGGAGACCGGTGAAAAAAAATAGAACGGCAATGTCTTGATAATAAAAAGAACTGTGGTCAGAGGGTCCAACACCGCTTGAATCAAGAACAATAGTAAAGTCTATAGGCTTTTTAGCCTTTACGACATCATTTAGCATTGGGGAAGTTCCAATTCCTCCAATATTTAGTTGATTACGAGAGTCCATGCGACCAATCATATCAAAATTAATCATTAAAGATGTATTTGGGAATTCATTTTTAATTGTTTCAGCCATGGCTTTTGATCCCATCAAGCCTAATTCTTCGCCAGAGAAACAAGCAAAGATGAAATTTACAGCTTCCTTTTCGTTATTGGAACTATAAATTCTCGCTAATTCTATTACAGCAGCAACTCCAGAGGCATTGTCATCAGCTCCATTGTGCAAGAATCCTTTACCATTTGGATCTTTAGAAAGATTATATTCATTGTGGCCTAAATGATCATAATGTGCTCCAATTACAAAAGTATGTTTTGCTCCATTATCGATATATGCAGCAATATTTTGACCTCTTATGGTGTCATAACTAGTCTCATAACTGTGCGGATTTTTATTGTAAGTAAAAGTAAAATCATGTTCATAGGAATGATTCGGGAGTGGTGAAAGTTTTAGTTTTTTAAATTGAGATTGAATATAGGCAGATGCCATTTTCTCACCAAACGTACCAACAAGGCGCCCTTGCATTGCGTCCGATGCGAGAACCTGAATATGTTGTTTCAACTTATTTTCTTGCGAATTAGAAGGTTGGTGAACAGCGAGGAATAATAAAAGCAAACTCAACTTGACTATCTCTTTCATTTTTCCCCGTGTTTTTCTTCAAAATGTTTAGCAAACCATTCAGGGGATTCTAAGGGGTTATTGTAAATATATTTAACTAATTCTTGAATCTCTGTTTTCGATAAAGTAGTTTTAGGCATTACTCCAAAACGCTTTACGGGGCCTTTCATTAATGCTTTTTCTTTGGTTGGTAAATCTATAAATCCAGACATTTGGGCAATGAATTCCTGTTCGTTTGGATACTGCTTTTTGTATTTGTGTTTTATTCCCGCTAAAGGTGGCGCAAGAATATCATCGTGAGATTCCGAATTTGGATTATGACAAGCATAACAATTGCTAGAGAGTCTATCAAGCGCAATTGCGCTGGAAATTAAAGGAATATTTGAATTTTCTGAATTTGGATTTTTCTCTACCCGAGCAATAGCATTGTTTGACTCGTTACTGCAACTAAATAAGAGGATGGCGCTGAACAGACCGATAATATGAATTTTATTCATCGTTTTTGTTTAATAAGTTGTGGTAAAGTTATTATTATACAACTGCTGACTCTGCAACTAAAGTCACATAAGAATTATTTCCTATCTCTTACCTAACAACTCTTTATCTGCGTTATACTCCAAATAATTCCAAGAAAAAATAGCTTTCAGAAGTCATGTAGCCTTGTACAAATGGAAAGTTTTTATTTTGAATGATCAAATTTTAATCTAATTTATTGCGTAATTTGTCTTGGGTCTTTGTGGATTCAATTAGCAGGACTATCAATTGGTAACTTACTAGTGCTGTAACTCATAAATAACGGTGCTTAAATTTCGCTTAAATTTTTTCTTTAGACAAGGCAAAATTTTCAAGCATAGCCATAGTTACGGTTTAAAATTTTAACGAAGTATAAAGGAAAAATAGGAGTGAAATAAGTATTGGAATTTATGAGTTACAGCACTAGTGGCCTGCATCTCCAATTATTTGAAACATAAGAAAATAAGCGATGCACTATCTTATTCCAATTTCTTCAAGATACCTCAGTAATTAGTTTGCGATGCATTGAGCGAAGTCGAAATGTCATCCTTCGAAAATTACTGCCATCAACTTGTTGTTGAAATAATTTTTTCCACTAAAATAGTGTTAGAGCCATTTATTTTAATGTCTGTACTAATATTAAAAAAGTTGATTCTACCCTGTTTTTAACGGAATGCAATAGGATAAAACATTTGTTATTTAAGTAAATATGAATCAAAGCGTAAAAACCGCAATACGATAAAAAGATTTTTAATGTTTTTAAATCAGTAGAAGTATTTTAGCTGTTTATCATCAAAAAGTCCTGAAGGGACGAAATGCCATAAGGATGGACGTAAGTCCATTCATTATGAAGATTCAAACCCATACAAAAACCGAGATAATTGATAAAATATAATGCTTAGAAACTGTTATTAAATAAACTGCCTATTTATACCGGGTCACATTAAATTTAGGGGATTAAGCAAATAATTTCTCCAACCTAAACAGGAAAAATGTTGTGTCCGTTACTCCTCTTAAATTCGCTCTAAATAGTTTGATTTTTGCATTAAATGATTCCGCATTTGCATTAGTATTTCTATTAGTAAAGAAATTATGAATATTTTCAAAGTTAGCTTTCACGGTATTTGCCGTGGTATAAAATGTTTTTATTCTTTATCAAAAGTGTCCTCTATCCGTTCATTAAACCTCTTTTCTGCAGTTGCTTTATCTTTGACTTCATAAATGGATCTAAAAGCAAGTGTATGCTTATAAGCTACTTGTATTTCTGGATATTCTATAAACAATATATCAGCTCTTTCTTTTTGATTTTCTGTCCATTGCACTTCTTTTTTAGCGATAACACACCTACTTCTTGCTAATAATTGTTTAGGTGAATCGCCATTCGAGAATTCTTTTGATTTATACTTTTTACCATCTTTCTTGTACTCTTCAATTAAGTCATTTTCTTTATCGAGTTCTTCCCATCGTTTCTTGATTCTAAGGTGTTGTAATGACTCCATTGCTAGTTTAACTACGTGAAATCTGTCTGTCACTAAAGAGGCTTCAGGAAAGGCAAGTCTTACTGCTGACTCTATATTTTTAGCCATATCAAGTGTTACTTCAAGCACTTTTTTCTACTTTCTAGGGGTAATCTTTCTAAAACAGCAATAATATCTTGAGAACGAGTACCTTTTATTGAAGCAACCAAAGAACCTTTTTTGCCTCTTCCTTTTTAATTGGTTAAAAAGGTGTAAATTTCGCCATTAGAAAGACTTACTTCATCAATACTCAAATATTCACCTGTATTTTCAGGGTATATCAAGTATTGTTCAGCATGTTCTTTTTGATCCCATGTTTGAAATCCGCTGCTGTATTTTTTGTAATGACGACTTACCTTATCAGCTGGAACAAAATAGTAACTTGCAATATTACTGATCGTATCTTCTCGGGTATCGACTTGTACCTTTTAAAAAATCGGCGAGCTCCTGTGTTAATTTGGCGCCCTCCGTGATAAATGAATAATCACTTCTTATCTCCTCTTTAGTCTGTTTGTGACGCCATCGGCGCCTTCTGATAGTTAAAAAAACAGCTTTGCCTCGAAGCGGAAAATCTTGGATGGTTTTATCTGACATAAAACCCTTTGATTGATAACAAGAAGAGTCATAGCCTGGTGGTAGATTATTCTTCTCATCTAGATCAACACTCAGAAATATATTTTTAGTCTTAATATCACAAAGTTCATTGACTTTGTTTATATCGAAGTGTTCTAAAAGTTCCCCTGGTAAAACATGGGATATTAACGCTGAATTCATCTACTTTTTTTGTGAGTAAATATAGTTAAATCCCCTTAAAATTAACATGACCCGGTTTTTACCAATTTCAGTGAGTAGAAATGTAGTATTGGTTTCATTAGTAACATCCCCACTCACTCCATCCGAAGGCAAAATCCCAGACCCAGGATAAACAGTCGCTCTTCTGGCAAAGTAACTTGCATTCGTGAAATTATTCACCCCAAATTCAACTTGGAAATACTTTTTGAATTTATAACTCCCGCTGAAATCGAAGACATAATTTGGTCTCTTCAATGTGATGTATTTCAATACATTTTTAAGACTGATTTAACAGAATTCTAAAAACAAATAACACAAGTTTTTCTATTCAAAAACTATAGTGCTAAAAAAGTTTCGGATCCTCAAATAAAGGCAGAGTTTATTACGAAGCATAACAAAACATAGCCTTACTTGAGTTTATTGACACTTAATTGATGTGCTTACTTTCTTTTCCCCAGAGGCATTTCTGCTACTTTCACACCAAGGTTCACTTGTAGTTTAGCTGAACCATCTTCTAAGAATTGAATTCTATAATTACCTTCTCCAAAATCTAAATTATCGCTAGCAATAAAATACCTTTCATTAATTGCAATTAACTCAGATTTCATTTCTTTCTGGTGATTGATGAGATATAAAATGTCATCGATTAATTGTATCGAAAATCCACCATTGTATTCGCCCACCAAAGGTTTTAGAATCTGATTGCTGAGTTTCTCATTTTTTAGGTAAGAATGAATGGTTTGGTTATTCCAAATGTATTGTTTTAGTAATATCGAATCAGAACATTGCGAAATGAAAGAATCTATGATTAGTTTTTTTGCTGTCAAGAGGGCTAAACCTTCCCGAGTTTCATGATTGGGACTTATACCAATCCCTTCAATTGGTGACCCCTTTCCGCTTGTAGGCATGAACACCAAAAAACTTTTTGACAAAGCAACACTGGAACCAGAGTGACCTCCTCCTTTAGTTTTTGTTCCAACAATTTGAGCGCGCTCTGATTGTTGTAGGTCATAACAGAAACCTTCTGCTGCGGAGAATGTGCCATTTCCTGTTAAAAGGTACAGCGGAATTTTTTCTAGTTGAAGGCAACTTGAACAGGATTTTTTAATCGCTCGAAACTCGGCTGTATCGATAAACTCAGTCTCACGATTAAAAAAATCTTCCTTAGACATGAAGAATACTTCTAAGTACTCCTTTGTTCTTCCATCACCACCTCCATTGATTCTTAGGTCGATAATCACTGCATCTGAATTTGCAAGAATCATCATTGCACCTTTAAGAACTTCTTGAACATCCTCAAGTTGTTGAAATTTGTTCAGCCTAAGCAGTCCAATATTATTGGTGAGGTTCTCGACTTTTTGAACGCCAAAATTGACTCTCCGAAATTGTTTGCGTTCAAGAGAGTCAGTGATTACTTGATTATTAGATTGAAATTTCTCAAATTTTTGCGGATCGAAATAAAGTTTCAAATGATGGTCACTACTTACATCTAGCATTATTGCATTTACCTCATCTGCGAACTCCTAAATCTCTAGATCTTGATTACTAAATAGTTGAGCCTTATACTTCTTTAATCCTTCAACTATTATTTCAGCTTTATTAGAATATAGGTAATCAGATAATAACTGATTTGAAAGTTTATCGATAATTTCAATGGCATCTTTTTTTGGTACAAAAGAGGATGTTTGTCCGAAACCCAATAAGAAGAAGCTAAATGAAAATATCAATGCGGAAAAATGTTTCATAGATTTTTAATTGTGAACAACGGTGAGTTTTTTTTAGAAAATTCTGACAGCTAAATTTATCATTTCAATCTAAAAATAACAATTCCATCCGACTTTTAAAAATTTCAAACAATAAGTCACTACTCCCGTGCAAACCTCAACGCCAAAATATCCACACAATCCAAATCCCAACCATCAAACCAACCAAAATTATCAATTGTTAATTGTCAATTATTTCGCAAATTTAAATTGCAAAGTCATATATGCTGAAATACCATCAGAAGGCAAAATCCCCGGTCCAGGATAACCAGTTGCTCTTCTTGTAAAATAACTTGCATTGGTAAAGTTATTTACCCCAAACTCAACTTGGAAGTACTTTTCAAAAACATATCTTCCACTGAAATCAAAAACAGAATACGCAGGAACTTCTCCAATAACAGCATCTCCAGTAGGCTCAATTGCATTTGAAGCATCGGAAAATTGCGGAGAATTATAACTGTATTGCACCTTTAATGTCCAATTATTAAAAACAGAACTGATTCCTGTTTTCACCATGAAAGTACTCACATACTCTACTTTATTTCCAACGTAATTTGGTTCTTTGGAAGTAATATAATTGGCATTAATATAGGAAGCGTTCACAAAAGTATTTAATGACAAATCTCGCGCTTTAGCACCCAATTTCAGCCAGTCAATTTCAGCAAAAGTTTCTAATCCATAATTCTGCGCATCTCCAATGTTTGTTCTTTCCTTTTTTACTGTTTGGGGTTTTGGAGCTAGACCAATTTTATCTCCATAGAAGATATAAAAAGCAGATAAATCATAAATTAGGATGTCATTTAATAATCCACGGAAACCCAATTCTGAGGTGAAGCCGTATTCGTCACGCATATCTGGGTCAATGACCACATTAGGGTTAGTCACACGAATATCAGTAAAATTAATTGCACGATAATTTTGAGTAATATTGGTATACATATTTGCATTCTCCCCCACTTTATAAGAAACTCCAGCTCCAAATAAAGGAACTGTTCTTGCCACCGTATTGGAATCATTCAGTCGATTAATCTGTAACGTATCAAAATTCAAAGGATGAATAACATATTGCTTATAAAAACCTGCTGAACTCGTTGAAATATTTTCTAATCGAACACCTAAATTAAATCTTAATTTCTTTCCAATAAAGAACATGTTTTCAGCAAATAATGCTTGATTAACGGATGGATAAACAAAAGAGGAACCTTCAACATCATTTGGACTAATAAACATAAAGTTCGCATCATCTCCATCGGCTGCCGTCCCTTGCTTGGTTTGTGTTTCTCCTTGATAAACCCGCGCTCCAACAAGCAAAGCCCCTTTAATTTTTGGTGATTTATCTTCTGATTTAAACCAGCTGTATTTTTTCATAAAACGTGCTTCCACTCCACCATTCATAAAGTCAGAATAAATCATTTCTCTGTTTCCACCTAAATCTGTCTGGGTTATTTTCCCTAAGAAACCAACTGTTCTTCGGTTAGAAATCATTCCAAATGCGCGTATATCAAATGTTGCTGTTCTACTAATTTCATAAGTCGATTTAAGTGCCAATAAATTCCAATCTACAGCAAACCAATTTCGATCTCTCACACTTTGTCTTAGATCTTCTTCAAATCCTAAATCAGTTAATCCACCTGCTTGTTTAGTCAGGTAATTCATATGCGTAAACTCTAGTCCAACTGTCCAATTTTCATTCAAATAATAACCAATTTGTGCGAACGCTTGATGTTGATAAAATTCACTATTATCTCTGTAGCCATCCCCTTTTTTGTATTGGTGATAAGCCTGGTAATACATTCTATTATGTGTTCCTGAAATACGGTTAAATGTGCTGAAATAACCATAACCTCCAACAGTATTTCGAGTCGTAAATTCGAATGGAGAATGTTTAACTGGTTCTAAAATTTCAAAATTCAGTAACCCACCAAACTGGGTACCGAATTGCAGAGCAGCTGAACCACGAATAATTTCAATACTTTTCAATGCCTCTATTGGCGGCGTGTAATAACTTTCTGGATATCCTAGCGCATCTGCACTGATATCATACCCATTTTGACGTGTGTTAAAATTCGCAGTACGTTTTGGACTTAAACCCCTTCCTCCAATTCCAACTTGAATTCCAGCTCCATCATTTTCCCAAATATTTAAACCAGGCACTTTCGCGTACATTTCACGGGCATTCCCTGTTGATTTCGCTCCACTTAAATTTTCCAATTCAATAACAGAATTTGTTCCTGTGTTTAAACGAACGCCCTTAATTGGTGGCATAAAACCAACATTAAAATCAGCCATTCTCTTTTTGATAATCATTACTTCCCCCATTTCTTGGGTTGCATAGCGCATCGTTAACCGTTTTGAATCATTGGAAATAATGTCTTTTCCTGCAACCACTTTTAATGTATCAAAAGAGGAGAAAGTAAATATAATGGTGTCATTTAATTCAGCTTTAATGTTGAACTCTCCGTCAATCGAAGTTCGGGCAAATTTCTTGCTGTTTAGATTTTGAATTTTTACACCAGGCAATTCATCGTTTTGTTGATCGACAATTGTTCCGCGATAATTCTCTTGTCCCAAAACGGAGGACATCACTAATAACGATATAATAAATGCAATTATTCTCATTTCTTAAAAGGCTCTATCCAGTCACGGTGTTTCAAATTATAGGGTAATGCTGTTAAATCATGCTTTCTATCTATAAATAACTGTGAAGACCTTCCATTCAATGAGACAAAAACTTCCGCATGCACTGCGGGATCTCGCAAAGTTATTGATTGTTTGCTGTTGGAAAAGGTTTTACCATCAAATTCCTTTTTCAACATTTTAGCAAATTGTAAAATCATATCTGGCTGCGTCATCATTTGATCTTCCTGTCTAACAGTCAAAAAATCAGTATTGTTTACTTCTATTGTTCTTCCAGAAGATTTGTCTGTAACATAAAAAGTCGCAAGACCTTCCTTGTGCATGAGCATAACACGCCAAGAAAATCTGAAACCTTCTTCATTCCAGAATAAGTTTCCTGGATAAGCTAAGAATCGGATTGGAATTAAGATTTGTATGGCGAGGTACAAGATGATTCCATATTTCACAAAGGGACGCAGAACGGAAATATCATTTACCTTTTCTGGAATACTTTCCGACCATTTAAATAGCTTTTTAAGTCCATTTAAAAGCTGTTGATGGAATTTTACACTAAAGAAAATTGTTGTTGAGAAAATCATAACCCAAGGAAAAACACCAATTGGGAAGAGCAGCCATGTCAAAACATGGAAGAAAATGACGGCTAAATATGCAAAAGGTCTTGTTCTCTTGCTCAATAGGAAGAATACGATAAACAAATCATAAAGACATCCCATCCAACTAAAGAAGTAGGCCGTAATTTCTTCTTGTAAAATCCATCCCAAATAAGGAATGTTGTGATGCGCTTGCAACCATGTTTTCAGAGGCTGTGCCTCAAAAAGCCAGTCTGCATTAAGCTTTGCTAGTCCCGCAAAAATATAAACAACCGCCAATTGAAATTTTAAAATTCCGATGTGCCATGCAGCAGTTTCTTTTTTTCGTATAGAAGGAAAAAGCTTAGCATCAATTGAAAAATCGCGATGTGCTGGAACAAGCATCATTAAGAAACTCATTAAACTTATAAAATAGTAATGATTAAGATAATTCGATTTGTCGATTAACTCAACGTAGGTAAAGCAGACAAAAAACAGAAAAGTACTCATACGATAGAAAAATCCAAGCATGATAAACAAGGCTGAAATTGCCATGATAACAAAAGGGATATACATCAGGCTTCCTTCTAGCGGTTTTACCCATTCAAAGCCTAAAAATCCAAAATAAAATTGCGGATCAATGTATTGAGTTTCCACCCAGCCTTTCATGATAAAACGCAAAATGCTATATAACAACATAGCTCCAAAGATTATGCGAAACACAATCAATGGAGCTATAGCTGTTTGCCTAAAAAAATCAGCCTTAAAGCCTTTGTTTAGCAATCTAATCACCGTCGTTGTCCTGATAAGTAATCAATACTCCAAAAGCAGCTGTCATATCTGTTTTGATATTTACGACTTGTTGTTGAAGGTGCAAATACAACTCATCCAATTGACTTTTCATCGCTGGATCGTCGATCGCTTCTTCTAATGTCATAGTAAACCCTTCTATGTTTGAAAGAATTAAATCAAACTTTTCATTGATCGCATCATCTAAGTTTGTCCTTTCTAAATGCACTAAATAATTACTGAATCCCTGACCCGTAGAGCCATTCTCAAAATCATCTCCATTGTATGTGGCTTTCAAAGCTTTTATGCTTTCTTCCAATAACTCAAAAGAAATTCCGCTATATCGGGCTTCAACATATTCTGGATTTGACAAACCAAGATTGGCTTTTCCAATTGGAAATCCAATCTTAGCAGTTTTTGCCAATTCGTAATCTCTATTGAATTCATTTACGAATTCAGAAAATGCAGAAGTCGAAGAGGTTCCAGTTGATTCGTTGAAAACTGTTGTATATCCTACCCAACCATTTACAATTGATTGTGTTTCGTTAAACATTTTTTGAATTACACCGTCTACATAATCAGTATATGAAGAATTGTTTTGAAATTCTGTTAATGCGTTTGAATTATATAATAAGTAATCCAATGCATTCAATCCAACTGCAGCTATATTAGAAGCTGCAGCTAGATCATAGCCTCCAGAACTGATGTTCGATTCAATTTTAACAGGATCAACAGGATAAGTTCCTGTAGAACTTTTGAATCCGATGTTGCGAATTGGACCAAAATCAAAAATCTTTAAAGTCTGAAACGTTAAATAACTTTCTCTCCAATTCGTTTTAACATTATCCAAATTCACATTTGTTGGGTTACTTTTAAAATTCTCAAAACTTGATTTTAAATTTGAAACTTCAGTTTCAAATTTCATCAAAGAAGGAATAATAATATTTGCTGAAACATTTTCCAACATTTCCCCTTTATTAAAATCTGTATTATCATCGTTATCTACCTTGTCTCTGCAAGAGAATAAAAGTCCAATACTCATTACCAAAACAAAACCTATCGATCTTTTTAACATTTATCTTTTGTTTTAAATTAAAACTTAGCATCTATAAACGCAGCAATAGTATTGATATCTGCAACTGAAACATCCCACATATTAGTAGGGAACATATCCATTAAAATTGTATGCTCACTTTGAGACATTCTTCTTGTTTCTAATGGAGCATAACGTAAATTCCAGGCGAAAGCATAAGCTTCAGAAAGCGAATGAAAAGCCTTTGCGTTATCAGACAGTTGACCTAATGCAGCGTCTAAATAATAAACCGCCTGCTTTGCAGAAACTGTTTCCCACATCAAACGGATTTGTTCGATTGCAGCATCGCGGGCTGACATATTATCATTTGAAATTGCGGCACGGCCTTTCAAAAAGTTATTCATCATGATGGAATTTGAATTTAATTCAGCATCACGACTATCACAGTATTTACCCCAAAAACTATTAGGAACAATTGAAGGGAAGTCTGTAGCTACTCCAAAATAACCAAAAGCCTCATCAAAATGATGTTCCATCGCTGTATAATATTTTCCATTTGCTGGGTCCTCAACTGTTACATTATCTGCATTGATTTTACCATCAGCAAAATAAACATTTAATGCTTGATGCATAAAAATAGCTCCCATTAAACCTTTTTCTACAATTTGAACTGGTTCATATCCATTGCCATCAAATAAATATTTACTAGATCCTGAGATTAAAACACCTGCCTGTCCATCTGTCGCCGTTTCAGAATAGTCATTACTTGCTAATGCTAATTTATTCATCCAATCTTTGAAAAAAGGAACATCATTGGAGAAACATTTATTCTCTAATTGTTTTGACGAATTAAAAGAAAAGTTTCCAGCTCCATTTTCTCCAGTATTCGCAAACATAGCAAGTAAATCTTGCTCTGTTACCGCACCTGAATTTCCTGATTTCATAATGACAACCATTTCTTCCAACTGATTTAAACGATCAGTTTGACCACTATAGCTTACAGTTGAATTTCCATTAGCATCAAAAAACGCATAAGTTGTTGGAATATTATAACTTTCATAATTACAAGACCCATCATCTTTCTTTGCTTCAGTATTAAAATTTACAGCATTTGTATCTGTACAACCTTCTTTTTTACACGAGATCAACAGAGTTGCTGCAGCTATAAAAACAAATATTTTCATTATCATATCTTTAATTTATTATATTTTGGCACAAAATTACGTAGGGTTTGCAGAAATGACAATACCTTAAATGTGGTATTTAGAATGATTTTAAATAAAAAATAAAATTGATTACTTTTGAAGAACAAATTGAGACCTAAAAACGTTTTATTGAAAAGATATATATGTCAGTAATGAATCAAAAATACAATGAATTAACTCGGGAAGAAGAAAATGTAATTCTTCAGAAGGGAACAGAACGTCCATTTACGGGGACTTTGTTGGACGAAAAAACAAAGGGCGTTTACACTTGTAAGCAGTGTGATGCTCCACTATACAAGTCAGAAGACAAATTTGACTCAATGTGCGGATGGCCTTCTTTTGATGATGAGATTGAAGGCACTGTAGAAAGGACTCAGGACACAGATGGCAGAAGAACAGAAATCGTTTGTACGAATTGCAAAGGTCACTTGGGTCATGTTTTTGAAGGAGAAAGACTCACCTCTAAAAACACACGTCATTGTGTAAACTCAGTGTCTATGAACTTCAAGAAAGTTTAAGTAAATCAACTGAAGTTTCGGAATTTAATTTTACAACGTATTTTATGGACTATGGAGTTTGTAATTAGGAGGAAGTAAGCTTTAGGCTATATGCAATTGGCAAGTTTTAGCATTTAATACATCAAATTGATTTTTTTAGATAGAAAGTTTAGTAAATAAAGTAATCAATTTAAAAACGAAGGCAAAAACAAGCATAAAGCTTATTGCCTTCTGCCTAATGCACATCTAAACTTATACTTATTCATTTAAAACCGAAACTTGAGTGAACCAATATAAAAGTCTTGAAGAGTACAAAGTCAAAAATATCAAATTGAATTCGTTGATTTCTTGAGTTTTTAAATTAAAAATTATTTGCGTTTACCAATATTTTAATCGTTTGTATAGTATTTTTGTGGTATAGTTAGTGACTGGTCGGAAACAGACGATTTTTATAAATTGAATAAATTTTAATTTTCTGCTGTTTCCGACCAGACACTAGATAGAAGCGCTTTTGTTTAATGCTTTTTTCAAACAATAAATAGTTATAATGAAATACGGAAAATGGTTTGTTCGCGTTAACTGGATCACTTTAGTTTTTATATTTTTAGTAGTCATTGCAGGAAGCTTCGTGAGGATTACGGGCAGTGGAATGGGATGTCCCGATTGGCCGAAATGCTTCGGACAATGGGTTCCACCGACAGAAAAATCGGCTCTGCCAGATGATTATAAAGTTGTTTTTAGCGAAAAGCGCATCAAGAAAGTCGCAAAATTCAGCAACTTGCTTGAATCAATTGGAATGGAGGAAACTGCTAATAAAATCCGTAACGATAAATCAATTTTATTAGAAGAAGATTTTAATGCCCGCAAAACGTGGACAGAGTACATCAATCGTTTGTTTGGATTCTTGGCAGGAAATGGCATTTTACTGATATTTTTATGGATAATAGCAAAATACCGTAAAAGAAAATTAGTCGTTGTTGCGTCAGTTAATCTTGTTCTTCTATTGTTTCAAGCTTGGTTCGGTTCCATTGTTGTCGCTACGAATTTAGTTCCTTGGACAATTACTGTTCACCTATTCTTAGCACTCGTTATTATTGGATTACAAATTTATTTAGTCCGATTAGTTGCTCCCTCACAACAGAAAAACATTAGAGTGAGTAAGTCTTTTTATACACTTGTCTTTTTCATATTCGTAGTCACTTTCGGTCAAATGTTTTTAGGGACACAAGTAAGGGAGGAAATTGATTTACTCACAAAAGCAGGAATAGGTAGAGAAGGTTGGTCCGAAAATTTAGGTGCAATATTCTTAATTCACAGAAGTTCTTCTTGGTTGGTTTTGATATTAATTACTGCAATGTTCTGGATTTCGAGAAAACGCAAAGACTTACGTATCATTCATTGGGTGTTTTTAATATTAGCTATTGAGTTAACCAGCGGCGTTATTTTAAATCATTTTAATGTCCCAGGATTGGTTCAAACAGCTCATTTACTCTTTGCTTGTATTTTATTTGGAATATTAATGATGTCTACGCTTAGATTAAAAACGAAGGAAATCGTTTAGATTTTATAATTTTACAAGACACGATTAAGTTATTTCAACATGGAAAAAATTCAGAATTACATCAACGGAAAATTTATAGCACCACAAGCAGGAAAATACTTCGACAATATAGAGCCGGCAAAAGGAATTGCCTATTCGTTAATCCCAGATTCTCAAGCTGAAGATGTTGAAGAAGCAGTTTCAGCAGCACAAGCCGCTTTCCCTGTATGGTCTGGATTAAGCATTGAAGAACGGGGAGATTGGATGATGAAACTTTCTAACGGAATAGCCGCAAGAATGACAGAATTTGTTGAAGCAGAAAGCCGAGACAATGGAAAACCCATTAAACTGGCGGAACATGTTGACATTCCACGTGCAATTTCAAATTTTAAGTTTTTCGCTACTGGAATTCAACATTTTGCCTCTGAATCTCATGAAATGGTGGGTGTCGGAATCAATTATACTTTGCGCAAACCTTTAGGAGTTGTGGGCTGTATTTCTCCATGGAATTTACCTTTGTATTTATTCACTTGGAAGATTTCACCTGCAATGGCTACAGGAAATTGTGTGGTTGCTAAACCATCTGAAGTGACACCTTACACTGCCTACTTATTGTGTAAAGTAATGGAAGACATCAACTTTCCAAAAGGTGTTTTAAATATCGTTCATGGATTTGGACATACCGCTGGAGATGCTATTGTGCGTCATGAATTAACGAAAGCAATCTCATTTACTGGTGGAACAAATACAGGGAAAACAATTGCTTCAATTGCTGCTCCAATGTTTAAAAAGCTTTCTTTAGAGTTGGGTGGAAAGAATCCTAACATCATTTTCGATGATTGTGATTTCGATGAAATGCTGAGTACAACTGTTCGTTCAAGTTTTGCCAATCAAGGACAGATTTGTTTATGTGGGTCTAGAATTTTCGTTCAAAAAGGAATTTACGAGCGTTTTAAAACTGAATTTGTAGAAAAGATTAAAAAATCTAAGGTTTCTTATCCGACTGATCCTAAAGCGCAATTGGGAGCTGTGGTTTCAAAATCACACATGGAGAAAGTTTTGAGTTATATCGAATTGGCAAAGGAAGAAGGTGGAACAATCCTCGCTGGTGGACATCAAGTGAAATTAGATGCGCCTTATGATCAAGGTTTTTATATCGCCCCAACATTAATTGAAGGTTTGAAATTCGATTGCAGAACAAACCAAGAAGAGATTTTTGGTCCTGTGGTAACGATAACTCCTTTCGAAAACGAAGAGGATGTTTTAATGATGGCGAATTCTACAGATTATGGTTTATCTGCTACAATTTGGACCAATGATTTAAAACGTGCCCACAACATGGCAAATGATATTGATGCAGGAATTGTATGGATTAATGCTTGGTTGGTAAGAGATTTACGTACGCCTTTTGGTGGGATGAAATCCTCTGGTGTTGGAAGAGAAGGTGGCTGGGAAGCATTGAAGTTCTTTACTGAGGCTAAGAATGTATTTGTGAAGTATTAGGGGTGTTCTCCCGCAGATTTTCGCAGATTACGCAGATTTTTTTTGGTAGCTTGGCGTGAAGGAAAGACTCCCTCAGATTTTTTTTGGTGGGTTTGGATTGAAGAAAGTCTTACGAAGTTTTTCTAAGATTACGTAGATTTTTTTTGGTGGCTCGGCGTGAAGGAAAGACTCCCTCAGATTTTTTTTGGTGGGTTTGGATTGAAGAAAGTCTTACGAAGTTTTTCTAAGATTACGTAGATTTTTTTTGGTGGCTTGGCGTGAAGGAAAGACTCCCTCAGATTTTTTTTGGTGGGTTTGGATTGAAGAAAGTCTTACGAAGTTTTTCTAAGATTACGTAGATTTTTTTTGGTGGCTTGGCGTGAAGGAAAGACTCCCTCAGAT
>Ga0307966_1001222_pt1 | contig 20421 bp, 25 predicted proteins | sample OrgLakmetagen646_FD_203141 | JGI IMG/M metagenome (GOLD analysis project Ga0307966, IMG submission 203141) | Saline water microbial communities from Organic Lake, Antarctica - #646 | ecosystem: Environmental > Aquatic > Non-marine Saline and Alkaline > Saline | place: Antarctica: Organic Lake... | reverse complement strand
TGTTCTAGCAGATTTGAGTGCATATGGTCTTGTTGCATTTCAGGGAAGAGTAGCTGTTTTCTAAATTGGCTTAGGGAGCATGCACTGTCCGTTGCAATCTGGGTATACTTATTGGTAAGCGCTACTGTAATCCCTGTGAGCTCAGCTCTATTGATGGTGTTTGTCATTCCCACGCCTCCTGAGTCCACATAACATTCAGCTTTGGTTTAAGGGCAGTATACCCCTGCGCCTATAAACTTTTCGGCCTTGCCTATGCAGCTTCCGTCCGTGTATGCCATAATTTCCAATTGGGGCAATTCAATTCAGGCTGCCTATCTTCCCATGGTTTGAGGTGAACGTTAGTGTTTTGGCCTCTTTCCTGGCCAGTGACGTCCTCTCTTTTTGATTTGAAGTACTGGGGGCAAACATGGTTGGTGATGTGGTCTGTGTCCTCTCTTGCGAGGTACTGATATTTTTCCCAAACTGCTTCTGGGATACTCCTTTGCAGTGTTTGCAGCCAATTCGGTGAGGCAGTTCAGTTAAACACTGCTGTGCTTCTTTGTTCCAGACAGCAATAATATCCATGCTCCAGGTGTGGTTGGAGAAATTACGTTGTACACCCTTCCACGAGGTTGGCATTGCATATGTGAGTTTGTTTTGGGGATGAAGCCAAGCGTGGTGCAGTATTCTGGGTTATCTCTCACCAATGCTCTGTAGGCATTGATGCTCTTGTTTTCCCAGTTGGGTAGAAATAAGAAGGTGGCAGTTGGTAGCTCGCTACACATCGCAGATTGTAGGAAGTGTTGCACGCACTTGATCATTTTTGTGTCATCATACACTGGGTGGCAGATTGAGAAACCTGTATACTTGGTGGCAATAAATGCATTGTAATTGGCACCAAAGACAATGTCACGGTGACGTTCGCTCCAATATGAGGAGTTCCCAGGATCAAAGTCCAGAGCAGACGCCATTTTTTCATTTGAGACCATGGCACATTGTTGTAGTGCTGCACTGATGTATTGGGGTAGGATACGGGAGTAGGATTCTAGTGTAAGTTGGCTTGCCTTAGGGGTTTTGAGGCGTGCTTGTTGGTCTTGAAGCAGACCCGCAATTTCAGAGGCTAGACATTGAACAGGAGAAGACATATCTCTGTGTAGTTCGTTTTTCTGAGCTTCATGGAACCTTTCTCTTAAAAGGTGGAAGCGCTCAGGAGTCATCGTGCCTATGCATTTGCCATCTGGCTTATATATGCAGGCCGCTCAAGCTTCATACAATTTTGGGAGGGAAGCCTAGTGTGTGGCGTTTATCATTGGCGATCTGTTTTGTGCAGTATCATCATTCAGGCGGACAAGGTCCACCGTTCTGATCCAAACTTCATAGTGCCCCGTGGGAGTGATGTCCACATGTGGATTGGTTGGTAGCATATCGAAGCAGGCCTTTGATCTTATTTCTTTGCCTTGTGTGGATTTCCATCTGCTATGATTTATTGATGTGCAAAAACCTTGCCTCTCTAGGTTGTCAAGTCCTTCATCAAGGGGGGGTGCAATTTGCTTAGCATCATAAATTCGAATCATTTGCCAAAAGCTTGCCCATGAGTGCAGTAGTTCTTTTGGCTCCCAGGTGGGGCTCCAGATTACCTTGAGAAATTCGTGTTGTGATGCATGTGACCTAGCTTCTTTTTCGTCTAGGGAGAGGTCGTGACAGGCAGGACAGCCCCAGTCAGAATGTGCATCTATGTTATTTCTGTCTTCTTCCTTGTAGCATTGGAGCTGTTTTAGACATGACCAGATGGTAGGTGCGGTTGCATACGCTGCATTGGTACATATCTGTGGTAGGTACATTTCCTTGTTCTGTGTGTTCCTCACGTGTTCCTGGGTCACAGCAGCTCTCAGCCGGTATCTTCCACATCTATGCGGGCAATAGGCTCCGTGTTGATGATGGTTCTGTTTTTGTCGGCTTTATGCAGACGAAGAGCCCATCTTTCAATTATCAAGGGCTCATAGTGTGTGAGGTACTGCTCTTGGTCTTCGGCTTCTGTTTCACCTGCTCTGCGTTTGTTGTTGGCGTGCAGGCGATGGTCTACCACTTTTACAGCTTGCAGATGGTATTGGTACATATAGTTAAAAGCAACAGTTGGGTCATTGAAAGTTCCCGCAACGCAAACCTTTTTGTAGTCCCAAAGAGAGGTTGCCCTATTTTCAAGGTCAAGGGGTTGTATCGCACAGAACGATATGTCATTTTTATGATAATTTGTATTCTGATAGTCGTTGGCGCTTTTTCCCCTTGGGCTTGGGCGGCTGTTCATTTGCCTGTGGGGCGAGTGTTTGTTGTCTCTCTGCTAGCCTTTGTGATTTTTTTTGTGAAGTGTGTTGTATTTCGCTATCCTGGGTTGCTGAGGGGGGTTCAGGTGGTGTCCTTGCGGAATATGGGCGTTTCTTGCAAGCATTCTTGATATGGCAGTCTTCTGCATTGACATCTTGAGTCTCATACCTCTGAGTCATGGAGCGTGTTTGCCTTTGTAAACATCCTGGACTTTGATGCTGGGGAGCATGTTGTAATAAGTTAACACCATCAGGTTCAGATATTCCGATCGTCTAGTTTCGTCATTACACCAAGGTGCCGTGGAGGGAGATCAAAACCAAAGACATGCTGGAACCAAAAATGGGCTGCAGGCCCTCATAAAAGCAAAACAACGCAAAGAAGCAAGCGGCAAGTCCGTAAGTCAGATCCAAGCGAGCTCAGATGGGAACACCAACAAGTCAAAGCACAAGCTGAGGGGGAGGGGCGGGAAAAACAACCCGAGCAAAAGCAAGGCATAAAAAGAATGCCTAAAACGAGAGTACACAGCACTTTATGCAAAGTGCCTGCCAGATCTCAGCCTACGCTCACTACGCAAGAACTCCAGTTCTACAGCTGAAGCAGAGAACTGATGAATTATGTTAGCATTGCCTTGAATCTGTTTTGATTGAGATGCGTCATGCTCATCAGGGTCCTGGTGTGTGCGCTTTCTGATCGTGCTTGTTAATCTATTGTTAGCAGCAGATGTACAGGGTAGTTCCTGCCTGGTCATGGCACGGGTCTGCCTAGGTGTGGTCGCAATACTTTGAGGTCGTATTTGTTATGAACCGACCGCTGCAGGTCTGATATTTTTAGTGGGTTGCTCCTCTGTGTCCAATCCCCTCTATTTGATTCCTTGTGGGGGCTGTTGTGACAGAATATGGCTGGCTCTCTGGACATTATTGTGTATGATGCCAGGGGTGGGCTGGCTAGCTGATTGCTGTATTCTCACCCGTCTAAGAGTTACAGGGTGTCTTTGAAAGGTTGGGGGTTCGTCGTGCGGTGTGTGTGAGGCATTGGGAGGATATTAGGTTCTGGGCGTAGTGTGCGTACGCGAGTGGTTGTTTGTCTTTCTGTCCTTTCTTGTTCAAATGCCTGGTACAAGCCCTCGATTGCCATTGGAGCTGTGTTTACTTTTCTGTCTTCAGTCAAGGTGTTGCATCCCTTGCTTATTTCTCGAGCTATGTCTTGCGTGGTCACAGTCGTTGAATCTGTGTTAAGGAGAGCAGATAATCGGTTTAAAGCGATAATATGCTCATCAGAGCAGTGTTTTTCAAATTTTAGTTTAAGGGCGTTACCAGTGATTGTATGTGTGTTATTTGCTTCCAAGAGGCCAGTGGGAGTGGAGGCCCCCAGTGCTACAAGGGGCTTGGCGATGACGTGTACAAGGTTTTCACGGTTGTACACAATTCGCTTGGATGAAACAAAGGCTGAGATCCATTTCAGGTCCTCAGAGAAATGTCTGTTGTTCTCTTTAATAACACACATATCAGAAGTTCGATACTAAGCAGCTGTCGTACCCGCATACTTAATCCTAGGAGGCATCTTAGAGGGAATGATGACTCCCTGTGTTGTACTTGTAGATCAGAGGCTTTTTGTCTTAAAAGGGCAATTTGATTGCGGAGCAGCTTCTCTGCTATACATTTATGTTTGTAACTTTTATGGTTCATGCTGTGTATTAGGGCTTCGGCATTTCGCCTGTGATATTCCACTGAAATTGAATGGCATCCTAGGCCAAAGTCATTATTTTTCTCTCTGATCATGGCAGTGGGGGTGCTTTTCATGACCTTAAATTTATGCTTGATCAGGATCCCAGTTTCATTGTCCCAGTCGTATAGTCGGTCAGGGTCGTAGGGGGTGACCAGAAATGCATACGCTATGCTTGGCATGATTGCGGTATTTATAATGTGTATGGCCTGCCAGGGAGGAGTATGAGTTTCTGAGGCCTGTGAGTTTTTTGTTTCAAGGTTTCTGTCATACGTGTGTATTGGTGTGTCCAATTCAGGCTCATAGTAAGCTCAACGCCGAGATAGGTAAAAGGGTCATTGTGCTCAATGAAGTGTGCATGTTGTCCTTGGACGAATATTTTGTTGGAGAGCTGCGTGCTCAGATGTTTCTTTGGGTCTTTTCCCCACACTCCAGTTTTGGCAGCCCCGTGTATGATCCCTGTTACTTTTGCCTTGCTGCCTGAAACCTGCAGAGCAGCCCAATTAGAGTACCTGGTCAGCTTGTCCGCTTTAATATGGAGGTTATTAAGGGATCCTGCCAGACATATTAGGTCGTCTGCGAAGGTTTCATTGCTCAGGGTGTTGTTAAGGTGCATGTGCTTTAGGCTATCCAGGCTGCCTGAGTGGTCGTGTGAGTCGGCACATGCATGATTATACCCTCTTCCACATGAAGCCACCGCAAAAGAGGTTCTAGATATAGGAGAAAGAGGAAAGGCGATAGGGTGTCTCCTTGGATCGTTCCCCTCTCTACAGGAATAGGGTCCGTACTTCCACCGCTTGGGAGGCGGATATGCGTGCTTGCCTGAGTGTACAGATGCTTCACCGCTTCAATTGCATCCGTAGGAAAGCCCAGGTCGTACATGATCCATAGCATGCGGTCATGGTCAGTTGTGTTGAACGCGGAGGTTAAGTCAACAACAAGGGCATATATGTCCTTGCTGTGTAGTTTTGAATCTTCAAGGGCCATGATGACGTTTTCAAGTTGGTGGCTGGTATCTAGTTGTTTTCGGAAGCCTGCTTGTGTGTTGCTGAGCAATGAGTTACATTCTGCATATTCATACATTGCATTTGTGACCATACGTGTCCATAATTTGTAGAGGGTGTTAACCAATCCAACGGGCCTATACGATGTTATTTGTGTCTCTTCTCCTTTATTTTTATCAAGGAGGATAGTTTCGCTTATTTTCCAAGCCTGGGGGGGTACTCCTGTGGCCCACATTATGATAAACAACATGTGTATTACCCTTTGTATTTCAGAAGGGAGCATTTTTAAGACCTCGTTAACGACACCGTCTGGGCCTGGTGATTTGTTGTTTTTCAGTGAGCTGGTGCGAATTGGTGGAAGGCTGCCTGGTCTAATATGGAGTTGTGTAGCCATTGCCTTTCAGAGCTGCCCTCTTTTTCTGACCTTGTTATCTTGGATTCTAAGGTGAAGGGGTCAGGTGTGCCTCTGTTTGCTTTATCATCCCACGGGTAGTGTCGAGGGGTTTGCTCCGGCAGGTATTGACTTGTTATGGGGTTTACAGCGTGAAGTGACTTTGAAAAGAAAGCATGGACTATGTTTTAAGTTTTGTCAGGCTCGGACTTGATTTCCTGTGTTATAGGGTCCTGGAGAGCTACCATACCCGCCCGTGGCTGGCCGGTACTGGTGGAAGAGATATCTTTGCTTAGGATGTTTGCTAATAAGTTGTTGTTGTTGTTTACGTGCTTGTTGGACACAATCATTGTGGTAAGCCTTGTCCATGTTCTCTATTTGGGACTTTATTATACGTTTCATTCCTGAGAGATTGTATGGGGTACCTCATCTGCAAGTGATCCTTCACAGAAAAACATTGAATGTTGCAATGAAGTGGCAGAGGGATTTGTTTGGCTTATTCCTTTGCCGGACCTCTTCCAGTGTGGTTGCAGAGCCCAGACTAAGCCCAGCCAAGCGTGAATCCCTTTGGTTGATCACGCCAAGTTTCACACTTAAATTATGCCGTTTCTTACTCATGGGGCGCGGCATACAATGTTTGCCTCCCTCATTGGGGGTCGTTTTTGTTGCACATACTTGTAGCGCCGTTTGATGAGCTGCATGTACCATGTTGCACACCAAGGAGGCCAGGTCTTCAACCGCCTGGCTTGCTGGTTGTCCATTAATGGTGTGTAGGCGGGTCACCGCTTTTGCACTAACGTTTTCCAAGCCATTTAGGAACCGTATGGCCTCATTGTGGGCAGAGTCTACCATTTTTCTCGTGTGTTGGAGTTTTTGAGTAATACCGTACGTAATTCCCTCTTTATCTGTGCGTGGTGGCATCCACGTACTCGGTTCCTTATCCTTGATGAAGATGGGGAGCTGTTAAATAATGCTGCCTGCTAAGTACTTGTATTTCTAACGCCCTATTAGCAATGCATGACTTTTCCCAGACCAACCATGCTTAAGCCCTTCGGTGTTAATTCTTCGTGGAGTTAGTGTCAAAACTACATTGAGCTATATAAAAAAAAACGGCTTGAACCCTCGATATTTTTGTCATAAATTATTTCAGTGTGACAAGAACGTCTTTAGCTTTTATGGATTTGGCATTCATTTAATTTTTAATAGCGATACTAATTGAGATTTAGAGCGACACTGAAGCTCATTGCATCATTTTTGTAATCCCTTCCACTAGCGCCATGACTGAGGCACCACAAGCCACAGAGAGGCTGCATCCATCTGGCCCGGCAGGGGATGAGCAAAACAAGACAGCGAAAGAGCCAGATCAAGCTGCTGAGCAGCCTCAGCATATGCAGGAGCCACCTCTGCCTGCCCCGCAAGACCCGCATCCGCAGGCACCTCCACAACAGAAACCTCCGAGTGAGCCCACACCCCAGCCTCCGCAAGCAGGCACCGAAAAGGAAGACTGGGGCATCATCTCTACCGTCGGGGATGCGGCAGAGCGAGCTGGAGAGCTTGGGGTGAGTGTCCTGACAAGCCGATGACACAAAAAATTTCACCTGCAGCTTGCCAACGCATTCGTCAATGTGACCATGGCATGTTAGATTTTGGCTCAAAATGAATTTGCTCGTAGGTGGCACCAATCGAGGGTGCCGAAGCAGGCATAGAGACCATCGAGGATGCGGTGACTAGCATCAATGAGCAGGTGGGAGATGATATTCGTGCAATAGCTGAGGTTAGAAGGCACTCACAGATTGGTTATTTTAATTGTTCGCTCGATACAACGCTTTTGATACATCAAACAGATGTTTACAATGCCTTCTAAACATAGCCACATACATTACACTTTGTCTCGTGCACACACACATACACACACAGATTGTACGCCCCACCTTACAATGGACGTGGTGGCTGTCTGTCACCCTCCCCTACAATTCGACGGTGTGGGCTGCACAGACAACATGGAAGCTGTCGTCTCAAGCCGCCACCATTGCGGTGCAAGGGACGCGCTGGGTTGTTGTGAGCAGCTCGACGCCAATCACAAAGTGAGTGAAGGGTACGATGGATATTTGGAGGAGTGGCAACGTTGCAGAGCTAAGAAGCTGGTTTTGTACACCAGTTATCCAACAGCGCTAGTTCTCAGGTGTTGATCTGCAGAGGGGTTGTCCGTGTGTGTGTGTGTGTGTGTGTGTGTGTGAGAGAGAGAGAGAGAGAGAGAGAGAGAGAGAGAGAGAGAGAGAGAGAGAGAGAGAGAGAGAGAGAGAGAGAGTGTGTGTGTGTGTGTGTTAAAATCCCTACCAGCATTTGCGCGCTGTAGACAAACCAATCCTCACATGCCTGGGCTTGTAGCTCTAGAATGACCTTGCGTACATGCCTACTCATTCTTATATCAGACACTCCATTCTCACGTTTTTTTTCTGTCTGCTTATTCCATATCGAATAACACCACCATTTCAGCTCCTCACTTAACTTCCGTGCATGCACACAGTGTGAGTGACTCCGCCTACCGCTTCACGCTCAAGGCCCTGCAGCACGCCAACGCGGGCATGGACGCTCTGGTTACAGATACACCGAGGTTGATCAGGTCTGTAGCCTACCTGCAATGCCTTTTGCTCCAAACTAGCTCTGCATTGCTTGCAGCTGGTACTGTGTGTGTTGCTAGACTTATTCTGCTCGATTTAGCAACAGATGAGAAAATGAAGGTGTTTACTCAGGATCGGGAAGCCTACCTCTCCTCTCTTTGGTAAAGTAAGATTTGACCTTTTTTTTTGTGTGTTTATGACGCGTTCACTACAGGGAGACCCTGGGCTCGGCCTCTTTTGAACATGAAGGTGCCGGCATTGTTCCAAAAGATGCAGCAGGCCGTCCCCAAATGCCAGAAGTGAGTCGCTTTGATTGCCTGCCCTAAGTGGCAGGAGTAGGCTTGTCACTTCACAATATGCGTTGCAAGGGTGGCACATCTACGCATACAGATCAGCATTGAATACCCTTAGGAATGCAGCGTCTTATCGCTTACTTTTCTCAGGCGTAGGTAACAACTACCCACAGTGGTACATTTGCGGCATGTCTGCGTGCTTCACTAAAACAATTTACCACAACACACACAACTCTTCGGCAGGCAACTGATGTGGCGCGCGAGGCAAACCAGGCCCTTCACCGTATCTTTGACAAGGAAGCTGTGCAAGAGGATGCCCAAGGCACCCTGCTGATGGAGGCAAGGTGCGGAGAGCACCATCAATTTCCATTGCCAAACTTGTCTACAAAAGTGATATTTACACCTCCCTAATCAGGAGCTGATTTCAGGTTCAGCCTGCATCCATCCTGACCTCAAATGCATACTCTCTTCCTTTTTCCTGTGGAAAAGTCTTACTTGTACCTGGATGGCTCTGCAAATTCATCTCAAATACTTGATGCGGGCGCTGCTTAAGTGCCTGATCCTTTTCTGTCACATGTATTGAAGGCAGCTGTCACTCTTTACACTATAGCCGCACACCATTGGGTGGCTTATTGTTTAAATTACTTTGCTGGTTTCAGTCAGTGTGTTGACTTGGATGGCGTGCGCACTAGCCTGGCGTCTATTGTTCTAAGACGAAAACTTTCTACATAAACCAACCACTCTAGCAAGTTGCTTATTTTGCATACTTGCAGGCTGCTGGTCTGGCATGCTTGGCTGATCGTGGGGCTTCAAATAACGGCCTTGCGCAGCATGCTACAGGTGACCTTCTCTTGATCAATACTTTTTCATACCTTTTTAAAGAAAGTTCTAAAGGTCGGCACCAATGGAACAAGCGTGCTTGGGAGGGGAACTCAATTCAGTACCCACAACTAGCCAGAGCTTCTCACTCAAAGGAACAAGAAGTTTCTCCAGCAACAGTCTTATAGAAGCGTGGGTAACCTGGCCAACACTGTATCTACTGCAAAAACTACCCACAAATTACCCATCAACACCTCTGTCTGATAGAGGCATTATTGTACACCTTAGCAAAAATTAAATTATACGCAAGGGTTGATAATACCACGAGCATGGATTAAGGAAACGGAGACGGAGCTGTCGGACAGCGAAGTACTCACGCTACCAGACGGATTCGAACCCGGAACCCCGAAGAGTCTGGCCTGACCACAAGCCACTAGGCTTTCAGGGCAGCTACCCAAGCACAAGTTGCGCAAATCAATTTTTTGGATACCGCTCTAAACGACAAGTCCCTAGTCTAGATACCAACAACAGCCTGGACTTGACTCACCGTCATCCATACAATCCTATGACCTGCAGGTCATGGAGGGCATGGCATCCTGGGTGACTAGCGCCTGGCTTCAGCTATTAACTGGAGCGGCTGTGCTGTCTTCCATGGCATTCATCGCGCCCTTAGCAGGAGGTGCTGCAGCAGTGGCATGGGTTTCTCATTTTACGCTGGTGCAGGTGAGTTGGTGGGTATGCTCTCTTTATTGAGGTCGTCCTGCTCCTTCAATGCAGGGCTTCGACATCATCCCATTCAAAGTGGCTTCCTTTGCCTGTGTTGTGGTGTGGGGTATCGTAATCATACCTTTCTTTCTTTGCCCTGCAGTATGCCTCTGTCAAAGGCTGCTTTGTCAAGCCAAGCTCTAAGCGTCTCTTCCAAACATGAGTTCTTATCTGGTGTAAGCAATCTTCAAAACCACGCATACAAAATGCAGATCTCGGCATATTTGTCAATTATCAGGGTAGAAAGAGTAAAGAGAAACACCCGCTCGATGGATGCCTTTGTTGCGCAGATCCTTTCCCTACGTACCTATGAAGAGAGCATCCGGGCGTATTGGGCTCCCCCTCTGCACAGCACTTTTCTTGGCCTGAAACAATGGACGGCTCCCTACCTTGCTGTTCCTGGGCAGCAGCAGGAGCGACAGGAAGGTGGGTCTTTGGAAAGTCTTGTCTGCTGCCCTCTTGCAAGTAAGGCATGGATGGCACAAGAAGGCTTGCATTGTGCACAAATAATGGGCAAGGCATCGCAGTTCAGCACAGGCTCCATTCTTGTTGCAATAACATACGCCAGTTGCTGAGAGCACGCTCAATATTCTGCTGGTGCGCTGAAGAGAGTGCAATCGGAATTTGGTAATGCGCTACACTTGTCAAAAGGCTACCAATTAATGATTTGCATTTACTATTCCCAATTATTGCTCATGAAGATGATCATCAGGATGGAATAAGAGGAAGTACACAGGCAGTGAAGAACCACCCCCCTGCAGTACTTGAGAAAAGGAGCAACTATGGCATCAAGTATCATATAACTAGGGTCGGCCAGAACTGTATATATGCACCGTGTATGACTGTATCTTTGGTGATTTCCCTGCCAAGAATACCGGTTATACACCGTTCATGTATGGTTCTGGCCAACCCTACATGTAACTCCTCCACAAAAAACAGTACTGCAACTCTATGGAAATCAGGAGGGTTGCGGGCTCGGCCTCAGACCAATGAGCTTATGAGTTGGTAATGGACCTGTTGATCAGGATGAACGACAAGACTTTGCCACAATCATCTCAAGATAAACAAATCGCCGCCTTACATATCCTTTCACTTTGCATTAAAAAGGCCAAGAAGATCAGGCCCCCACTGGACCAGAGGAGGGCAAAGAGGGAGCAGGGGAGCCAGAGGAAGAGAGCCTCGTGGACACCGTGTGGAATTCTGTAATGTGGGCAATTGATCTGAGCACCAACAGCGTGATGGCAGTCGTGAACACGTTCAAGTCCTATGCATCAGGAGTTTTGGGCGCTTTGGAACAAAGCACGAGGCTCTTGGTCCCTGCAAATAAGGCAAGTTGAAGTAGAAGGAGGAGGTTGTGCCTCTTTGGGTGTATCACAAGTCAATACTGCAATCCAATTTGCATGCGTACAAGTATGTTCAAGATCTGCATGCTTAACAATTTCAAGCCGTCATGTGCAAGACAAAATAAACCAAATACTTTCGGCAAAAAACGACTTTGGCCACTGAGATGAAATAAAATGTAGTCTTTGGCCACTGACTGAGTGGCAGGGGTTTTGTTCATAAGATGCTTCAGCTGCTATTGGGCTTTTTCCATGAACCTAGCATCCATTCCTCTATAGGACACAGCGACTGGTAAGAAGATGAGCAATTGTTATATTAGGCAACTTTTGCTATGTTCAGGAGGAAAAGGGAGCTGGCAAGCCCACTCAAGGCACCGAAGCCGACCTCATTGCTGCTGCTGACAGTGCCCAGGAGGCGTGGCAGAGGGCATCTTCCCTTGCAGCAGCAGCTACCTGGACTGTGTTGGATGCTGTTAGAGTGCTCATCATCGCCACGGCACAGAGGTATGAACAGGTTGTGCTTGAGGAGGTTCCTCGCTGTTGTACACGCAGGGACGCTGCAGAAGCCGTTGCCTTTTCTACACCTTTTTAACAGATGAGCAAGCAACCTCGGGTTGTGAGAGTTATTGTGTGTAGTTTAGGTCAGGCATGTATTTGGCAAACCACTGTCTTCAATTGCATTGTAACTCGTCTGCCATATTTCCCACTGCTGCACGCATCAAGAATGGACACGCTGTGTAATTGGGTGCTTTTTTATGTTTTCTTCCAGTATCCTAACCCTACAAAAAACTTTTCCTTGCATTTAGAAAATCCTATCTTTTCCTTGCATTTAGAAAAACATTTCCGTCCTCACCATACTTGCTCTTGCAATCTGAAACAATTAGGCCTTGTGGTGCGATTGTCATTCCATTGCTCGCTTTCCAAAAAAGTAGCCAATTTAATCTCCAAACACAATCCTACTGGGGCCAATACGGTGGTGTTTGAAAATTATGGTCCCGTATCTGGTTTGTCCTCTAAACGAAGAAAACACTGCAATATTAATTGCCCTCCGGCCTATCATTAGGTACCTGCGGTTGCACAATGTTATAAATTTAAAAGAAAAACTACGCGGGCAGCAAAAAATACCCCCCACGAAGGTCCAAGGAAGAGGCGCCACTTTGGCACCAGGTAACGTAAATACTGTACACCTCCTTCACAGATAATAAAAAAGATGATCAATGAGGAATAGGAGAGTTGCAGGCTTGGCCTGAAACCGGCTCTTGATGAGAGTTGGTGTTGGTACTGAAAAGGGCACGTCTGGTATGGACACGTTTAGCAGCGTAATTGACGAAATGAAAATGGAACTTGGAAGCAAGTTTCTTAACTCTTTGAGAATTAAGACCCTAGTCCTTAAAAAGCTCCAGCTGTAGATTGTGCCACCCGTGCCAAAAGGATTGTGTGGAGAGTAGTGGAAGCTCCTTGAAGGACATTGCAGAGCTGTTTGTGCTGTTCCTGTGCAATGCTAAGCTGGTTCTGAGTTCTAGTGTCCAAGACAGTCCTTGATCTTAATGAGGTGTATGTCACGTTAAAGCATGCCAAGATAATAAGTTGTTGCTGTCTGGGGAAGGTGGATCTGCTGATGGCTGGCGGTGCTGCTGAGGTGATTTTAATCTGCCTCAGGCATTGCTTTATTCGGATTTACCCCCAATCCCTCAATTTTAACAACACCCTGTTCCAGGTTTATGTTGCCTTTGCCAACATGGATTTTATCAGCCTCGTCCCAGGCACTGTCCAAGGACCCAAGCATTAGTGAATTCAATGTTTCTGCCGGGAAGGGGCCTGTATCCACTGTTGAGGCCATGGGCTCTGAGGTCTCACATGCCAAACAGCAGCAGCACTCTGGCGCTCAACGACCACAGCAGCCTCAAAAGCAAGAGCAAAAGCAAAGATCCCCTGAAGAGCCACTCAAGGAACCCAAGGAGCAGGCAGAGCAGCAGCAGCAGCAGCAGCAGGCAGAACCACGACAATCCCAAGAGCAACAAAAGAAGCAAGAGGACCAGCAGAAGCAGCCACAGAAGAACGAAGAGGGGGGCAAGCACGGAGTTGGCGGGATGCTTGAATCTGCTGAGCAGGCGCGTGATCTGAGAATGTAATTTATTGAGCTACACTACGCCCACTTTTACATTCGTTTGTACAGAATATCAGTTTCCTGACAATGCTCTTACCTAGTTAAAAATAACTGCGTGATTTTTGTGGACAGAATGTTTCATTTAAATAGAGGCTGGGAGTCAAACTGGCATTTATGGTGCTGAACACTAGAACCATGCTCTCGAGGTAAAGTACAAATTACTGCTTGATTAACCGTGCAAACATGCACGCCTTATCTACTACGCATCCACAGGTGGCCAAGGGAGTGGCTAAAAAAGCTGTGGGATCAGACGAGACAAATAACAGTGGACAAAAATAGCTTAAAGCGTGTTGCAACGATGCATCAAACATGAAATTGGTGGAAGAAGCTAGAGGCTATTATTACGCTAAGAGCAGGTATTTTGTTTACTGTATGTTGCAATAGCAGGTGCCGATAGGTTTATATTAATGTACCAGTAGCAGAACGCTGTTTGGCACTCTGTCTCAGTGAAATTAGTAAAATCAAAAGGATTGGGAGAGTAAAAGGACGTAGAAAGTGTAAACACTACTGGCATGAATTAGGAAAGGAAGTTGTTTTGTTCCCTGCACCACCCAATGGATGCAAAGCCATACAACATCTCACCTGGAGAATAAAAAAGAAGGCTTGTAGTGTTGATCAGGTGGTTGGGAGGCAAAGGCCTGCACACCACCAGGATTATTGCTTAGATCTCTTTTAAGGCTGTGTTTAATGTCGCGTCTGGTTTAGATGGTTTTTTTTGCAGAACTGATGGCATGTGAGCTTAATTTTTCATTAAACCTTTTACTTCAAGGCTGTGCAAGGTTGTATGGCTCATGTAAATTGTGCCTGTCACTTATAGTAGGATGGTGTGAAGGGTTTTGCGGTTTCTGAGTAAGCGAAGCAGAAACCCTTAGCAAATGAGGCTTGTGCCTTTTCTGCTTACTATTGGGTATTGGGTAGGAGAAATGTCCACACTGTACTTAATTTTGATCAGATGTAGGTTGCGTTTGTTTAGTTGGATGTCTGTTTTGGCTTGAAAAGAAAAGAAGATGAAAAGACTTCGCTGGTAGTGATGACACAGCCAGCATGATTAAGGGAGGGGGTTACAAAGGTGCCCGCAACAGGCAACCCCCCACCGCGCAAACACACAAAGGAATTAATTAGTGTGGGTCAGGGGGGTTGTGTGCCGTGTCACTCAAACCCACGCCTTGATTGTTGTTGTTTTAGTTGAATTGCAGTGCATATCTTGTTTTTATGAGTGTAGATGCATGTCTTATGGAGCGGAGCGTTCATTCAGTTTTAGTTTCAGCTTTTTAATCTTATGGTAATCCAGATTGAGGTCGGCCAGAAGTTTGTCTGTATAATTTTTGTAAGTGGTCCCCATTACTCCAACGAGGATAACATGGAGCTTGACCTCCCTATATCCCTGTCTATGTAGGTTGGAGATAAGCACGCTGTGCCGTGCTTTTGCCTTTTGAAATTGAGGATCAGGCCTAGTGCCTTCACAGAATTAAACTCCAGTTAAGCTACTGAAAATCTGAGTTGCAAGTAGTTACCCGAGAAGAGCACACAGTAGTACTAGGTAATAATAAGATAGAGTCGGGACGAGAAGAGGAGGCTTTTAAAGCACGTGTTGTTATGTTTGGTAGTAGCAACCAATAGGGCAGTGTTTTGTTGGCAGTGTTCTCAGATCTAGGCCATGTTGTACTAGATCATCTGTACTGCCTATACCTGTAGGCAATTTGGTTGGCACCGCATGGTCCCTTTTGTGGGGCTTGGATCAGTGTACTTGCCATATTATGACGTTTCATAATCATATTTCTCATTTGAGTGTTTGAGTGTGTTGGCAACCAGAGCCTTCATAGCCAGGGGGTTATGGATTGGCAGGGGCATCTGCTAGGTTATCATTTGCAGCTCTTCTTGCATCATTGGCAGACCTAGGTTGGTACGTGTTTGTTACATTTCGTTTGGGGAGTGGTTGCTGGGTCGGAGTTACTATGATTGCATCTGGCTTTCTTAATTTCCGCCGTTGTTGTGCCTTGAGGTTGGAAGGTAAGAACTAGCAGGTTGGTTGGAATCACTCCTATCTGTGTCTCAGCAGAAGGGTAAAATTTAAAAGAAAGGCCGGGTAGTGAGAAACAGAATTCACACGTATGAACAACCAGTGGCCACATAAAAAGGAACAACACATTGCTACCAGTGCCACCAGGAACAGTGCCACCAGAAACAATGCTACCAGAATTGTTGCTGTGACGCGCAGCTGGAGTTGTTGTCAGACAGAGCGCAAGCCTGATATCAGGTTATCATAAAAGCCTGTGCTCCTTGCAAGTAAAGTAGAATAATGCCATGGTGTAAACACTTCCGGCATGGATTAGGAAAGAACACTGTTATGGGTTGAGCCATACAGCATCCCACATGTCATATACAGAAGAAAAGAACACAAAGAAAGAGTCTCAGGCCTAAAGTCAGCAAAAAGCCTTGAAAGGGCCGGTGCACACACTGCTGCACATCCTGCTGTCTAACAGTCAAACAAGATGTTTCCTACAACACAACTCATAGAGAATTTGCACTCCACACGTCATGACCACCGCAAAGAAAGCAAATAGAAGTTTGCAAATAATGAAGGGAGAATACACGCCCTTCTCAACCACTGTTACAATTCTTGACGCACGCTGTTTACAAGCCTGACATGCAACCTATTCGTACCATAAACTTGTAATGAACTGGCAGCACAGTAGTCCGTCTGCAGTGCTAGCGAAACCATAGCAGTCACCAAGTCCTGGAGATATTATGCTGCATCAGGCACATGCTCCATTGGCTGCCCCTGTCCTCCCAGCGCAATACATTCCAACCTCATACAGGTGCCAGCATTCGAGCTACTGACAGCTTGAAGGTCTGGCTCGGCGAGCTTGGCTTGGTTCTGGACGAGGCGCAGTTCTCGCGCAGCACAAATCTGCACACAGGAAGGTAGCGCTTCATTTATACGGGGTTAATGCCCGCAATTGTATGCCTGATATTGCCTTCTCAGTAGGCAGCCTGTATGAGGCGTTCAGGGTGCCGGCCAGCACACAACAGCACAAATATTGCCCAGTGCCATCTGCGATGAGCGCCAGCAACGTGACCTAGACAGCAGTATCACCCATATATGCCAGGGCCGTCTGTTGAGACAATTTGCCTGCAATCGATCTTACTGCTCACCTCGGAGGTGCGTGGTGCCTTTAGCACATGGCCCCCACAAGCACCGGCAGTGTCGATCAGGACTGATTGCAGCCCTATGGTGGCCTTTTCAATTGCTAATTTCAGGTCGTTTGGATGGTGGTGCAGCCATGCCAAAAGCAGAGCGGCCATGAGGTCCCCTGTAATGTAAAGTAAGGAAACCAAGAATTGAACGATCTGACTCCCAAAAGGGTCATACCTCCTAAGCTACTCGCCTGCTTCAACCTTGCTCTCATTTTCATGCCTATGAGTGGCCAAAAGCAGCATCCTAAACTTCTACCGTCTGATCAATCAAGAGAAGCCAGTGCTCCGTGCGCGTGAGGAATAGCAGATGGAATGACAAGTTTGTATGCAATTGCAATGCAATGCACAGTATGTACATGAAGCACCTGTTCCAGTGAAGTAAGCGTCGATTTTTGGAATGCGCAGTGCTAGGCGCTGGAAACGTGCCCCTGCAGTCTGAGCTTGGGTGGTGCTGGCTAGCAAGGTCACGAATTGGGTCTCTTGGGGGAGGTGCATGCTGGTGATGATCTGTGATTTGGGATTGGTTAAGTTGCAGTCAACATCCTTTTCCTGTGTTTTGGTATGAACTTTGTTGAGGTGCATGCTATAGTACATTTAAATACAGAAGGCGCAAAGCGGTACATTGTGTTCCAATCAATCATCAATTACACGCACATCAGGAGAATGACAGCAAGCCTCATGAAAGCAGCATCCTCACAAACAGGATGGATGTGATGCAGTGTAATACTCACAGCAGTGTAAATATGCTTAATCAAGCTGTTGTGTGGTGTTTAGTACTTACTGAGTACTATTCACCTGTGTGTCTGAGATGCCTTCTTATGGTCATACATTGTACATGCCTCCAATCAACGCTATGCGCTGTACAAAGCTCTGTAAAATGGTGAGTGAAGCTATCTGTGGGTGGAACTCACAACAGTGTGGGGTCCTTGGGCATGCAATGCCTTGCACGCTGCTAGGCCCTCCTCCAAACTGGAAATGGGGGAGCTACAATTGGCTAGGAGCTCGGCTTCAAACTGGAAGAGCCAATGAAGGGTAACACCAATGCTTGATATAGATGCAAATTGCAGGAGCCAAAGGACAGTCACGTGTGCAATTTCCTTCCCAAAAACGAGCTTCTAAGTGGCTGGCTGAGCGCAAGGCTGCGTTGTTAAAAGCGAGAGAAATAAATGATGAGTGAGAGCTATGGAGCCTCAACCCTTTTTAATTCCTTCTGTCAAAAGCTTACGTATAGCATATTGCAAAGTAACACGAACATACTTAAACCTAATGCTTCCGTCATGAAATCTGCATTTGTACCATTAGGTATGCAGAAGCATTGATGCACGTAACAAAGGAAGGATGTTGTGCTTAAGAAGATACGTTCAAAAAAACTTGTACGCAAAAAGGGCAACACAATGCTGAAGCGCACCTGGTTCGGTACAAGCACACTAGCAAGGGGCATTATGCGCTCCTTATAGGCCTGGACTAACTCAGGTGCCACGTACAGCTTGCCTTCATCTCCCATCACAGGATCACACACTGCAGACACGAGCAAGCAGTTTGCATGTGCAATGAAAAGAGAGCAAAACGCTAGCAAGAAGCTCTGAGAAGAAGTTGAAAGAGTTGTAGTACAGGTCGGTAAAATTTAAACAATTGGAGCAGAGAAACAAAACTTGCAAGTTGTAGCTCGCACGCTTGCATGAGAAGCATAAGTAACTGTGCCTCCTTACGTACCATACGTGACATGCCCATCGTTGGCCGCCTTCATCTTCTGCATAACATCAGCAATCGCCTCCAAGACAGTAACCGAGCCCATGTACCCTACAGAGAAGCGTTACGACATTTTTATGTGAATGGATATCCATACGAGTTGTGAAGTTTAGCACTCTCTCATGAAGGCAGACTGCTGCTCTCAATGCTTTGACCGGTTATAGAGGCACAAACGAGAACAAGGGGCCAGCTTGTTTAAGATGATGAAATTTGTTACATGCATGCAAGGAAGGTAGGTGTGGTTGCATTATTAATGTATATGCGTTTCCAATTCCAATGAGGTACTATCATTCTTATCAACTTTCCTGCCTTGCTGTGTAAATTTGCAGCAATGCCAGTCACAAAATTGCAGGCACGGAGAAACCCTTGGATTTTTTTAAGGTACTGGCATTCTCTGCTACGGAACGGGGATAACAACCAACAGCCAGTACCTCGTCGTGCGGCGTACCTGACAGGAGGTGGGTATAGCCTTTCATAAGGCCATTTTCCTCCAGGCCTTGTATCAAGGACCGTAAATGGTCGCCATCAAAGCGCGCCCCTTTGAAGCCGGGATAGCCTGGAGATGATACAAGGAAACTCTTGCGCCTTTTAACTTGTGAAGACCCGTATAAGATTTTAACAGCTTAGTTGCAGATAGGCCAGCAAATTGGCAATGCTGCTGGCAGCACTGATGCATTTTAGGATGCCAGTGTAAAAAGACCTGGGAGCGCAATATTGGTCACTAAAAATAACTCACCGGTGTGATTGGAGAATTGCACCGAGTAAATGGGGTCCACCTGCATCGATGCAAGCATTCACTGAGCGTTAGGGTCAAGCCCTAAGGGTAACTTACTCTACAAGCCTGTGAGGCACAAAGTTTTGTACCCCCCAAAAAGGGAGTAGCAGAGCTGAAGGAAACGCAGGTGAGTTAGCAAGCAGAAATACGAAAGATTGCGACAAGGAAGTAGCAGCCGCTATTTCACAAAAACGCCGCTTTGAATTTACCTCAAAGCCTAACAACTGAAGAGGAAAGACGGCGCATTTGTTCCCCACGTAACCATGCACAACATGAGACTGGATACTCAAAACACGTGGCGAGCTTGAGGGCTGCAGGATGCAGTAGAAGAGGAGGCAAGGTTTAATGGTTAATGTCTTAGGGTTGCGACTCTTCGGACAGACTGCAGGCACACAGCTTGGTCTAAAGAGGCAAACCACAGAGGACCTGCTCTATTTCACCCATCCCACCTGTGCTGGATGCCCTAGAGGAGACATTTCAGGCGATGCAGTTGGTTGCAGCCACGGCCTGGTCGTTGTGAAGAGTAGTATCACTTTTAGCATAGCATGACAGACAAGGGCACCACCATTCACCGGTAAGAGTTCAGCATGCATTGCAAAACTAGCTTCATGTTGCAAGCACGCACAATCGTAGTGCACAACACACACCGGTCTGCGAAGCCGCTTGTTCTTCCTGAAGCCCTCCTTTTGTGTGTGCTTGAACAAGGATCCCTGTTTTGCCCAAAGTGAGCCACTGGCAGACAGCGAGTGCTAATTAGCATACAAATACGATAGTAAATTTATATTATATATGTGCTATTAATGGCCGTGTGTGTGTGTACCATCATGGTATCATGTGCAAACAGTATTTTTCTACGGCCAAATTGATTCCGCACAAACTTATTATTCATTTTTAGTAAACCCTATAAAATTCATCGCCACGAACACAAAAGTAACGCGCGTTTAGGAAAACGGTGCTGGCAGGATGGAGGGAGAGGAAGCGAATTTACAGGTAAGCCGTGGAATTAGGCTGTATCGTTTCGTTGACTGCGTTCTGATTACAAGCAGCTTATAATTTGCGTAACCGCCACAAGCCGGACGTTCCTGGAAAACACACACACACACACACACATATGCAATATACACACACTTACACATGTGCACACACACACACTCATGTTTGCAACACACACACACACACACACACACACAAACACACACACACACACACACACATAAACACACACACGCACACACACGCACATGCACACATGCACACACACACACACTCACACACA
>Ga0307966_1001220_pt1 | contig 20427 bp, 23 predicted proteins | sample OrgLakmetagen646_FD_203141 | JGI IMG/M metagenome (GOLD analysis project Ga0307966, IMG submission 203141) | Saline water microbial communities from Organic Lake, Antarctica - #646 | ecosystem: Environmental > Aquatic > Non-marine Saline and Alkaline > Saline | place: Antarctica: Organic Lake... | reverse complement strand
ACCCACACGTTGATGCGTAGGCCTGCGACCATCACAGCGTCGTCAATGCGCAGCATTTCGATCCACAGCCGGCCGGTGGTGTAGAGAGCAACATACAGCCAGAACACTCGCGCCCCGCGCAGATTCCAGCGACGATCCAGGTAGATGATGAGTGTCGCAGCAGCGAGGTTCCACAGCATCTCGTACAGGAATGTGGGGTGGTAGAGCGTACCGACGCTGTCCGCTGGCGGCATTCGCGACGGGTCGATCTGCAATCCCCACGGCAGAGTGGTCTGGGCTCCAAAAAGTTCGTGATTCATATAGTTGCCCAGGCGGCCGATGGCCTGGGCGATCAGCACTGCGGGAGCGACCGCGTCCAAGTACGTGGAGAACGACACACCGTGGCGGCGCGCGCCAAGATATGCGCCCAAGGTGCCCAGTGCTACCGCGCCCCAGATTCCCAGGCCCCCCTCCCAGATCTTGAACGCGTCAATGGGGTTGCCGTTGTCGCCGAAGTACGGCCCAGGAGTGGAGATGACGTGGTAGATCCGGCCCCCCACGATGCCGAAGGGAATCGCCCAGAAGCTGACCTCAGCCACGATGTCCGGGTCCCCGCCTCGTTCAACCCAGCGACGAGTCGTCAGCCACAGCGCAAAGAAGATGCCCGCCAAGATGATCAGGGCATACGCATAAATGGTCAGTGGCCCCACCGAGAAGGAGTTCCACTCGAGCGGGGGGCTGGGGATACCGGTGGTCGTCACGCGTTGCCTCTCACGCCTGCCGCGAGTTCTGCCACCTTGGTGCGCAGCGCTGCGAGGCCGTCGTCGATCGATGAATGTGCCGTCAAGCAGGAAACCAGTGCCGACCCCACGATGATTCCGTCGGAGTAGCGTGCCACCTGTGCGGCTTGAGCGCCGGTGGAGACCCCTAGCCCCAGGCATACGTGCGTGGCGCCGGCCTCCCGGGTGGCAAGCACGAGGCGCTCGGCCGCCTCACCGACACTGGCCCGCGCGCCCGTGACTCCCATGAGCGAGGCCGCGTACACAAAGCCGGTACTCGCCTCGGCAGTCAAATGCAGGCGCTCGGGCGTGGAGCTCGGTGCCACCAAGAAGATGCGGTCAAGGTCATGAGCCTTGGCTGCGGTGATCCACTCGTGGCCAGATTCCGGCGTCAGGTCGGGGGTGATGACGCCCACGCCACCGGCCTCAGCCAGCGCCTGGGCAAAACGATCGATGCCGTACTTCAGCATCGGGTTGAAGTAGGACATGACCACTGTTGGCGCTCCGGTCGCCGCGACAGCCTTGACGGCGGGGAACACATCGGGGACCCGGGTGCCATGGCGCAGCGCGTGCTCCGCCGCGATCTGAATGGTGGGGCCATCCAACACGGGGTCAGAGTACGGCAGCCCCACCTCGACGATGTCCACGCCAGCCTCAACCATGGTTTCCATCGCACGGATCGAGTCCTTGACGGTGGGATACCCCACCGGCAGGTACCCGATCAGTGCCGCGCGGCCTTGCGCCTTGATGTCATCCAGGCGTGCGGTCAGTGCGCTCACTGGGCCTCCTCAGGCAAGAGATCGAAGTAGGCGGCGGCGGTCGCGACATCTTTATCTCCGCGGCCCGACAGGTTGACCAGCAGTGTGGCGTCAGGCCCCAATTCTTGCCCTGCGCGCATTGCGCCGGCCAAGGCGTGGGCAGTCTCAATGGCAGGCATGATGCCTTCCTTGCGGCACAACAGTCTGAAGGCCTCCATGGCCTCGGCATCGGATATGGGCCAGTATTCGGCCCTTCCCATGTCAGAGAGCCATGCGTGCTGCGGGCCTACACCCGGGTAATCCAGCCCGGCAGAGATCGAGTGAGATTCGATGGTTTGGCCGTCGTCGTTCTGCAGCACATACGAACGGGACCCGTGCAGCACTCCGGGGCTGCCTCCTTGAATGGACGCCGCGTGGCGCCCGGTGCTCACCCCGTCGCCGGCGGCCTCACAGCCGATCAGTCGCACGTCGACATCATCCAGGAAGGCGTCGAACATGCCGATGGCATTCGACCCGCCGCCGACGCACGCCAGCACTACATCCGGCAGACCTCCGAGCGCGAGCATCTGCTCTCGTGACTCCAGACCGATCACCCGTTGAAAGTCGCGCACCATCGCCGGGAAGGGATGGGGGCCGGCGGCCGTACCGAACACGTAGTTGGTGGTGTCGACATTGGCTACCCAGTCCCGATACGCCTCATTAATCGCGTCCCGCAGCGTGCGCGACCCGGTGGTCACTGGCACCACCGTGGCACCGAGCAGTCGCATCCGCGCGACGTTCAGCGCTTGGCGCTGAGTGTCCTCTTCGCCCATGTAGACCACGCACTCGAGATCCATGAGCGCCGCTGCGGTGGCGGTCGCAACCCCATGCTGTCCCGCGCCGGTCTCGGCAATCACGCGTGTCTTGCCAATGCGCTTGGTCAGCAACGCCTGTCCCAGGACATTGTTGATCTTGTGGGAGCCAGTGTGATTGAGATCCTCCCGCTTCAGGAAGACTCGAGCACCGCCCGCGTGCTGCGCAAACCGCGGCACCTCGGTCATGATGCTGGGGCGACCGGAATATTCGCGTCCCAGGCGTTCCAGTGCGGCGAAGAACTCGGGATCCGCGCGGGCTTTGTCATACGCGTCGGTGAGCTCGTCGAGGGCAGCCATCAGTGCCTCTGGGACGTAGCGACCGCCATAGTCGCCAAAGAGCGGGCCGGGCGACGATTGCAGCGAACCTGTCACGGTCGCACCGATCGCAGCGCAGGATGGGCCCCCGCAGCGACCAGGTCTGCGACAGCCTGGCGCGGATTGGGGGTCTTGACCAAGGCCTCACCCACCAACACCGCGTCCGCTCCCATGCGGGCGTACTCCACCACGTCGTGACCATCGCGGATTCCAGATTCAGCAACCGTCACGACACCCGTGGGAATGAGCGGTGACACACGCTCAAACGTGTCTCGATTCACCTCCAGGGTCTTGAGGTTGCGCGCATTAACGCCGATGATGCGTGCCCCTGCATCGACCGCGCGAGCCACCTCGTCTTCCTCGTGCACCTCGACCAGAGCGCACATTCCCAACGAATGCACGCGCTCCACCAGTGACTCGAGGGCCATCTGGTCAAGCGCGGCCACGATCAGCAGCACCATGTCGGCCCCGTGGGCGCGCGCCTCCCACACCTGGTACGGCGTGACGACGAAGTCCTTGCGCAATACCGGGATATCGACTTTGCCGCGCACGGCGTCCAAATCCTCGAGTGAGCCTCCAAAGCGGCGCTGCTCGGTGAGCACCGAGATCACCGAGGCTCCACCGGCCTCATACTCCGTGGCGAGGGATGCAGGATCGGCAATGTCGGCGAGGTCGCCTTTGGAGGGGCTCGACCGCTTCACTTCGGCGATCACCGCCACCTCATCGCGGCTGAGGATCTGGCGCGCATCCACTGCGCTAGGCAGCCGCGCTGCGCGCTTCTTGAGTGCATCCATCGGAGTGGCCTGCTCGCGTTGACGCAGGTCCTCGCGGACACCGGCGACGATGTCGTCCAGTACGCTCATGATCCCCGTACTCCCATGCCCCCATGGTAGCCAACCACTGACGGGGTTCTGACCGTGCCCCCATTGTGGGGGGCACAGCGGAGTCCGGCTTTGGGGTCGACAGCGGCTAGAAGCCCGGTCCTGGCCCCAGAAACTGCGCGAAGGGCGCCACATTGCGCAACAGAGAGAACACCACGAGCACGGTGCAGAACGTGATAGCGGCCCAGGTGGGGAACGGCCAGGGTCGAAAGCTCATCCCCTGCGTGCGCAACAACCACCTGAACCACAGGACGGCCAACAGCGGTGCCGCCAGTGTCAGTAGCGGGTGCATAGTCCACGCAGTGAGCACGTCACCGTGGGCCAACGCATATGCAGCCCGGGTGCCGCCGCAACCGGGACACAGGTATCCCGTGCTCCCGTAGAGGGGGCATACCAACGGCGCATCGTTCGCAAACGGATTGTGTGCGACCACCATCGCCATCCCAGCCAAGCCAATACCCGCGACCACCAAGGGCCACGATGCTGCTCTCAACGACCAGCGCGCAGGCCCCGCAGCGACGGGGTGAGCCGCCACTGCAGGAGCCTGCACACTCACGAGTCGTCCCCTTAGCAGTAGGCCGGGTCGATGTCGCACAGCCAGTCGTTCGTGAGGCCTTCGCCCACGAAGCCGAGAATCACCGGGATCAGTCCCAGCACAAAGCCGATGGCTCCCGTGATGATTCCGGTCAATGCCAGGCCGTTGCCGCCCTTGACATCCGCCGACTTCCTGCCCAGGACACCGGTCACAATTGCTGCGGCTCCCAGTGGCATGGCGAGGAAGAAGTACAGGCACGTCAGGACCGAGACGATTCCGAGAATCATCGAGGTGATGGCGAGTCCGTTGCTGCCGCCGCCCGCAGGTGCGGGCACGCCCGCGCTTTCGGGGGGAGGTGGAGGTACTGCAGTCATGTCTGTCTCCTTTGATTGTCAAAGTGTCCCCTGCCAGGGACACCGTCTTACCTCAGAGGTTGCCCGTGTCCGAGCGCCCTCAGGGCAATGCCCGCAATCAGCGACAGCACTGCCACGACTATTCCGGCCCAGATGAGAGCGGGGACGGCAATACTCAGCCCCAAGGAGGCCAACAATGTGGCGGCCACCAGGCCAACGGTGGTCACCCAACCGGCGCGCGTACGCCCGTGATTGTGCGGCGCCACATCTGGAAGGTCCTGGGGCTCTAGTTCAACGCTTGACATGCATCTCTCCTCGAAATGGTTACTGTGGTCATTCTAGCCACGTGGTGCCGGTTTGAGCCGAGTGGCGAGGCTGATTGCACGAATCATGGCCGCAGCCTTCGCTTGAGTCTCGCGTTCCTCCGTCGCGGGATCAGAGTCGGCAACGACGCCGGCGCCCGCCTGCACGTACGCGCACCCGTCCTTGATGAGCGCCGTGCGAATGGTGATGGCCAGGTCCATGTTGCCGGCAAAATCGAAATAGCCCACGGCCCCGCCATAGAAGCCTCGGCGTGCCGGTTCGAGCTCATCGATGAGTGCAATCGCCCGCGGCTTGGGGGCGCCGGACAGTGTGCCAGCGGGAAAGGTGGCCTTCAGGACGTCGACGGGACCGTAGGACTGCTCCAGAGTGCCGACCACTGTGGAGCAGATGTGCATGATGTGCGAGTAGCGATTGACGGACTTGAACTCCGTCACCTCGACCGACGTGGGCTCACAGACCTTCACCAAATCGTTGCGCGACAGGTCGACCAGCATGATGTGTTCGGCGATCTCCTTGGGATCCGCGAGCAGGTCACGCTCCAGTGCCTTGTCCTGCTCGGCAGTGAGGCCACGCGGGCGGGAACCCGCAATGGGGAACGTCAGCACCTCGCGCTCCTTGACGGTCACCAGTGATTCTGGGCTAGAGCCCACCACGGAGAAGTCATGGCCCTCACCATCGGCCATCTGGAAGTAGTACATGTAAGGGCTGGGATTCAGGGTGCGCAACACTCGATACACGTCCAACGGCGCGGCATCACAGTCCACCTCGAAGCGTTGTGACGGCACCACCTGGAACACCTCGCCTTCACGAATGGCCTCTTTGCACAGCGCTACGGTGCGCTGAAACTCGCCTGGCTCACTGCGATGGCGCACGTCGGGGTCGGCGCGCTCGTTCTCCACCACCGATACCTCTCCACCGCCTGCGGCGGCAAGGTCGCGCTGCATCGTGTCGATCCTCGCGACGGCGTTGTCATAGGCCGCCTCGATCCCGCTTGCCTGAGCATCGGCATTGACAGCGTTGGCCATCAACCACACTGACCCGTCGTGGTGGTCGATGGCCGCGATGTCCGTGGCCAGGCACAGCATCGCATCGGGCACGTCGAGTTCCCGTGGGGCCTTGCGCGGCAGGGTGGGTTCCCACTGGTGCACCATGTCCCATCCGAGCAGGCCCACCAGGCCTCCGGTCAGCGGAGGAAGACCCGGGATGGACTCCGAGGCCAGTTCGTCAAGGGCCTCGCTGATGGCCTCCAGCGGCGACCGGGACTGCAGTCCGACGGGCACATCCCCGGACCACTGTGCGTCATCACCGTTGATCCTCAGGGTGGCACTCGATCGCACTCCCACGAAGGAGAACCGTGCTCGAGAGCCATCGGGCTCGGCCGACTCCAGAATGAAGGTTCCTGCGCGCTCGTGGGCCAGCGCGCGGTACACCGCCACCGGTGTCAACCCGTCGGCCAAGAGGCGACGCACCACCGGGACCACGCGGTGAGTCTGGCCGAGCGCGGTGAAGCCCTCCAGCGTCGGCCACGTCTGCCCCCAGTCCACCTGCACCGGTTGGTCCGTCATGACCGAGGACGTCCCCTCATGAGGTGATGTCCGCTGTGGCTGCGCCCAAGTCGCCGCCCGCATCGAAGCAGGAGCGAGTGCCGGTGTGGCACGCGGGCCCTGATTGATCGACCTTCACCAACACCGCATCGCCGTCACAATCCAGAGACACGGACACGACCCGCTGAATGTGCCCGGAGGTGTCTCCCTTGCGCCACAACTCCTGGCGGCTGCGACTCCAGTACACGGCACGGCCCGTGGTCAGAGTCTGCGCGAGGGCCTCGTCGTTCATCCACGCGACCATCAGCACCTCCGCGGTGTCCTGCTGTTGCACGACGGCACAGATCAGGCCCGCGCTGTCCCTTTTAAGGCGTTCTGAGATTGTCGGATCCAAAGGCATGAGCCCATCTTTCCATGGACCCTGCTGTCGCCGCCAAATACGCCGGACATACGGTCGTCACCGGGATGAATATCTGTAGGAGTCATCTCACCTCGATTCCCGCCGCGCGCATGTGACTCTTGACCTGCGCAATGGTGAACGTCTGGAAGTGGAAGACACTGGCCGCCAACACCGCGTCCGCTCCGGCGTGCGCGGCGGCCACAAAGTCGTCGAGTGTGCCTGCACCCCCCGAGGCGACCAGCGGAATACTGGTCACCGTCCGCACGTGGGCGAGCATCTCCAGGTCAAAGCCACCGGTAGTGCCGTCGGCGTCCATGGAGTTCAGGAGGATCTCCCCCGCGCCCAGCTCTTGACCGCGCGCGGCCCACTCCACCGCGTCAATGCCAGTACCACGGCGTCCGCCATGGGTAGTGACCTCGAATCCGGACTCCGTGACCGTGTCGCCCTGGCACCGCCTGGCGTCGACCGACAACACCAGGACCTGTGAACCGAAGCGCTCCGCGATCTCTCCGATGAGGCTGGGCCGTGCGATGGCGGCCGTGTTGACACCGACCTTGTCCGCTCCCGCCCGCAGCAGCAGATCGACGTCATCGGTGGTGCGCACTCCCCCACCCACCGTGAGGGGAATGAACACCTGATCTGCGGTGCGGCGCACCACCTCGTAGGTGGTCTCCCTGTCACCAGACGAGGCGGTCACGTCCAGAAACGTCATTTCGTCCGCGCCGCCATCGCCATAGGCCGCCGCCAGCTCCACGGGGTCGCCAGCATCGCGAAGGTCGGCGAAGTTGACCCCCTTGACGACCCGCCCGGCATCGACGTCAAGGCACGGGATTACTCGCACGGCAGTGGTCACTGTTCTTCCGGGTTCCACACGTCAAGGATGTCGACCACGAACACCAGAGTGCCGCGGTCGGGATAGCCAAAGGAAGGCGGCACCACCAGCAGCACCTGCGAACCCGCCGTCTGGTCAATCAGACCCTCATCCCACCCCAGGATGACCTGTCCAACGCCGATTTGTGTCTCAAAAGGGGCCTTGCCCGGATCCCACGAGGAGTCAAAGACCTCACCGTCGCTCCAGTTGATCCCTTTGTACTGCGCGACGATGTACGAGCCTTCCTTGATCTGCTCGCCGTCGCCCTGGATCAGCGTTGTCACTTCCAAGGTGCCGGGAGGCTCCTCCCCGTCGCGGACTCGAATCGACGGCTCGCCATCCTCGTCAAGGGCGACCACGGGCCGGTCCGCGCTGGGGGCCACCTCGGTGCCCGTCGCGCGCGTGGGAAGTACATCGATCACGAGTGCAATGGGTGGTTCTCCCGACCCCTCCTCCACCGGCGGAGCGACATGAAGCAGACGAGAGCCGACGCGCGCGCCTTCCAATGCCTCATACAAGCTGTCCCCCAGCAGTTCCGGCGCCATCAGGAATGGACGCGGCAGACCATCGAAGGAGTTGATCACCACAGTGCCATCGACCAGCGACTCCGCATAGATGTCAAGCAGCAGCCGTTCGCCGTCACCAATGGGCTCTCCATCACCTTCCCATTCAAACTCCGTCTGCGGTCGCACATAGTCAAGGCCCTCGTCGAAAATCAGCTGCGGCGCCAACCCCTCGCTGCGCTCCACCACGATCTGATCGATGTCACCACGGGACGAGGGAGTGACGCTCGGGTCCGGCTCGCTGCCACCGCAACCGGCAAGCATCATGCCGGTGACGGCGACGACAACCACAAGGCGGCGCATGCGTGTCCTTTCAAGAGAGGCGGGATTGATCAGTTTAGCGGCGCTGCCGGCTCGAGAGTCTCAATCAGCTGCTCCACGCGCTCGTCCACATGGCGAAATGGATCCTTGAGCATCACCGTACGGTGGTCATTGCCGGTGACCTTGAGATGCACCCAGTCCACGGTGAAGTCCCGCCCCGAGGCCAACGCCGCGGACACGAACTGCCCACGCAGGGCTGCGCGAGTGGTGGCAGGAGGATGATCCTTGGCATGGATCACCTGTTCCGGGGTGACGACCCTGCGCACCAGGGACTGTTCCACCAGTCGATGGAAGACGCTCCTCTGCGGAGACACATCGTGGAAGGCCATCTCCAGCCTGGCCAACCGTGAATCATCAAGAGAGCAGCCCAGTTTGTCCTGGTAGCGCATCAGCAACCGATGTTTGATTGCCCAGTCGATTTCCGTGTCGATCAGCGAGTAGTCTCCCGTGCGCACCGCATCGATGCCGCGCTGCCACAGGTCGACAATCGCAGTGACTTCCTCCGTGGGCTCGATGACTTGACCCACGTGCTGGAGCACCACATCGAGAAAAGCTTGCTGAATGTCGACGGCCCGCATACGCCGACCATCGGCCAGTTCAACGCTGTCACGGCCTGACATGTCATGCGCCACCACACGAATGGCCTGCATGTCACGTGCCAAGGCCAACTGTGGCATCCACACGTGCGCCTCCATCAGGCGCAGCAGCAGGTCTGTTGCTCCCACTTTCAGCAACGCGGTGGGCTCGGCCATGGTGGAGTCACCGACGATCACATGCATGCGTCGGTATAGCTCGGCATTGGCATGGGGCTCATCCCGGGTGTTGATCATGGGGCGCGATCGCGTCGTGGCGGAGCTCATCGACTCCCACATGTGGTCGGCCCGTGGCGAGAACGAATAATGCGTGCCGGACGGCGTGCGCGTGAGGCACCCTGCCCCGGTGACGATCTGCCGGGTCACGAGGAACGGCAACAGTGTCGACGCGAATGCCTTGAAGTCCGCGCGGCGTCGCACCAGATAGTTCTCGTGACAACCGTAGCTGTTACCAGCCGAGTCGTTGTTGTTCTTGTACAGGTGGATGGTGCCCTCGATGCCAACCTCCGCCAGCCTGCGCTCACCCTGGGCGATCAGATCATGGACAATCAGCTCGCCAGCCTTGTCAGAGGCGATCAGATCAGTGAGGTTGTCGCACTCCGCGGTGGCATACTCCGGGTGAGCCCCCACGTCAATGTACAGGCGGGAGGCGTTGGGCAGGAAGACATTGGATGACCGGCCCCACGCGACCACCGAGTGGAAGAGGTGACCAGCTACTGCCTCTGGTGTCACGGCCCGAGCTGAAGGCGAATCCAAATGCAGGCCGAACTCGGTCTCGAGGCCCATGATGCGCCGTGCGGGGTCCACCGTGAGCGCGGGCGGCACATCGACGTTCAGCATGAGACGGTGCGAGCCCTCGGCGGACTACTGTCCGCCCTTCTGCACGAACGAGCGCACAAACTGCTCCGCGTTGACCTGGAGGGAGCCATCGATCTCGTCGAGCAAGTCGTCAATGGCGTCCGTGCTCGCACTGGCCTGGACTGGGGCGCCGTCGCCGCCGTCGGGAGCGTCGTCCTCGAACGGTTGATCGGAGGCGTGTGTCTGAGGCATGTGCCCATTCTACGCCCGAATCAGCTCGTCCAGCAGTGGGTGCGTCGTTGCCGCCGGGTCGTCGAGGTGCACCACCTCAAGGTCGCCGTGGTGGCTCTGCCGATCCAGCACCACGGTCGACCACCCGGCCGCGTCGACGATCTCCGGTCGCGCGGCGATGATGCCTCCCCGGAGACTGGCACGGGTGTCGTGAGGGGCCGTGTGCACCGCCCGCGCGACCGCGTCAGGATCACAGACACGCTCACAGGCACCCGCGTGGTCCAGCCGGGTCGCCCAGCCGTCGCCCAGTCGGCTCCACTGGACGTCAGCGGCGGCCAGACGCGCATCCGACCAGGGCAGTTCATGCACCACGCCATCGGCGTTAGTGGTGGCATGACGCTGCCGCATGCGACCCAACAGCTGCAGTTTGGACACCCATTCGACCTCGCGGGCCGCGGAGAAGATGTCGCGGGCCAACGAATCCACGACTCTCTCCCACCGCGCCACCACCGCGGCCTCCTCAGCGTTGCCCACGTAGTCACGGCAGATCTCCAGGAGCGCCCGCTGAATCTCCAACGCGGTTGCCTCCTCCCCCGAGGCAAGTGCCACTCGTGTGCGCAGCGAGAGGTCACGCGAGACAGCGCTGACTGCGGCTACGGGCTCGGCGAGCTCAAGCACGTCCAGACGCTCGTCCTCTGCCTCAATCGCGGACAGCACCAGGCTCGTGGTGCCGATTTTGAGGTAGGTGGGCACCTCCATGCAGTTGGCATCTCCGATAATGACGTGCAGGCGGCGCCATTGCGTGCGATCGGCGTGCGGCTCATCTCGAGTGTTGATGATGGGACGCCGCAGGGTCGTCTCGAGTCCTACCTCCGCCTCCATGTAGTCCGCGCGCTGGGAGATCTGATACCCCGATTCCTCACCGAACTGCCCCAGTCCCACACGGCCGGCGCCCGTGAAGACCTGCCGCGTGACCAGATGGGGCGTGAGCCGGCGAGCCAGGTCGGCAAAGTCCACGGCGCGGGCCACCTGGAAGTTCTCGTGCGTGCCGTAACTGGCGCCCTTGCCATCCACGTTGTTCTTGTACAGTTCGAGGCTCTCGGCGTGATCGTGCTGGTGACGTTCGGCGGCCGCCAGGGCGATCGCATCGCCCGCACGGTCCCACACCACCGCGTCTCGGGCGCCCGTGACCTCCGGTCCCGAGTACTCGGGATGGGCATGGTCCACGTAGAAGCGTGCGCCGTTGCTGAGCACCGCATTCAGGTGAGCGGGATCCTCCCATGACCCGCGGCGCCGACGCCGCGTCACCCCGACGGACTCGCCGTCGATTCCCGGCGCGTCCGTGAGCATGCTGGGGTTCGCCGACGCACGGTCACGCCGCATTCCCCGCTGGTCTTGGAGGGGGTCCTCGCCGCCGTAGTCCCACAGGGTGCGTTGATCTCCGGCCCACGCGCGGCAAGCCTCGACCAGGTGTGCGGACAGCGCGATGGGGTTGGCCGCAGGATCACCCACCTGGGTGATGCCGTACTCGGTCTCGATGCCCACAATGCGCACGGCCGGCTACACCACCCCGGGGGCGCCAGCGGCGACGGCTCGCGCCTCCACCAACTCCTGTGCGCACGCCTGCGTGAGGTGGCTCGTCGTGATGCCGCCTGCCTCACCCGCCACCGCGGTCTTGATGGCACCGGTCTTGGCGCGATCGACCACGTTGCGCACCAGCGCACCCGACACGAACTGGGGAGCATCCTCTGCGGCGAACAGACAGTCCACCGCCGCGGCCATCATGCTTCGCACCGCCGCGACACGGTCACCACCATGCGAGTCCACCTCACTGGCGTTCAAGGGCAGGTCGGGTGTCAGGTACTTCGAGAAGATGTCCAGCGTCGCGGCCGGGCCGGGCCGGGCGATCTCGATCTTGACGTCCAGCCGCCCCGGTCGCACGATCGCCGGGTCGATCATGTCCTCACGGTTCGAGGCCCCGATCACCAGCACATTGCTCAGTCCCTCGACGCCATCCAACTCGGTGAGCAGTTGCGGCACGATCGTGGTCTCCATGTCGGAGCTGACCCCCGATCCCCGCGCGCGGAACAGCGCATCCATCTCGTCGAAGAAGACCACCACGGGCGCACCCGAGGACGCCTTGGAGCGCGCGCGTTCAAAGATGGTGCGGATATAGCGCTCCGTCTCACCTACGTACTTATTGAGCAGTTCCGGGCCCTTGACTGACAGAAAGTAAGAGCGATCAGAACCCACGGCATCGGCCAGCGAGTGGGCCACGGCCTTGGCGATGAGCGTCTTGCCGCAGCCCGGGGGGCCGTACAGCAGCATCCCGCGCGGCGGCTGCAACTGGTGCTCGCGGTAGAGCTCGGGGTGACGCAACGGCAGCTCGATGGCATCGCGAATGCGCTCGATCTGGGCGCCCAGCCCACCGATGTCGGAGTAGTCCACGTCCGGCACCTCTTCGAGCAGCAGCGCCTCGACCCCCGTGCGCTCGACTTTCTGCGAGGCGAAACCCGTACGCGGGTCGATCAGCACGGTGTCGCCCTCGTGCACGTGCGTGGACGCGTCCCCGCCGATCAGCACGACGACACGCTCGTCCTCGCCACGCGACACGACCAGCAATCGATCCTCGTCGACGACCTCCCGCACGATCGCCGCCTGTCCAGCGCGCTCGAGCTCGGCCTTGCCCACCACCACGCTCATGGGGTTGAGCAGTACCTCGTCGCCCGGCACCAGATCGGCTTCCATCGCGGGGAGCACCGCCACCCGCATGCGCCGACCGTTGCTGACCACATCCGCGTGCTCGCCCGCCCATTTCACGAACGTCGCGAAGGACTGGGGTGGGGCCGATGCTTCCGCCAGTTTCTGACGCATCTCCCCCAGTTGTTCACGGGCCGCCTCCAGCAGCCGTTGCAGTTCCGCATTGCGGTGCGTCAGTGCCGTGACCCGATCTTCGCCCTCGCTCACCATCTACTCCTCCGCTTCCGCGGCAGGGTCACTCCCGCGCGTCACGTCCCGGCGCACCCGGCGCACCTTCTTGTCGCTGACGGCACGCTCGCCGAGATCGTCGGCGCTCCACTCGCCGCCCTCCGTGGGGTAGGCACCCTTCGCGGGGCGACGGCTGCGACGCGGCGCTTCCACGCCATCGGCCATGCGGCGCGAGGTCAGCAGGAACCCCGTGTGCCCGATCATGCGGTGATCCGGACGCACTGCGAGGCCCTCCAGGTGCCACGTACGCACCATGGTCTCCCACGCCTGGGGCTCGGTGAAGCCGCCGTGTTCGCGAAGCGTCTCCGCAAGACGCGACAACTGCGTGGCCGTGGCGACATAGGCGAGGAAGACGCCGCCGGGCGCCAGCACCTCATGCGTCGCCTCAATGTTCTCCCAGGGAGCGAGCATGTCGAGGATGACGCGGTCCGCGCCTCCCCTACCGGCGAGGTCGAGGGCGCGGTCGGCGAAGTCGCCAGTCGTCACCTCCCAGGCGGGGTGGGGGCCTCCGAAATGCGCTTCGACGTTGGCCTTGGCGATATCTGCGAAGTCCTCGCGCCGCTCGATCGAGTACAGCCGTCCGCCGTCGCCCACAGCGCGCAGAAGAGACATGCTCAATGCGCCCGAGCCCACGCCCGCCTCCACCACGCGCGCGCCGGGATAGATGTCAGCCATCTGCACGATCTGTCCAGCATCCTTGGGATAGATCACCGCGGCGCCGCGGGGCATCGACAGCACGAAGTCACTCAGCAGTGGGCGCAGCACCAGGTACTCCACCTCGGTGTTAGTGCGCACCACGGTGCCCTCCGGCTGCCCGATGATGTCATCGTGCGAGAACTGACCGCGGTGGGTGTGGAAGGTCTTGCCCTCGACGAGCACGATGGTGTGGTGACGCCCCTTGGCATCGGTCAACTGCACGCGATCGCCGGCCCGCAAGGGGCCTCGCCGCTCACGCGCTCCGGTGGGGTCACTGGGCTGGGAGGTCATGCCTCCAGTCTAGGGCGCGCTATCGCGCCGCCTTGAGCGCGTCCGCGAGCTTGACCACACCAATGACGCGGCCGCCTTCCATGACCACCCATACATCGGTCTTGCCCCACCACTGCTTGAGCGCGTCGATCAGGTCATCCCCACCCACACTGATGTCCAGGTGAGCGCCACGTGGCACGGGCATCGTCACCGACTGCAAGGACGTGGTGTCCTGTTCAGCCACCGGTACCGCCTCGGTCAAACTCACCGGGAAGTGGCCCGCTGGCGCACCATCGGGCGCCATCACCACCACCTCCTCCGCGTTGACGGCGCGGGCCTGTGCGCGCGCATCCCCCACGGTGATGTCGTGGGGCAGCGCGACCGCCGGCACCACCAACGAGTGGACGGTGAAGTGTTCACGCCGGGCCATCAGACGTGACATCGAGAGTGCGCTCGAGGCCGCAGGCCACAGAACGCCAAAGATCAGGGCCGCCCACACGAATTCGAATACGCCCGGCGTACCGCCACTCGCGAGCGGCGCCAGCAGGGCAAAGGCGACCACCAGGATGGCCACGACGCGTCCACCCCAAGCCGCCACCACCGTGCCGCGATGGTGACTGCCGGAGATCGCCCAGACGATCGCCTCCAGGACCCTCCCGCCGTCCATCGGGATGCCGGGCAGTGCGTTGAAGATGGCCAACAGCACGTTGGCGAAGACCAGCCACGAGATGATCGCCGCTGCCCTGCCGTCGACGATTCCCGTGATCAGCAGCCCCTGCAGGGCGAGCGCGATCAGCAGATTCGCGGCGGGCCCGGCCGCCGCGGTGGCGCCGTTGACCACGGGTGTCAACCCCTTGGCGTCGAAGGAGGTGTGACCGCCCCACAGAGTGATGACGATCTCCCGCACCTCTCGCCCGAAGCCACGAGCGGTGACCGCGTGCGCCAATTCGTGGAGGAACACTGACACGAACAGGAGCAGTGCCAGCATCAGGCCATCGGCAAAGGTGCGGGCGGTCAACTCGAGACCCGGCCCGGAACTGAACAGCAGGGCCAGCACCACGAGCATGAGTGCGGTGCTGGGCTGCACCACGATGCGCGCGCCAAGGATCTTTCCCAGCACCAGTCCGCGGGTGGGCTTGGGCTCCGAGGTCATGTGACCACCGTATGTGGTGGACTGGCGCCGCGTTGACATGGCGGCTGGCCAGCGACTCGTAGGGTAAGGGCATGGCTCGCCGTCCCGCACTGTCTCCGTCCCGCGCGGGCGACTTCCGTCAGTGTCCGTTGATGTTCCGACTGCGCGTGGTGGACCGGCTTCCCGAGGAGCCCTCGTCCGCTGCGGTCCTCGGCACCGTGGTGCACGCGGTACTCGAGCATCTGTACGACCTGCCCGCTCCCGAGCGCACCCTTGGCGCTGCTGAGAGCCTGCTCGAGCCCCAGTGGCAGGCCTTGCGAGACAAGCATCCTGAGTACGCGACCTTGCACTCGGATGCGCAGGCGGAGCAGGACTGGCTCGCCGATGGCGCGGCACGGGTCGCGACGTACTTCTCGATGGAGAATCCCCAGCGCCTTGAACCCGCCGGTCGTGAGGAGTTTCTCGAGTTTCAACTCGAGGACGGACCCTTGTTGCGCGGGGTGATCGACCGTGTCGACGTGGCCGCGGACGGCTCCATTCGCATTGTGGACTATAAGACGGGGAAGAAGCCCCACGCCCGGTATGGCCAGCAGGCAAAGTTCCAGATGCGGTTCTATGCACTGTTGGTAGAGCGGCTGCGGGGGCGGCGTCCCGCACTGCTGCAGCTCCTGTACTTGCGCGATGGCGGCACCATGGTGCTTCATCCCACGGACGACGACCTCGCGATGATCGACATGGAGATCCGTGAGCTGTGGGATGACATCAGCGCTGCGGCGCGCAGCGGGGATTTTCGACCGCGTCGCTCAGCGCTGTGCGGATGGTGCTCGTTTCAAGCACACTGTCCCGAATTCGGAGGGGTCACTCCCCCGCTTGATCCGGATCGCGTCACCGCAGCGCTGGGAGTGACAGTGACGTCAGCGGATGGCCACGAGATCATCGATGACACGGCCGTCCATGAAGGCCCGCAGTCCTGACACTCCCACGCCCTCGAGGGTACGCAGGCGGGACATGCCCTGCAGTGACGGCACGTCGGCTTCCCGCTTGACGGCAATGGTGACGGCCCCGGAGGCGTGAGCAGACGCGGTGCCGGAAGGCGAGTCCTCGATCGCCACACAGTCGTGGATGTCGACGCCCAAGCGCTGGGCCGCCGTCAGGAATGGCTCGGGATGCGGCTTGCCGTGGGTGACGGCGTCTCCCGTCACGACGACGTCGAAGACTCCTGGCACATGAGCCAGCATGGCGTCGGCGAGTGTGCGATACGACATGGTGACAAGCGCACACGGAATCCCCGCCGCCACTACCTCGTCCAGCAATGCGCGCGCGTCCGGTTGCCACGGGATGGACTCCCTCACCTGCTCCGTGACGCGGTGAAGAAGGCGGTCGACGATCTCATCCACGGGGAGATCAACGCCACGATCCTGCAGAATCGTGCCCGACACGGTGAGGGGATTGCCCACCAATGACAGTCCATCCTCGTGGGTCCACGAGACGCCAAAGTCCCGGGCCAACTCCGACTCGGCGGCAATCCAATACGGTTCCGAGTCGACGAGAGTGCCATCCATGTCCCAGAGCACCGCGGCGGGACGGCTCGTGTGTGTATTCATGTGTGTTCAGTCTAGGCTGGATGAATGACCGCGGAGAACTCACACGACAGTCTGGAACCGGACGAGTCCATCATGATCGCCGCGTTCGAGGGGTGGAACGATGCCGGTTCTGCGGCATCGGGCGCGCTTGATCATCTCGCAGACGCCTGGGATGCGCGCGAGTATGCCGCGCTGGACTCTGAGGATTACCACGACTTCCAGGTGTCGCGCCCCACAATCTCGCGGATGCCCTCTGGGGATCGCGTGGTGTCATGGCCGGGGACAGTGATCTCCACCACCACGGGGCCGTGGCTGAGTGACCGTTCGCTTGCATTGGTGAGAGGCATCGAGCCATCGATGCGGTGGCGCCAGTTCTGTCGCGAGATCCTTGACTATGCCGAGGACCTGGAGATCACTACCCTCATCACCTGTGGCGCACTGCTCGTGGACGTCCCCCACACGCGGCCATTGCCTACCTTTGTGACCAGTGAGGACGCCGAGGCACGCCAGCACTACGACCTGGACCGCAGCGATTACGAGGGACCCACCGGGATTCTGGGGGTGCTGGGACACGAAGCGAGTCTGCGCGGCATCACCGTGCTGTCGCTGTGGGTAGGCGTGCCGCACTACATTGCCCACCCCCCGAGCCCCAAGGCGACGGTCGCCCTGCTCAGCGGCATCGAGCGCTTCCTCGCGGAACCCATTGACCTGGGCGACCTGCCCTACGAGGCGGAAGCCTGGCAACGCGGCGCGGGCGAGCTCACCGACGAGGACGAGGAGATCGCGGCCCACGTCCAGCACCTTGAGGAGATCATGGACGAGGCCAACCTCCCTGAGGCCTCAGGTGAAGCCATCGCCGCTGAGTTTGAGCAGTTCCTGCGCCGGCGCCAGGGGCCAGCAAGCAAGTAGCAGCACGTCGCTAGACGCCCAGCGCGGGCACGAGACCCAGTGCCACGAGCACCGCGATCGCCACGCCCAAGGCGATGCGGTACCACACGAACGGCATATACGACCTGGTGCTCACCAACGCCAAGAAGGCGATGATCACAAAGTAGCCGACCCCGCCGGCCACCACAGTGGCGATCACTGTCGCACCGATCCCGGGTCCACCGATAGCAGTGATCTCCTGATGGTTGGTCACGAGCTCGAAGGACGCCGACCCCACAATCGCCGGGATCGCCAGCAGGAATGAATAGCGCGCGGCCGCCTCACGTGTGAGCCCCACCAATAGGCCCGCAGTGATGGTTCCCCCTGCGCGCGACACTCCGGGAATGAGCGCTGCCGCCTGGGCAAGCCCTAAGAACACCGCGTCCTTCAGGCGCAGGGAATCCACCTCACGCACCTTCTCGCCCCGCTTGTCCGCCCACCCCAACAGCACTCCGAACAACGCCAGGGTCACCGCGGTGATGTACAGATGGCGCAGATCAGTCTCGATCGCGTCAGCGAACAGCACGCCCAACACCACAATGGGAACGGTGCCGACGATGACCCACCACCCCAGTCGTGCCTCAGCACTGTGCGCGCCCAGCCGCGCAGCCCGATCCGTGCCGTCACGTCCACCCAGGGCCCCAAACCATGCGGACAGGATGCGAGCGATGTCGTGACGGAAGTAGACCAGCACCGCGGCCTCTGTGCCCAGCTGAATCACGGCCGTGAAGGCAGCACCGGGGTCACCCGCGCTGGGTAACAGGGGGCCTAACAGCCGCACATGTGCGCTCGAGGAGACGGGGATGTACTCAGTGAGCGCCTGGACCAATCCCAGCACTACGGCTTCCCACCAGGTCATATCGCAAGGGTAGCGTCCGCGCGTCGCGTCCGGGCTCACTGCCACTGACGGTAGCGTCGCCAGTATGCGCGAACAGACGGTGGGAACCAGCGGGCTGCGCACCTCTGCCCTCACACTCGGCACCATGACGTGGAGTCGTGACACCAACGCGGATGAGGCCGGCCAGCAATTGGATCTATTCCTCAACGCGGGCGGCACCATGATCGACACCGCGGCCGCCTATGCCGCGGGAGGCGCAGAAGAACTGCTGGGCTCGCTGTTGGGGGGCACTGTCAGTCGTTCGTCGTTGCAGATCTGTACCAAGGCAGGGATTCGGCGCACCCCAGACGGTGGCGTGGTGGACGCGTCGCGCGCCACCATGCTCGACACGCTCGATTCGTCACTGGCACGCATGGGAACCGACTACGTGGATGTGTGGCTGGTGCACGCCTTTGACGCCTCCACCCCGCTTGACGAAACGCTGCACGCGCTCGAGATCGCGGTGAACAGTGGCCGCGCTCGCTATGTCGGCGTGTCGAACTTCCCTGGGTGGGCGATGGCGGCGATAGCGTCTCGCGCAGGACGACGGCCGTCGGTGGACGTGACGCAAGTCGAGTACTCGCTCCTGCAACGGGGAATCGAGCGCGAGGTGATCCCTGCCGCACTCGCGCTCGACATGGGGGTGATGGCGTGGTCTCCCCTGGGGCGAGGCGTCCTGACGGGTAAATATCGGCACTCCATTCCCGGGGACTCGCGTGCCGCCTCTGAGCACCTGGCAGGGTTTGTCGAACCGTACCTGAACGAGGGCTCGGCCACCGTTGTCGAGGCCCTGGCCACCGCAGCCGACGGGCTGGGCTGCTCCACGCAGGAGGTGGCGCTCGCGTGGGTGCTCGCTCAACCGGGAATCGCCACCGCAGTGGTGGGGGCACGCACCGCCGAGCAGCTCACACCCTCGCTCGCGGCAGCCAAGCTGGATCTGCCGTCAGCCATCGTCGAGGCCCTCGACGAGGTAACAGCACCCTCGCTGGGCTATCCGGAGCGCCGATGACCGAGGTGCTCGGGGTGGCCCGCTATGACTTCAGGTCGAATTCCTCGATGTCGTCAAGGTCGTCCTCATTCTCGTCGTCCTCGTCGTCGTCCGAGGCGTCCGAGGCCTCACCGTCCTCCTCCTCAAAATCATCGCTGTCGTCGATGACCAGGGGGAGCGACTCGGCGAACTCCAGGTCGAGCGCCTCCTCGTACTTCTCGAAGGTCTCCGCAAGCGCCTCATACGCGTCGTCGACGGCGGCATCGTCGGCGCTGCGACGCGAGGCCACGGCCTCCAGGTGTTCCTCGAAAGCGGCGACCAGGAGTCGGAGCGCGTCGCGCGAATTTGACGTCATAACATTAGACGGTACCTGGCTATCTGATGAAATGGGAATGTGATGAACCAAAATTCTCCTCGCAGCCCGTCGCATGTGGTCACCACCACGCGAGAATTCTCCCCTCGAGCGAGTCGATTCGAGTGGCGGGTGGTCGACATCAATCGCGATATGAGCAAGGGCGAGGCCCGCACGCTGTTGACTGAGCAGGCGGAGTATGGCCAGTGGGAATTGGCGCGTTCGGTGCGCTACATGGGCGGCGCGCGCCGGGTGTGGTTGCGCCGCCGGGTCATGCGGGTGCACCGCAGTGACATGGTGTGACTCAGCAGTCGCGCAGGAACCTCTCCAGCACGGTGACGCCAAAGTGCAGGCCGTCAATGGGGACGCGTTCATCGATGCCGTGAAACAGCGACGGGAAGTCCAGTTCCGGAGGCAGGCGCAGGGGCGCGAAGCCGTACCCCGTGATGCCAATGCTGGCCAGGTGCTTGTTGTCGGTGCCTCCTGACAGTGCGTAGGGAAGCACGGCCGCGTCG
>Ga0307966_1001219_pt1 | contig 20429 bp, 23 predicted proteins | sample OrgLakmetagen646_FD_203141 | JGI IMG/M metagenome (GOLD analysis project Ga0307966, IMG submission 203141) | Saline water microbial communities from Organic Lake, Antarctica - #646 | ecosystem: Environmental > Aquatic > Non-marine Saline and Alkaline > Saline | place: Antarctica: Organic Lake... | reverse complement strand
GGGGAGGGTTGATGGAGGGCCGGAGTCAGTACTGGCCTGCTGTTGAGGTTGGTGCTGCTGAGGAGTCTGGCTAGGGTGCTGCTGGATGTCGTGTGCATGCAGGGGGGAAAGGAGCGACGGGACTGGAGTGGGGAAGGGAGAGTGTGCGGGCAAAGGGGTGTGCGTGTGTACAGGAGTGTGTTTGCGGGGCCGGGAGGGTAGATGAAACGGATCAGAGGCTGAAGAGCTCCCAGTACCTCTGCTCCCCCCATCTTGCTGCTTGGAACGCTGCTGCTGCTGCTGCTGCTGTTGTTGTTGACCCGGTTGCACCTCTTGATGCTGCTGCTGCTGCTGCTGTTGCTGTTGCTGCTGTTGTTGTTGACCCGGTTGCTGCTGCCGCTCTTTTTGCTGGAAGTGTGGACAAATATGTAGCGGCGGCGGCTGCTGCTGCTCCTGCTCTTCTCTTTCTCGTGCTCCTTGATCGATGGTCGTGGCGTGTTGTTGGTGACATGGCTCTTCGAAAGAGGGTTGTTGGGACTCTGTGGTTCGTACGCCCTGATGGCTGCTCCTTGCCTGCTGACTGCTCCATACAGAGTGCTGGCCTTGTGTCCCTGTGTGTAAGTCCTGGATAGCCAAGTCAGATGAGATCTGGTGCTCCTGCTGGAAATGCTGCTGCTGCTGCTGCTGGTTATGGTGGTGGTGCTGCTGATATTGGTGGCGGTGCTGTGCATGGTACTGCTTTTCGTGCTGTTCAAGCTGCAGGTCCGGGCTGGCCAAGTCAGCTGAGAGCTGCTGCTGCTGGTTATGGTGGTGCTGCTGCTGATCTTGGCGGCATTGCTGTGCATGGTGCTGCTTTTCGTGCTGTTCAAGATGCAGGTCCAGGCTATCTAAGTCAGCCGAGAGCTGCTGCTGCTGGTTCTGGTGGTGGTGCTGCTGATCTTGGTGGCAGTGCTGTGCATGGTGCTGCTTTTCGTGCTGCTCAAGCTGAAGGTCCGGGCTGGCCAAGTCAGCTGAGAGCTGCTGCTGGTTATGGTGGTGGTGCTGCTGATCTTGGTGGCAGTGCTGTGCATGGTGCTGCTTTTCGTGCTGCTCAAGCTGCAGGTCCGGGCTGGCCAAGTCAGCTGAGAGCTGCTGCGCATGGTGCTGCTCACCCAGCTGCCCCTGTTGTTGCCGCTGCTGCTGTTGCTGCTGCTCCTCGTCACTCTCACGCTTGCGTTTTGCAAGACTTTGCTGTGGCTGCTCCCATGATTGCTGTTCCCCTTGCTGCTGCAGCTCCAGACTTTGCTGCAGCTGCTCCCATGATTGCTGTTCCCCTCGCTGCTGCAGCTCCAGACTTTGCTGCGGCTGCTCCCATGATTGCTGCTCCCCTTGCTGCTGCAGCTCCGTGTGAAGCCGCTGAGAGCCCCCACCCACCTGAGAGCCCCACACATCTTGGCTGGCAAACTCAAGCCACCTGCCGCCATGACTGCGCTCCTGGCTTTGAACCCTCACACCACAGGTCTGACTACTCTGGTTAAAACCCCACCCAGCCGGTAGACCAGGCTGCCCGCTTACATGCACTGGCGCCCGACCGATTTCATCAGATGGTCGCCCTGCCCCATCACCCAAGCGGTCCTCCACGATCATACCAGTGCTGCCCACCGCACCACCACCGCTCCCTCCGCCCCCCGTGCCATCTCGCTGCCCCTGCCCGCTCCCTCCTGATGCTGCATTTGGCGACAGATCATGACAGCTGCTCACAACAGGGGTAGCTGGCAGCACAGCACTCGCACCAGCACCCGCAACCACACCAGCACCCGCAACCGCACCACCACCGCTCCCTCCGCCCCCCGTGCCATCTTGCTGCTCCTGCCCGCTCCCTCCTGATGCTGCATTTGGTGACAGATCATGACAGCTGCTCACAACAGGGGTAGCTGGCAGCACAGCATTCACACCAGCACCCGCAACCGCACCACCACCGCTCCCTCCGCCCCCCGTGCCATCTCGCTGCCCCTGTCCGGTCCCTCCTGATGCTGCATTTGGCGACAGATCATGACAGCTGCTCACAACAGGGGTAGCTGGCAACACAGCACTCACACCAGCACCCGCAACCGCACCAGCACTAGCTGGGTTTGTGGTGCTGGTGGGCACATGAGTAGCTGCAGCACTCGCACCAGCACCCGCAACCGCACCAGCACTAGCTGGGGTTGTGGTGCTGGTGAGCGTATGGGTAGCTGCAGCAGCATAAGCACCTGCAACCGCACCAGCACCAGCTGGGGTTGTGGTGCTGGTGAGCGCATGAGCAGCTGCAGCAGCAGCAGCAGCAGCAGCAGCAGTAGCAGTAACAAACCCATCAGTAGAGAATCCAGTGCCAAGCCCAACAGCAGCAGGGCCTGCACGTGCCACACTACCAGCAGCAGTGCCTCCCATATGAGAACCACTGCCGCCCCCACTGCCACTGTGTGTGTCTGTAGACCCGTGGGGGGTGGCTCCAGTCAAAGGGGAGCAGCCAAACGTGGTAGGGGTGGTGGTGCCTGTCCCACATAAAGCGGCAAGATCCGTGAGGCCTGTGCGGTGGCTGCTGCTGGCGGGCGTTGTGGTGGCAGTGGCAGTGGTAATGGCGGGGGCCGCTGCAGTTGGCGCTAGTGCTGGTGGTGGTGCTGCTATTGCTCCTGGTATAGCTGCTGCGATAACTTCTTCCAGTGCTGCTGCTGCTGCTCCGGGTATGGCTGCTGAAGCTGGCACTTTTGATGCTGGTGCTACTGGTGCTGCAGTTTGTGGGGGTGGTAATGACGGTGGTGTTCGTGCTACCTTTTGTGATGGTGGTGCTGGTGCTGCAATTGGTGGGGGTACTCCTGTCAGCGCACACACAGTCACAGCAGCCGGTGCTGCTGCTTGTGCATGCTCGCAGGTTGAACTAGGAGGTGCTCGCAGGCGTGGGTCCTGAGCGTGCGCCATGCAATCACCATCATGGTGTGCAGCCCTCTGGGCATTGGCGGTGTAATTCGGAGCGGCACCGTGTAGGCTTCTATCAGGGTTTGCACACACAGCTTGCGGTGCTCCTGTGCGCCCCTGAGGGCCTTCACGGGCCCTTTGCTGGGGGAGGGGGTTGCCGGAGAGGCCTCGCTTCCTGTCCTGCTTGTGGGCGGTGCTTTGTTTGGAACGGCCAGAAGTGCGAGAGGGGGGCAAGACAGGGAGCAGTTGGTGGGACTCCAGGTGGGCGAGATACATGGAGCAGAGGAGGGACGAGGTCACTGCACCCTGCATGGGAGAGAAATTGAGGGTGTGCGTGTGTGTGCGCGTATGCATGTGTGTGTGTGTGTTTGTGTGTGTATGTGTGTACATTTGTGTGTGTGCGTTTGTGTGTGTATGTGTGTGTGTGTGAGTTTGTGTGCGCGTGCTACTTGTGTAGCAATTGCCACTTCTTCTTTGTTAAAACTGGGACAGATGTCTGATCGCGATGTGATTATGTTTGATTATGTTTGACTATGTTTGATTATGTTTGATTATGTTTGCCCACCTGCGGAATGCCTTGGCTTTGGCGAAACAGCCTTCCATTCACGTGCACCAGGTTCTGGCTGATGGCTTGGTGCAGAAGGCCCAGGGCATCACAGCGAGAAACACGGTAGTGTGGAGCCTGCATGGCGAGGGAAAATCTCGAAGTTTTGACGATAACGTGTCAAGGGCATCGCCGCAAAGATACAATAGGGTGGCTTGGTGTAGAAGGCTCAGGGCATCACAGCGAGAAACACAGCAGTGAGGAGTCTGCATGGCGAGAGGAAACCTTGAATATCTGACGAAAAGTTGGCCTGGGGCATCACCGTGCAAATCTGGTAGTGTGGAGTCTGCATGATGAGAGGAAACCTCGAATGTTCGGCGAAAAATTGGCCTAGGGCATCAACACGCAAATATGGTAGTGTGAAGCGGGCATAATGAGCAATGAGAGATGGACTCAAGCATAGAACCGATGGCTGGACCTGCTCAAAGATTCCGAACCATAACAGATGATGCAGGTTTTATGGTCGCAAACGTAACGATGGCAAGCAGTTCATTGTGTGCTACATTGCTGCCGGCTTGACTTTCTTGATGTGACAGTTGCGTGTGTGTGCGTGTGTGTTTGTGTGTGTGCGTGTGTGTGTGAGTGTGTGTGTGTGTGCGTGTGTGCGTGTGTGTGAGTGTGTGTGTGTGAGTGTGTCTGGGGGGCTGGTGGGCTGACGAGTGTATGCCACTTTTTCATTTCAGTAACGCTTGTGCTTTACTGTTTGCACTCACAACTGCCGGGAAAGAGTTGCCATGCTTCATATTGTGATGCCTTGATAAACTACTGAGATCTGTGGACATAAGAATTGGCTTGGGTCGCACACTCCTTGCCAGCCCTTTTTTGTCAGTGTAATTGGCCTCTCACACACACACACACACACACACGCACACACCTGATGGCAGAATAAGGTGTTGTAGGAGCCAAACGGGCCCAGCAGCGAGGGCGATGTTGTCTGTGGAAGGTGGCTGGTAGTGCTAGGGGACAAAAAGGGTCCAAGCTTGTTTCTACCAACATCCTGTCACAAAAAAGATGATCTCAAGTTTCAGATGATGATCGTAATTGGAGAGCTTTCAGATCATGCACAGTTTCAGGGCGGTTTCAAATGATGTGCATTCTCTGATTAAATTGCTGGCAGCCTGTTACAAAATAAATGTGTAATCGTAGGCTCTGCACGCTTATCAGGATCAATGCCGCTGACTTTCAGAGTTAAACAGGAAGGTGAGTGTACACCATATTTGACCGTACTTTTGGAGTTTCCAGCCACGGTACCGTACTCTACATATTTTGTGCAAATAATTGATCGGTGACTATTTATCTACAAATACTAGCTCTGCTGCATTGCACTACAGCTATGGAGGCAACGTCCTGTGGATATATTCCTAATGACACACAATCACGCACATGCAAACGCATACGTGCACGCACACAAACAAACACTCTCTGGGGGCCCCCCTCAGGGTCTTAGCGGAAACAGCAGCAGTAAAGCCACTCACCACAACAACTAACAAAAGAGCCAACATTCCTTAGGTTCGGCGGGCCCTTAAACCCCACTATATCTCGATCTGGAAATTCACCAGATCTGGAAAAAAATAAGTACCTGATTGGCCAAGTGCAAAGGCCCTGCCTGAGCACCATCCCTTCGTTGCCCAGATTGCAATGCTTGTACCGTGCGGAGGTGGCGCATTTTCACCGAGGCCAGGGGCGCAAGGGCGGGTGTGACTTCTGCATACCTGAAAGCCAAGCAAATATTTTATCATGCATAGGTGGCGCAATTTTATCAGGAGCCAGGGGCGCAAGGGCAGTTGTGACTTCTGTGCACTTCATATAAGCATATGTACCGCGTAAATTTTCTTTTTCTTTTTCTTTTTCTTTCTGTACTACTAAATCCATGCGTATATGTATGCGTTATCATTTGGATGCATGCACACCTAAATAAAAATGCATATGCAAATAAGTAAAATTGCATACACTCCCAAGTAAAATGCATGTATTCCCAAGTAAAAATGCATTTATATATATATATATATATATATATAAGTATAAATACAAGCACACATGCATTTGTGAGGAGGAAACCCTGCTGCAAAGCGTGTGTATGCACCAGCACTCACAATCATACTAGAGGGCAAGGGCCACACCTCCAACCATGCAAAACAAGTGTGCAAACGTAAGCTCTAGGTAGCAAAATAGAGGGGCTATGTCACACTAGCAAAAGAGTGACGTATTGCGTAGCAAAAGAGTGTGACGTATAGTATCGTGTAGCAAAATAGTGTGACGTATAGTGTAGCAAAATTGTGTGACGTATAGTATAATGTAGCGAAATAGTGTGACGTATAGTGTAGCAAAGTAGTGTGACGTTTAGTATAGTGTAGCAAAAGAGTGTGATGTATAGTGTAGCAAAATAGTGTGATGCATAGTGTAGCAAAATAGTGTGATGTATAGTGTAGCAAAATAGTGTAACGTATAGTATAGTGTAGCAAAATTGTGTGACGTATAGTATCGTGTAGCAAAATAGTGTGACGTATAGTGTAGCAAAATAGTGTGACGTATAGTATAATGTAGCAAAAGAGTGTGACGTATAGTGCAGCAAAAGAGTGTGACATATGGTGTGGCAAAACAGGAGAGCGACGTCATTGCCTCAGTAACATGGCCTTCAATTAATGTGGGGGAGGTTTGACTGTCTGCGTAATTGCAATGTCCAGCAAAATGGACCAATAAGAGGAATGCCATGCCCATCTAACAATTTATTCACCAGATATTTTTGCATGATCGGCAGGTTTTTTTTAATTCCTCTGTGTTTCCTTCTATCCTTGATCTCTCCGTGCATTTCAAATACAGAAACCAAAAAGGCAGACTGCACACTTTCTCTCCCCTAAACTCACACTAATGACATATCACTCAGGAGGCACCAATGTTGAACCATTCCCAGAGTCTGGTGGTGCCATTTTCTCTGTGGATTAACATTATCTGTGTCAATTGGTCTAGTAACAATCTGTGCCACTTGGTCTAGTAATTGCTCTAGTAACAATCGCTATCTGTGTCACTTGGTCTAGTAAAAATCGCTATCTGTGTCACTTGGTCTAGTAACAATCTGCGACACTTGCTCTAGTAACAATCGCTATCTGTGTCACTTGCTCTAGTAACAATCGCTATCTGTGTCACTTGCTCTAGTAACAATCGCAATCTGTGTCACTTGGTCTAGTAAAAATCTGTGTCACTTGGTCTAGTAACAATCGTTTACCCAAAGGACACCAGTGCCTACAGACCTCAGGCAAGATGTTGAGCAATCTCTGACGATGTCACCTACCATCTGACTCACCTTATAACGGAATACTCCGTGGACAGAAAGCTGGGCTGCACTACCTCTATCATCTTGTCTAGCTTTATGTTGTCAAAGGCACGTGCGATGTCCGCACTCACAATGTACGGCTGCATTGTGCAAAGGCAAAGCTGAGGCAATGAGTATGCTGCTATTGACAGTGCATGGGATGGAAGGAGGCAGTGTGGGAGTTTGAAAAGAGAGAATGGGAAGGGACATAGACGTTAGTGCCCAGAAAGGATGGAATGAGGCATTGTGGCTGTTTGAAGTAAGAAGTAAGACAGTGGACAAGGACATAGACGTTGACGCCCACAAAGTATTGCTGCAATTGGCAGGACAAAGGGAAACATCAAATAACTGATGTTGACACCGTAAAATAAAATGAGATCGTCCTGGAAAGGAACAAAAACATCCGCATGCATGTAATCAAGAGCAAAAGAAATTTGTTAAGTGAATATAAGGGTCTACCGTGTCCCGTGTCTTGCGGTGCACACTTATTCAGCACCTGTCCAGGAAATGTGCTTCCACAGTTCAAGGCTTGTAAGTACTCACATTTACATGCAGACCACCTGCATGTCTTCACAGCTTTCTCACTGCATGTGTACACACAATTTCCTTGCACACCTTGAGGTCAGGGCAGCCCCCCTCCAAGGACCTCCATGTGCGCATGAAGCCGTACACACGGTGCAATACATCATCGTAGCTGAACACGCTGCAGGCAAGAAGGCTGGGATTAGAGGACGCTTCTGACTTCAAGACCTGTGCAGAAAATACGTTGGAGCATATGGAGGTGGTTTAGGTGCACACCTGTGCAGAAAGCACGTTGGAGCACATGGAGGTGGTTTAGTTGCACACCTGTGCAGAAAGCACGTTGGAGCACATGGAGGTGGTTTGGGTGCACACCTGTGCAGAAAGCACGTTGAAGCACATGGAGGTGGTTTAGTTGCACACCTGTGCAGAAAGCACGTTGGAGCACATGGAGGTGGTTTGGGTGCACACCTGTGCAGAAAGCACGTTGGAGCACATGGAGGTGGTTTAGTTGCACACCTGTGCAGAAAGCACGTTGGAGCACATGGAGGTGGTTTAGGTGCAGCACATTGCCATAGCTTAACACACGGCTCTTTATGCACCGGGATTGGGGAAACACATTTGTGCGCTCAGGATTGAGTAAAGGGTGCCAATGCATGAAGAAATTTCCTCTAAAGGCAGTGCCTGCAGAGGCCAACCCAGACCGGAAAGAAATAGTGCGCAGCTTCCAAGCCAGTGATCTTTTAATCCCTTTTTATTTCTCTTGGCGGAGTACTTTTATGATATTCAGATTAAAGAGGCTCATCTTCCCTAACCAATGTGAGGAGGTTTTCGCTGCCTGCTTAGCTATTCCTTCTTCTATCGTGCACTAGGAGCGGACTCGAGAGTCTCGTCCGCTCTGCGACCAGGGTCGTGTCCCCCGCAGGGGGGACGGACTATGGGAGATTTTTGTCTTTAATAAGAGGTGCATAGTGGTTTTCTGGTGCTCAGATGAGGCCTCAGCGTCACCGTCCACACATATCGCGACAACATATTCAATTAGCTATTAACCTAGCTTTATTTGGTTCACTTTCTATTATTGTAGCTCACCACATGTATGCTATGCCTCCTTATCCTTATTTAGCTACAGATTATAGTACTCAACTAGGAAGAAACAAATACTACGCAGCCCCTCTTTGTTAAGAACGAGCTGACCTGTTTTCTAAAAGAAAAACTATAGGCTAGCAAGAAAACCAGATTTGAAAGTAAGATTGCGGCGCAAGTGCAGCTATGCCTCTGCAGATGACTAACGCATCAAGTTTTACCTGTAGCGGAACGCCCTTTACTTGAAATTATACCACCCTAGGGTGTATAAACTCTAAAACCTAACCCTAAACCCAATCAAGCTCAGTTTTGAGTATGTAGACCAAACTGAGTTTGAGACTATGTATGCGCACTTTGCTGATCCTTCCTTAATCAGTGTGGGGGGTGGTATCTACTGCCTATATTAACTTATAAAATTTTTTACTTGCGTACTATACCTAAGATGCTGCCAGTTCTTTGAACTAACGCCCCACTCTTTGCACTGTGACTGACCACTCCTTTCTGTGGAATATGGAACTCGAGTTCAGCATCAGTGTTATCAACGATCATTGCATAAGCTGCTAGCTAGGTACAAAAAGAGGCACACTACAAAACACACACAGGTCAGCACAACAAAAAAGGCACATACACATAACCATACATACATACCCACACACCTGGTACACATTTTGCAGTGTAAAATTGATGGGCTTGAATGACAATGTGACATAATTGGACTGATCCTGCATACATGTAACGTGCGTGCATGTATGTGTGTGTATGTGTGTGTGTGTATGTGTGTGTATGTGTGTGTACGTGTGCGTGTGTGTGCGTGTGCATGTGTGTGTTTGTGTGTTTGTTTGTTTGTGTGTGTGTGTGTGTGTTTGTGCGTGTGTGTTTGTGTGTGTGCTCGTGTGTGTGTGTGTGCGTGTGTGTGTGTGTGTGTGTGTGTGTGTGTGTGTGTGTGTGTGTGTGTGTGTGTGCATGTGTAAAGTTGACATCAACAAAATTACAGTGCAAGGCGGTTTGCTGTGGTCAACAGTTTGACCCCGAACAACGGACTGGACATCATGTTACATTTTATAGGCCTCACAATGTACGAGGGTGTTTGCTTTCTTGGAAATTTGCTAGAAAATATCAAAAGGAGCATACATGCTTTAATTAAGGCAAGGATACCTTTTAAAGTATACCTCTAGGTAGGCCAGGTTTTGACTGCTTATCGATGTTCAACTTCCAGCACGGCACACTTTCTGTTATGGCCTTGACTGTTACACCATCCTGCATCCCCTGCATGGATTGTCACAGACTGGGCTTACCTACACTAATAAGCTAATAAGCGTGATAAGCATAATTAAATACACATAAGTCAGGACCTCTCCCCGCATCAACCAATAATAACATACCTGACGCGGCCGCTTTTGGTTTGCATTGCATGCTTCTGCTGGCTCTGACCCTGGTGCCTGTTTGTGAGGGATACACATAGACAAACGAATTGCATGAGTTGCTGTGTAACAGCACACAACCTTACAGTGTGAGAGCAAAGCAGGAGCGGGAAAGCCACACTTGGAAAGAACTGGAAAAGGGAGCCACATGGTACGCAGGGACACCAAACCGAGGAGGGCACTTTGGCCTTCACTGACACCCACATCCGCTCCCACTCCCACTCCCACTCCCACATCCATATCCACACACCACCCCTACTATGCCTCTCCCACACCCGCACCCACTTCCACACCTGATCCCGATCTTACTCCCACATTCGCAACCACACGCCACACGCCCACACACCACCCCTGCCATCACTGGCATACTCAAACCCCACACACCGCCCCTGCCATCACTGGCATACTCACACCACACACTCATCACCCCTACCATCACTGGCATACTCACACCCCACACTCATTACCCCTAACATCACTGGCATACTCAAACCCCACTCACCACCCCTACTATCACTGGCATACTCAAACCCCACACTCACCATCCCTGGCACACGCACACGAATGCATGTGGCCATGCTCAAAATCACAATGGGGCGCATACTCACACCCCACACTCACCATCCCTGGCACACGCACACGAATACGTGTGGCCTTGCTCAAGTTCACAATGAGGCGCATAAGTTCACAATGGGGCGCATGCCGTTCACACTCACCATCCCTGGCACACGCACACGAATGCGTGTGGCCTTGCTCAAGTTCACAATGGGGCGCATGCCATTTACACTCACCATCCCTGGCACACGCACACGAATGCGTGTGGCCTTGCTCAAGTTCACAATGGGGCGCATGCCGTTCAGCTTTGGCAGCATGCGCATGCGTGAAATGCCCAGGTCACGAGCACCCAGGACCTGTGCACATAAATACAAGTAATCTAATTGTTTGATCAATCAAACAGGTTGTTAAATTTAAGCAGTAGGAAGAATTGTGAGCAATAAGAGCAGGGCATTGGTACTGACAGGCACGCAAGACGAATAGCAAACAATTGCATGCAGATAACAGAGTAATTTTGCCTTTTACACTGTAGACTACTAGCAGCAAAGAAAGAACAGCATAGAGCAGAAGGATCACTAGCAAATACCGTATCAAATGCAGCTTGAGATGTTGCAGAACATACTCAACAACACACGTCCCCACAGAGGGAGGTAATCTGTCTTACAGCACCCACTAGCAGCAGCAGCTCCAGAGATGGGGAGCAGCCTCATAGAACCACAAACTTAAACAATACACTAATAAGAAAAGCATTGATTCAACAGCACTCACCGTAGCAGCGTCAGCTCAAGATATGGGGAGTAGCCTCCTAGAACCACAAACTCAAACAACATAAGACTCACCGTAGCAGCGTCAGCTCCAGATATGGGGAGCAGCCTCATAGACCCACAAACTCAAACAACATAAGACTCACCGTAGCAGCGTCAGCTCCAGATATGGGGAGCAGCCTCATAGAACCACAAACTCAAACAACATAAGACTCACCGTAGCAGCGTCAGCTCCAGATATGGGGAGCAGCCACTTAGAATCACAAACTCAAACAACATAAGACTCACCGTAGCAGCGTCAGCTTCAGAAATGGGAAGCAGCCTCTGCTCTAAGAGCTCTGCCACGGCCGCCTTTTGCAGCTCAGACCATACAGGCTTCCTGCGTGCAGTTGCAGAGTTGTGTAGTGATCCAGTAGTATAGTCGTAGATTTCACAGAAATGCTGATGTAAGTAAAGATGTGGTTATAATGTTTTTTATTGTTGTCGCACTTTTTGACTGGTGGCTTAATCTATGTAAGTAGAGAGCACACCTTAGATCCACAGGCCAAAAACAGCAAACAAGTACATTGTGTGTGTCTTAGCTGACCAGATCAAGCCAGGTGATGCTTCTTGTCCCCTGTTTTTCCAACTGATTTAAAGGAGAATTTCCACAAAACTAAGCAAGTGGATCTTTCTCCTGTGTTAAGCCAATGCATGTTTGCATTGCCTGCATGTAAGGGCTTGTAGGACATGTAGGGCTTTTAGACTGTAAACTGTGTAAGCTGTGTAAGCTGAGTAATGCTTTCAAGCTCGTGCTTTGGCTTTTGCGAAATACACAGGAGAAGAGTGTCAAAGGTTAATATCAATGCCAAAAATATGAAAGTACCAAGGTTAAGATCAATGCCAAAGTAAAGATCAATGCCAAAGTAAAGATCAATGCCAAAGGTTAAGATCAATGCCAAAGTAAAGATCAATGCCAAGGTTAAAATCAATGCCAAGGTTAAAAGGTTAAGATCAATGCCAAGGTTAAGGTCAATGCCAAGGTTAAGATCAATACCAAGGTAAGATCATTAGCAAGGTTAAGATCAATGCCAAGGTTAAGATCAATGCCAAGGTTAAGATCAATGCCAAGGTTAAGATTAATACCAAGGTTAAGATCAATGCTAAAGTAAAGATCAATGCCAAGGTTAAGATCAATGCCAAGGTTAAGATCAATACCAAGGTAAGATCAATAGCAAGGTTAAGATCAATGCCAGAGTAAATATCAATGCCAAGGTTAAAATCAATGGGCCCGGTGCTGCACCACCGTCCAGTGTTAGTTTTGGCAACATCCTGTCATTGCAGAGTCACGGAAAATCTAAGTCACTCAACAGCTTTCTGCCTTAAATGGCACAATATTGAAGCGACCTGTGCTGCAGCCCCCTGCTTATGTCCTGCACCAAACCAGTCACCGGTGCAAACCGACAGAAAGTAACCGCTCCTCTTTTTTTTGAAGAGTTAAAATTATATTTTGGTTGCCGTGCTTTATTTAGACTTGAGTGACTTCACTTCCGGTAGCTGTTGTCCTCACGCCAGTTTCAATTCATGCAGCATCTCCTCAAAGCGCTCTCTGACATCAGACAACAACCCACTTACAGCGCTCTCTAGCGTAAAAATAATAACGCTCCTCTCAGCACTTTTTGGCGTCAAACATACAACCCTCTTACAGCGCTCTTTGGCGTCAAAGAATAACGCTCCTCTCAGCGCTCTTTGGCGTCAAGCAATAACCCTCTTACAGCGCTCTTTGGTGTCAGGCAGTAACCCTCTTGCAGTGCTCTCTGACGTCAAACAGTAACGCCCCTCACTCCTCAAAACATTATTCTCTGGCGTCAAACAACTAAGCTCCCTACAGTGCTTCCTGGCGTGTCAAACAGTAACACCCCTCCGTCCTCAAAACATTATTCTCTGGCGTCACACAACTAAGCTCCCTACAGTGCTGCCTGGCGTGTCAAATGACAACCCTCTTACAGCGCTCTTTGGCGTTGAACGGCATCGTTCCTCACGATGCTTTTTGGTGTCAGACAATAAATCTCTTTACAGTACCCTCTGATGTCAAGCAATAATCCTGTAAACACAGCAACCTCTGGCACTAAAAATCAACTCTCCTTACATGCTAGAGGCCATGACACATATTAGCTAGTCAGCATCAAAGCCTGTTATCAATGACATCATAACAGGGTTGGCTAGAATCGTGCCTATGCACACTATATAACCGACAATCTGGAAAGCTCCTCGCAAATAACACGCACATACAGTGTATATGCCTAGAGGGGGGGCACTGGGCAGGGGCCCAAACAAGCACATTTTCAATTTTTAGGGGCATCTACTACACACCACTTCATCAAACTAGAACCGAAATGATTATAAGCTCGAGCTGACGTATAAGCTACCAGAAGATGTGGATGCATGTACTTCAGTCGTTTCAAGTATGCAATGTCAGGACTAAAAGCATATTTATTACACTGGATGTATACGTTCCATGGAAATTAGCATATTAATTTGCACATCTCGCCAAACGCCGGGTCAATTTACTTCATTTATCTTATAATGGTTCTTTATTTGTAGTGAGAGCTCTTAAACACCAAATATATTTCTTAGTTTAATGAATTAGAAGATACATTTTACAATTTGGCAGCAACTAGCGGGGTCCAACCCACAACATATTAAGCATGTGTGGCCTAGTTGACAAGCTCCACACTTCAAAAAGATTCAAAACAGGTAAATACTGCAGCTTGCATTGGGCTGCACGTAAGCCAAAGAGCATATGGAAACTTGCCCATTTTCGAGCCTCCATGGTACCCATGGGTATATTCCTGGTTCTGGCCGACCCTGCGCACCCATTCTCACGCAGTTCAAATGCCTCTCTTGAGCATTATAAGCCGCGTAACGATGCAGCAATCGCGGTTGGTGACAAGAACCACTCATTTTTCTGCACGCCTCCACAAATATCCAGCCTCGCACCTGAAGTAAAACACCTGCTGCTTGTATGGCTCCGTCTCAGTCACGTAGAAAGCTGCACGGATTAGTGGGTTGACCAGGCCCGCCATCAGCCACCACACTACGCTCTGCAGCGCCTGCAAGTCACACACATGGCGTGTTCTGCTCACAGCTGGCCTTGCACCAGCAGCCTGCAGTTGCTGCCTACTGCCGCTAGCACAGTACTGCTTCCTGCCGCTCTGCTGCTGTACACGCTGCTGCTGTTGTTGCTGCTGCTGCTGCTGCTGCTGCTGCTGCTGTTGTGCATTCTGCCTGCTGTTCATGCAGCACTGCTTCCTGCCCTGCTGCTGCTGCTGCTGCTTTGTGCCTGACGACACTCCCTGCCCTGCTTGCTGCTTGCTACCACTCCGCGCTTGACCGCTGCTCCTGTGATTCCGTCCGTTCCCTGTGTGCCTCTGCATTGGGCCTGGCAGTTTTGGTGCCACTTTTGCAGACGCACTGACAGCATTGAGCCAAGGCATACCGCTTGTACGCATCCCCTGTGTGCACGAAATACAAGGTGTGACATGTGCCCTGAGATTATTACCATCCTCTGAATGTATGATGCATGATACGCATCCTTTGATCCTTTGTGCGTGTGTGTGTGTGTGTGTGTGTATGTATGTGTGTGTGTTTCTGTGTGTGCGTGTGTGTGTGTGTGTGTGTGTGTGTGTGTGTGTGTGACGAAAGGGAGTATCATCACGCCGATCCCTATTCACAATCTCTGCATGTATGATACACATCTTTTGCGTGTGCAATAGAAGAAAGCATTTCCGTACTGAGCCTTATACTCATCCTCTGCAAGTGAAATAAGGCGACAGGGCTTGAATGTGGTGCTGGGTCTGATACGGAGCTGGAGTACATCCAACCTCATGGATCTGACCATACAACAAAACAGCTTGCAAGTAAGATGAACATGCATTCAACGATGGATCAGTAAGCCGTGCTATGACCGCATGGATCTGACCATACAACAAAACAGCTTGCAAGTAAGATGAACAAGCATTCAACGATGGATCAGTAAGCCGTGCTATGACCGCATGGATCTGACCATACAACCAAACAGCTTGCAAGTAAGAGGAACATGCATTCAACGATGGATCAGTAAGCCGTGCTATGACCGCACACTGTGCCAATGGTGCACAAACCGCGTTATGCACATGCATCACTGGTACTACATACACAGTTATATCTGCACATGTTCAATACTATCTGCTCACAACAACAGTAATTGACAACCTAAGAGGAATTCTGCTTTCTTATTACCATCCACGTGTAGTGTTGGCCAGAACTGTATATATACACCGTATGTAACCGTATCTTTCGCGATGTCCCTGACAAATGCCTTATCTACACACCGTATACTCGGTACGGTTTACATATACTCAGTACGGTATACATATGTAGTGGTGTTCACCCCCAGACCAAGGTGCTCAGAATTAATTTTTGACCACATGTGTGTGTTTACAGTGCAAAATGGGCAGGCAAAACTGGTCTCAGATTCTGGGATGGTGCAGTGGTTGGGGAGATACAAGGGAGGGCTGGTATGGCTGGAAAAGGGGACCCTCCCAAAAACACCGGCAAGTGAATCCGAGTGTGCAGATGGACTAAACAAAAAATATGAAGTCAGTCTGCACCAGTTTTAAAAGCCCGTTCACCAGGGGTGAAGTCCGAAATTTCTTGCTGGCGGTGAGCTTCCTGACCACGGAGGGTGTCCAACCCTGCCGTTTTTGTGATGCACTTTTACTTTTGTATATATTCTTTTGTTCCATCAATTTTGAGGCACCTGATTCTCAGCAGCAGCAGCTCAGCAGGCAAAGACAGATGGAGGTGGCACAAGGGCAGCACGCTTGAGGCAGCAACAGCAAGGAGGGTGGACCCCGACCTGTCCAAGACCTGCATCAAGGTATGAGGCAGGTATTCATGCAACGAAATGCTGCTGCAGCTGATGTGGGAGAAGCTTTTGTGGTGAAGAAGGTCGCCGGTGCACATGCTTGCGCCGTGCAGAAAGTGTGCCGGACCTGTTTCTGCATTCCAGCCTGCAAATCACACATCTATGATTGACATAAGTGTAAAGGCATGCATCACAGGCCAGGGACTGCAGCTCTAGCACACCTGCATGGCGCCACGCAAGCTGATTGGCGTTACACAAATCACTGCGTGCGCAATTGACCATGCGCTGCCCCAAACCTTGCATGTCCTGCGCAGCACTGTGTCTTAGGACACTGGGAAAAGCTGCAGAGGATCCCAGGCTGTGGCGCACAGCGGCTGACACGCAGTGCAAATTGATATGCTGCAACTTGGGTTTTAGCAACCAAAATATGGCTCAGCACGGCCAAAACCAGCGTTAACACTTGACACTCCTCATATGCATTCTATTCTACTAAAGAATGCGTGTGCAAAGTTTGGGGTTGCAACGGCATGCACCTGACATGCTGGGTCATGTCTGGATTGAGCTCTGCCAAAACATCCTGCATTATCCGCTTGAATGTTACCTCATATGTATCCACACGCATGCAGGTGCCAAGGTTCCAGCACAACACCCCACTGACAGTCAAGCAGAGCCTTCTCAGCAGCACCAGCCACATCAGCCACCGCCGAACCCAATCCTCTCAGCAGCATCCATCCCCTCAGCCATCTCCACCGCCAAACCAACCCTCCCAGCAGCAGCCATCCCCTCAGCCATCTCCAATTCCAAACCAACCCTCCTCATCATGTTTCAACCCAAAATTTTTCCAACAACTTCATAACCCAGCAGCGTTTTCCAATCCAGGTTTTCGGAGCGAAAAAGTGTGTTGCCGGTCTTTTTTGTGGCTATTTGTGAGGGCACAGGATGGAAAATTAGGCACATTTTTGAGCGTTGCACGCCCGTTCGGCTGTCTTTTTCGTCAACCAGCATACCTAATTGTAGCGCTTGACAAGCTGCTTCTACGCATCTTAAAAGTCAAATGAAGAAATGTAGGTGATGGCTGTGTGATCTGACTTTTTGGGCAAAATTGTAATTTTCAAGTTTGTAACTTTTCATATTTTATAGAAAATGTCAACACATCCCAAAATCACCCCCTTTGGTGAAAGCCAGTTTTGGGGCTGAACACCACTACACGTGACGGTTCTGCTACATTTTGTGCTTTGGTGCCACGGTTGTGCTATGGTTGTGCCACGGTTGTGCCATGGTTGTGCCACGGTTGTGCCACGTGACGGTTATGCTATATTTTGTGTTATGCCACTCTACACCTACCTGTGCGGCCTGGTGTAGCGTCAGGCTATCATGACGGTGATTCCGCCTGTCACCAAGCAGGGCTGCAAGCACAGTGTGCCTGACAGCTGACCACACGTGTAAATTTTGTGTCGTGCCACCCTACACCTACCTGTGCAGCCTGGTGTAGCGTCAGGCTATCATGACGGTGATTCCGCCTGTCACCAATTAAGGCTGCAAGCACAATGTGCCTGACAGCTGACCACACGTGTGAATTTTGTGTCATGCCACCCTACACCTACCTGTGCATCCTGGTGTAGCGTCAGGCTATCATGACGGTGATTCCGCCTCACCAAGCAGGGCTGCAAGCACAATGTGCCTGACAGCTGACCACACGTGTAAATTTTGTGTCATGTCACCCTACACTCACCTGTGCAGCCTGGTGTAGTGTCAGGCTATCATGACGGTGATTCTGCCTGTCACCAAGCAGGGCTGCAAGCACAATGTGCCTGACAGCTGACCACACGTGTGAATTTTGTGTCATGCCACCCTACACCTACCTGTGCGGCCTGGTGTAGCGTCAGGTTCTCGTGACGGTTCAGGCCCACGTATGCACGCACCACTCTGAGGAGGACACTGCGCATTGCGAGTAGATCACAATACAATGAGCAAACACAATCTCTGAGCATGCAAGCAGTCCATGCCAAACAATATGCCAAGATGCAGGAGTCCTGTCTGACAGCTGACCATACGTATAGCCACAGACTCATTACGCAAACCCTTGCTACTCCCATCCGCGGTTTCGTCTGTCACCAAGCACGGCTGCAGGCACAATGTGCCTGACAGCTGACCACACATGTACGCAAGACACACACAAGCTTTATACTCCCACCTACAATAATGTCGGTCACCAAGCAGGGCTGCAGGCACAATGTGCCTGACAGCTGACCACACGTGTCCGCAAAACACACACACACACACACACACACGCTGCCCTCACCTACGGTTCTGTCTGTTACCAAGCAGGGCTGCAAGCACAATGTGCCTGACAGCTGATCACACGTGTACACAAAACACACACAAACATTCTACTCCCACCTACAATTCTGTCTGTCACCAAGCAGGGCTGCAGGCACAATGTGCCTGACAGCTGACCACACGTGTACGCAAAACACACACACACACACACACACACACACGCTGCCCTCACCTACAGTTCTGTCTGTCACCAAGCAGGGCTGCAGGCACAATGTGCCTGACAGCTGACCACACGTGTACGCAAAACACACACACCCACACGCTGCCCTCACCTACGGTTCTGTCTGTCACCAAGCAGGGCTGCAGGCACAATGTGCCTGACAGCTGACCACACATAGGCCACCACGCTTCTGGCAGGAACACTGTTAGTGAGCAGGCCTCGAGGCTGTAGGCAGCTCTTCTTGCTGCGCACATTGCTGGTTCTGCACACACATGGGGGCTTGCCGTTCGCCTTACACTGCGTAGGTTGCCTCGGTTGAGTGCTTGCTCGCTGCTGATGTTGCTGCTGTTCATGATCCTGACGCAGTTTTTCTTGCTGCTGCTCCTGTTGCTGCTGTTGCTTCAGTTGTGCCTGATCCTGACGCAGTTTTCCTTGCTGCAGCTCCTGTTGCTGCTGCTGCTGCTGTTGCTTCAGTTGTGCCTGCCGTTGCTGGAGCTGCTGCTGCTGCTCTTGTGAAAGTTGCTGTCGCTGCTGCTCTTGCTGCTGCTGTTCCGGCACCTGAGCAGAACCTGGCACACCCAAGTCCATGAAGTCTTGCAACTGCAAATCCTGAGTTTTGGGCCGATCAACGTCCATGTGCTCCTCCTGCTTCTCCTGCTCCTCCTGCTGCTTTTGTGGTTGCTGCTGCTGCTGCTGCTGCACGTCGTTTGGCTGCATTGGAGAAGCTTGCTCACATGAAGAGCCAGAAGGTCGCTCATGAGAGCCACAATGCTTCTGAGGCGCCTGCACGTCATTTGGCTGCATGGGAGAAGCTTGCTCACAAGAAGAGCCACAAGTTCGCTCATGAGAGCCAAAATGCTTCTGAGGCGCCTGCACGTCATTTGGCTGCATTGGAGAAGCTTGCTCACAAGAAGAGCCACAAGGTCGCTCATGAGAGCCACAATGCTTCTGAGGCGCCTGCACGTCATTTGGCTGCATTGGAGAAGCTTGCTCACATGAAGAGCCACAAGGTCGCTCACGAGAGCCAAATTGCTTCTGAGGCGCCTGCACGTCATTTGGCTGCATAGGAGAAGCTTGCTCACATGAAGAGCCACAAGGTCGCTCATGAGAGCCACAATGCTTCTGAGGCGCCTGCACGTCATTTGGCTGCATTGGAGAAGCTTGCTCACATGAAGAGCCAGAAGGTCGCTCATGAGAGCCACAATGCTTCTGAGGCGCCTGCTCAGGGGCAGGAGGGTCAGAGCCGTCAAGGGAGGTGACAGGCTTCATAGGGCAGTGCTTGTTTAGCAGGAGCACGTAGGGGCACGTGCTAGCTCGGCCTGCAGGCGAGCGTACACAAACAGAATGCCACTGGCGATCTAGATGCGTGTTCAGCAGGAGCACAATGGGGCAAGTGCGAGCTCAGCCTGCAGGCAAGCATACACATACATACATTATGTTACTGGTGACTTGTGATCTGGATGCTTGTTTAGTAGGAGCACGTAGGGGCACGTGCGAGCTCGGCATGCAGGCAAGCGTACACACACAGAGTGGCACTGGCGATCTGGATGCATGTTCAGCAGGAGCATAAAGGGGCACATGCGAGCTTGGCCTGCAGGCAGGCCAACACGCACGCGGCAGCTTTAGAGGACCTTGTAAGGGGAGTTCACAGGACCACGAGCGGGCTTGACATTCTGCCCTTTTTTTATTGATGTCTAGAGAGAGCGCACAAGACCACGAGCGGGGTTTATCCTTTGCTCTTTTTTGACTGATGTCTAGGGAGAGTGCACAGGACCACGAGCGGGGTTTATCCTTTGCTCTTTTTTGACTGATGTCTAGGAAGAGCGCACAGGACCACGAGCGGGGTTTATCTTTTGCTTTTTTTTATTGATG
>Ga0307966_1001210_pt1 | contig 20512 bp, 14 predicted proteins | sample OrgLakmetagen646_FD_203141 | JGI IMG/M metagenome (GOLD analysis project Ga0307966, IMG submission 203141) | Saline water microbial communities from Organic Lake, Antarctica - #646 | ecosystem: Environmental > Aquatic > Non-marine Saline and Alkaline > Saline | place: Antarctica: Organic Lake... | reverse complement strand
ATAGCCATTAATGAGCTCCTTCAAAAATTTTGATAGGTCCTGTGAATTAGTCACCAAGCCCCCTGCAGGATAACTGAGAAGATAATAATCTGGATAGATCGTATCTGCATCATGATATAACTTTGCATTAGTGTCGTCAGTATTCCATGATGAATGGTTCATTTCTAGTGGGTCAAAAATATGCTTCTTGGTAAATTCGACAAACGACTTTTTAGTAGCTATTTCTAAAATTACTGCAGCCAAGGTTGTTGCTCCGTTCGAATATTTATAAGTATCTCCTGGCTTTTCATTTAAAAATACCTCTCGACAGCAACTCTCTTGTTCCGTATAGAGCATTTTTTTCATAAACTCTTTAATCGGAATTGCTTCTCTTGGTGAATTGAAATAGTCATATATTTTCACTGGAGTTGACGCAGTCAAATAGGCGTCATTCTTCAAAAAATAGCTAGAATGATCAGAAAAATCGGTATCCACCACAGTTGAGGTATGATTCGCTAACTGCCTAATGGTTATTTCTACCTCAGGATAGAATGGGTTTCTTACTGGAAATGGAAGGTATTTGTTAATCGGATCATCCAACTTTAGTTTTCCCAACTCTTGGGCTTTTAATAACGAAATTCCCACTAAGGTTTTGGAAATACTACCAACAGGCTGTGTAGTTGTAAGGCCATATTTATTCCCATTTGCTACATCGGCATAACCAAAGGCTTGCTGGTAGATCGCTTCTTTTTCATTCATTATTGAAATGGAAAATCCATGCAAGTTTTTGTTCTCGTAGACATTTTGAAGTTGATTGGTTAATGAATCATTAACAGCTGTCTCTTTTTGATTATTATTTCTTGGTTGGCAGGAGACAAAAGAGAGGATTAAAGCAATAAAAATGCATCTATTCATTAGGGCGGTTTTTGGATTAACTTTTAATAGGATTTGTGATGCAGCCTTGCATAATATCTAATATTACAATAGGGTCAACTCCACTGTAGCTATTTTACTTATTAGCCCCACTAGCCCATGCAGTCGCTTCAACTAGTAGGGATAGTATTCTTACTCAAACATCTATAAGTATAAACCCAAGTTCATCTGAGAAATTTTCGTAAACCCACAACTTCCCGTCCTTGGCAAAATACTTTACAAACTCAGTATCAAACTCTGGAAGAGCAAGTTCGGAAATCAATCTGAACTCATCGTCAAAAACAGATAAATACACCGTAACATTTTTAATTTCAGGCAGCAGCGAATCTTCTTTCATTCTATCATGAAAAGTCCGCACCGCTGATAAACGCAAATACCGCCTATTGGCGCTATCCCAAACCAGTGGCCCATACCGTACTTGCTCTAAGAAATGCTGATATTCTTTCCAAAGTTCCTCTGGTGATGGTTTACTAATTTCTTTAACCCGTTTAGGCGTCATTTTAGGATCATAATATACAGTTTTAAAAAAACCACCTTCAGAGTTAAAGAGTGAAAATTCACTTGAGTATTGATGGCTTACAATCACAAATTTGCTTTCAGTACTTAGGTAAACATAGGGATCCAAAAAAGTATAATTCTCTGGATCTTCATTCACTAAAACAAAATTTTGATAGGACTTTTCAGGATCTATATCAAGCCTTTTCACTGAACTATCTTGTAAAGATAAAATGTCAAGGAAAACTTCTCGATTTTTATTATTGTAGCTTAATCCAATTGACTTAGAATTATCAGTGCCTATGAACAGCTCATTTCGAGGGATTTCGCCATATTTCAAACCACTTGAATCTACGGAATTCTCCCAATCAATTTTCTGGATTAAGTTACTATTTCTATCAAATACGGAAGACTTATTTGAAGATTTAATGAAAAATGTTCCATCATTTACTAGATTCAAATAATTAACACGATCACCTGTCCCATTAGGTCCTTCAACTTCAAAAGGAAGATTATTTGTGACTTCCAAGTCATCGAGGTTAACTTCATCAATGGAATGGTCGAATCCATTATATAAATAAATCACATCTTGCGGATCATCTAAATCCGAAATCCAAATCCCTCTTCTCAAATCCAGTTGACGCCCTTTTGAATTTATTTTCACAGTATCAACTGAATACGATAAACTATGTCTACTATGATCAGGATCTTTACTTCGGCAAGAAAGACCTATACATAGAATAAAAAGAAATACTAAATACCTCATTGAGATTTAAGTTTATTAGAGTGACATGCAGAATGTATCTCTGCTTCTTAAAATGAAATTGTAAGGCGAAAAGACCCTATATATTCAAGCCTAAAGGTTTGTATTGAATATTTGAACTGCTAACATAGGTAGATAAATCGGGCTTTTGGCATCTTAATCATACTAATCATCGAAAATTTTAGCTAAAACGTATGACTATGAGCAAAATAGTCCAAGCGGATGCTTAAACTAGTGGCGTTGCATGTAGCGGTATTCAAGCGGTAGCTTAACAGATATGTCGGACATTTTTCATGTCTGACATTGGGGATTGTTCAGCGCTCGATCGAATCCGAATGACTGACATAAGCACAGATCAATTTTCAATAAATCCAACTGCCAGCTTTACCTTGGTGTAAAAAAAATAAGCCGCTCTTAAAACGGCTTATTTTAGCTTAAATAAAGATAAATGATGAGCCTTCAAAATACCTATGGCTCCTACAATCGATTACTCGCTAATTTTTGATAGCGCTTGATCAAAATCAGCAATAATATCTTCTATATTTTCTATTCCCACTGCACAGCGTATTAAGGTCTCAGGGATACCCAACTGCTTTCGCTCTTCTTCTGTAGCTTCAACGTGACTTGTTACTTTTGGAGGACCTATCAATGTACTGACCGAACCCAAACTTGCGGCTAAATGAGCCAATTGCAAATTATTTAAGAATACTTTCACGTTCTTAAAATCACCTTTAATAGAAAAAGAGAATACACCTCCAAATCCTGTCATTTGCTCCGAAGCAGTTTTATGCCCGGCATGTGATTTCAATCCCGGATAAAAAACGGCTTCAATTTTCTCATGTTTTTCCAGATGTTCCGCCAACTTCATGGCATTTTCATTTTGTCGCAAAACTCTCAACTCCAACGTTTGAACACCTCTTAATAACATGTAAGCAGTATTTGCATGCAAGCTGGCACCATTGATTTCCCGATAGTGAAATAGCTTTTGGATTAAGTCTTTACTTCCACAGGCTACTCCTCCCATTGCATCAGAATGACCTCCCAGATATTTTGTAGCGCTATGCAAGACAATATCAGCACCAAGCTCTAGCGGCTGTTGATTGATTGGCGTAGCAAAAGTATTGTCTACCACTACCAAGGCCCCCACTTCATGAGCACACTTAATCAACCTTTTTAAATCCAGAATTTTTAGAGTAGGATTTGTAGGTGTTTCAAGATAAAGCACTTTGCATCCTTTTCTTACTTCTGCTTCAATTTCTTCGTGATTCGTAGTGTCGCATAGGCATACCTCAACTCCATTTTTCGGAAGGAATTCCAAAAACACTATACTCGTCCCACCATAGGTGTCTTTGATAGAAACTACTCTATCGCCCTGAGATAAGAAAGTGTGCAAAATATTACTTATTGCGGCCATTCCTGTCGAAAAGCTAGTGGCAGCTTCGGCATTTTCTAGCACTCTCACTTTTTCTTCAAAAACGGCTACTGTTGGATTGGTATTTCGACTATAAATATGCCCTTCTTTTTTGCCAATGGCGACATCAAACCAGTCATCTACATTGTCATATCCAAAGGTTACGCTATTAACGACTGGCACTTGCGTTGCTCCTTGATAAAACAACTCGTTTTGCCCTCCCCATACCGCTTTTGTTCCGTTTTTTTTACTATTCATTTTATTGCTTTCCATAATTATTGCATTAAGATTCTTTTAATTATTCCTTGAAACATGTTCATCCCTGTTTCTATAGTTTCATCGGGGAAGTCATAGTTGGAGTGATGCAGCGCAGGGGAATTTAAGCCGGCCCCAATACCAAACATAGCTGACTTGTATTTTTGAGAGCACCATCCAAAATCTTCTCCAAATCTAAAAGGTACGCTTTTATTAATGATTTCATAATCGTAAGCTTTTGCCGACTCTTTAATTACTTGATTACAGAAATCGTCATTAACAACCGTGGGAAAATAATCAAACCATGTTGCTGTGTGTGGCAAATTGTGTTTGGGACAAACTTCTGATAAAATAGTATGCACATCCTTCTTCAGCGATTCCATTTTCTCTATATTTTTGGTTCTCAAGGTATAATGGATCTCGCCAAAACCGGCTGAAATACCGTAAGATTTTACTCCCATGCTGGAATAAATGGGTACACATAGCTTGAAATCTTCTTTCGCAGGGTAATTACTATTTAACTTATCAAGTTCTTGGGTAAGCTCAGCAATGCACAATGCAGGATTCACACCTTTTTCGGGTTCAGCAGAATGCGACTCTATACCTGTCAATTTGATTGCAACACTCTGCACAGTAGAGGAAAAATTGCCATCAAGGGTTACAATAGAATGAATCGGTTGGCCGGGAATATTATGCAATGCAAATATGTAATCCGCATTTAAGTTAGTAAACCTATCATCATTTAAAACGTCAAGTGCACCGGTCCCTGTTTCTTCAGCAGGTTGAAAAAGCAGCACCACTTTTCCATTCATAAAATCCTGTTCTGATAACCAAAATACGAGTCCGGCTACAATAGCCATGTGACCATCATGTCCACATTTGTGGGAAATGCCGTTGTTTAGCGAACGGTGCTCAAAATTATTTTCTTCTTCAATAGGAAGTGCATCCAATTCGCAGCGAATCACAATAGTGGGTCCGCTATTTGAAAACTCATAAACAAAAGCTAAGCCATTCCCACCAATATTTTCAATGGTTTTGGTTTCGTGATGTTTGGCTATAAACTTCTTAATCCGTCCTGCCGTTTGGGTCTCTTGTCCCGACAGCTCCGGATATCTGTGAAGTTCCCTTCTAAGAATTTTTATTTTTTCGCTGTTCATCTATTTGTGTATTCTACACTAGTATAATCACCTGATTTTGAATCAAATTAGTGATTTAAAACTTCATAAAAACTATCTGCCTATATTTTTTTTTAAATACGCCATATGATCAGCATAGGCTAATAGTAAATCAATATTGTTGAAGGTAGTTAATGAAAGTCAAAATAGATGGATTTGACCGTTTAGCTTCTTATAGATAGCACTTCAAGCATCAAAAACAATGAAAAGCCCCATCCTCATTCCTTCCTCAAAAGGGAAGGAGGCTCAGATACTGTAACGATTTGTTGAAATGAATTGCCACTTGGATAAGTTTAAAGACGGAATCATAAAATTTATCTGTAAAATCTGAATTTACAAATTAATATCTCAGGTTAATAAAGGTTGGATAGCTAAAAAACCATCCTCAATCCAAACCCTCTTGCACTTGCTACAAATTTTAGCGAAGGTTTGGGTCTTCTATAACTGGTGTTTTCTAAGGACGAATTATAAATATCCACAGCCTGATTCATTTTCTTTGAATAGCCGCTTGCGAAGGGAATTGATAAAATCAATGCACCTGCTCCGATCCCAGCCAACCCCCAATTTGGTTCACCACCTGCTAAGGCAGTACCAATTGGCCATCCAATTAAAAAACCACCAGCATAACCTGCAATAGTAGCCATAATATTATTTCCTTTTGCTTTTTGAACCAATTCATAAGCTTCTGGAAGCGATTCCATTTTCCTTTCTAATTGTTTTATACTTTGGGGTCTTTCATCTTGATAGTATTCATAGCCACCAAATACTTTTTTTGATTCTATCTTTTGACCATTTATTTGCCCGATAACGGCAACCCCTAAAACTAGTATTAATACTATTCTTCTCATTTTTACAATTAAATCACAAATCAAACAAAATGCATAGATAATAAAATTGAAGCAATGCCAAAAACAATGATGAAATGTTTTTCCATGATAAGCTTTACCTATTAAGATGCAATGAGGTATTAACAGCTCCTTTGCTAATATGTGCATTTACTCACTTCTAAACCTAATCACTTACGAACCTGAACCGCCAAGAAAAAAAACTCCCTCCCATGGCTAAAAGTTAGGGTTCTTAAATTGAAACTTTGTTTCAATTAGACAAGATTCCTGCCTTCGCAGGAATGACGCACGGATTCGTATTAAGTAGGTACAATAATCTTTCTTAATTTTAATATGCCAGCTTTACAGAAATGCCGGACATTTTTCATGTCAGACATTGGCTTTTCTATGCTGACTACAGCTCTTTGAAGATCAATGTCCGATATTTGGAATGTCTGACATAAGCACGGAATTTTTTTCGATTTTACGGTTTTTATTCAATATCCCCAACGCTCTGAACTGCATATTTTCATTGAAAAGTAATTTAAAATAAAACAGCCATTTTACCGTCTGAGCGATATTCTCACGATGAGCTATCTAGCGATTAGACGGGCTGCGAATTTAAGGGCTTTAGAAATAAAGTCAGATTGTAACAATCTTTGCTAACTTATTTACCATAATCTAGCAAACCGTCAAACCGCAGCGGAGATTAATCATTCCATTAACCTACCAACTTGCTAACCTAATAACATGCCTACTTATTCACTTAAACACCTAATCACTTATTCACTTTTCTAACCGCCAACAAAGGGAAAAAGAAAAACACCCCTACCATGGAAAATATCAATCCACCAATTGTACCAACAGCAAGTGAGAACCAGAAAACTTCATTTTGTCCGCTCATCACAAAGGGAATTAAGCCAAAGCATGTCGAAAATATGGTCAGCAAAATCGGAGCAGCTTTGGTGCTTACTGATTTTAAAAATCCCCTGCTGTTCTGGATTTTTCTGTTTTTGAAATCATATAAAATATAAATTCCTGCATTTACGGTTAAACCTCCCAACATCACAAAAGCGGCATAACCGCCTTGGTCAAAATAAAATTCAAACCAACCAAACGTAAGGAACAAGCCAATAAAAGATAGCGGAATCAAGAGTAAAATATAGAATGGCAACTTGAAATTCTCAAACAAAATACTACATATAAAGAATATCGCCACTATCAATAATAGCAAAAGGGAATATTGCTTTTTGGCAGCATCTGAGCCCCAGCTGTACGATTGTTTTTCTGCGCTATAACCCAAAGGTTTAATTTGATCATAAGTAGCCAAAACTTCCTCCAAATATTTACTTCCAAAGCGCGAAGATCCATAATATTCAAAACTGAGAATCCGGATATAGCTTCTGTTTTCTTTATAAATAGCATTGACTGTGCTCTCTAATTGCAATTTGCTCAAATTTCCGGTTGGGATTCTTTTGCCATCAAAATCTAAGCTGTACTGCTCTAAAGCAAATTTATTGAAATTATCTGCACTGGCTGAAGCCAAAACGACTGGAAATTGCTCTCCATTGATGGGTAAATAGGCAGTGGCACCATTTGCAGGAGCATGCATCCGAATGGCATTGGTGAAATCAGAAAGACTAATGTTATGAAATGCCAATTCCTTCAAATCAGGCCGTATGATATATTCCTTACTTTTCTGATCTCGCCAGCTCATCCTTTCATTGGTGTTCACTTCCTGAATTCGAGGATGTTCCAATAACATCTCAGCTAATTTATCAGCCTGGTTTTCCAATTCGAAATAATTGTAGCCTTTCAAAGCCACCCTAAAAGATGGTATTTGATCACCCGAACCGGTAGAGAAACCCTGTCCTACTCCGTAAACACTCCAATTAACCCCACTCCAGTTTGTACTTCTGGAAGAAAGTCGGGCCTTGAGCTGATAAGGAAAAGCTGATTTTTCATATGCTTCTTTAAAGATGATTTCAATGCTTCCGTATTGCCCAGAATAAATTTGAGTAGTAAAAATATCAATGCCTTCTTGTTGCAACAGGAATTCTTCAAAATCCTGCATAATCGTATTCATCTGTTCCAACGTATTACCATAGGGTAATCTCCCTGTGATATAGAGTCGCGTTTTTTCATTTTGCCTATAGCTCGATCGCTCATAGACATTACGTACAAAAAGTCGTAAACTACCGCCCAACCATTTATCGGAAATGGGTCTGATGTCATCTTGATAAATATCGGAACCGATGACTTTATTGTACCATTCATGATCTTCCCATTTGGCGGGAAGCATGAAAATCGGTAAGCCAAAACCCAACAAAAGCAAGACAAAAAAGCTTTTACGGTATTTTACCGACCAGTGAATGACCATGGAATATCTCCAAAACCAGCGCACCTTTCTGCGCAATTGCTTCATGGAATTCCCTTTTCGGTTTTGGCTTTGAGAGCTAAATAATAATTCGTAGAGCGATGGTGTAAAAAATAAAGCCACCAATAAAGAAACGCCCAGTAATAAAGCCACCACTTTGGAGAAATCCACCAAATTCATTTTCAATTCTTCCGGTAAAAGGAAAACCAATAGCAATGCAGCTATGGTAGTTAAAGAAGCGGCCAAAAGTGCCAAGAACAAATGGCGGTTTTTGTATTTGTGAATGTGATCGATCATCACAATGGCATTATCGACTATCAAACCAAAGGAAATGGTCAGGCCAGCCAATGAATACAAATGAATCTCAATATCCAAAGCCCAAACGCCAATGATAGCAAGGGAAACATTGACCAGAATACCGGAAAAAAGAACCAACAGATAGCGCCAGTTCCGATTGATTAGAAAGATGAAAAGAATTAAAATACTAATGGACAGAATTGAGCGCTCATAGAGTTTATCCAACTCTTTTTCCAGATATTCAGTATCATCATAAACCAAACGCAGCGCGACACCTTCTGGAAAATTATCTTCAATTTGGCTTAATCTGGATTTTACATCCCTGGCTAAATTGATTCGGTTTACACCTTTTCTAGCCTCCACTACCAAAGTCACGAAATTTTCACCATTGATTCTATAGTGGCTATTGGGCTCTTGCTCTTCTAGATTTATTTCTGCTAAATCTTTGAGACGGAAGCTTTCACCTGATTCTTTTTGGGTAATTTTCAGTTCTCCTATTTGCTGAACATCACTAAACCTCTGATCCAGAATCAAGACATATTTTTCATTGCCCGCGCTCTGCGCCAAACCGGGATAGCGCAACTGACCGCTTTGTTGTAAAGTAGTTCTTAAATCAGCAGGATTTAGTCCATAAACTTCCAGTTTACTGGGATGAAAATTGATGCTGATTTGCAAATTATTGGCGCCATAAACGGGCAAAGCTTCGATACCTGCTATGTTCTGCAGTGGCTTCACTATAGACTCTTGTGCAATTTCCTGTATTCTGTAGGAAGCAAATGGACCGCGAACCGTATATCTTAAAATGGTTTTGTTTTCCTCATCATCGTCATCTCCCCCACTGCTTTGCAAGATTGGATAACTCACTTTCTCATCCAACTGCGGATACACTTGCCGAATTAAAGTCGCAACTTCAAAGCGTTTATAAGCTAAATCAGCATTTTTAGAAAATCGTAGCGTGATATTTCCGCTTCCATAGCGAGATTGTGAATTGAGCTCGTCCAAATCCCTAAGCTGTGACAGGATGTTCTCTAGTTGTGCAGTAGCCAATTTCTCCACTTGTGTGGGATCCGCATTGCGCACATTAAATTGCAGACTAATCTCTGGGGTCTGGTACGTAGGGTTCAGGTTGATAGACAACTTGGGAATAAGCGCCAATCCCATTAAACTCACGACTAAAAAAGTAATAATAATTCGAAATGGGGTCATGCGGTAAAGATAGGAATTATTGAGGGATCGGAAAGAGGGGGCATAGGGTTTTAGGTTTTATTTTGAAAACCTAAAACCCTATGCCCTGAACCAAATCGTGAAAATATGAATCATGCTTATAGCACCTTCCTTTTCAAAAAAAAACAATCAAATGTACTGGTATCTTAGAGCACAGAAGTGAATATGAATAACATCAAAAACATTAAGCACTCCCAGTCTCGGTCTTGATCTTGATCCTTTTTAAAAATCATATATCTAAAATACAATTTTTTATTTAAAAACAATTGATCCTCAAACTTATGATAAGAAAAATGAACGTACCGATTACCATGGAAAACACCGCTTTTCTTTTTGAAACATAATCTTACTACATACAATACCTTTGAAGGTAGCTTTTAGTTCTATAGCTTACAGACATACCATAATCACCTTTGTTAATCGACATTTTTTCATTCATATCTAAACTATCAATGACTATAAAAATTGGCATCCTATATCCAGAGTAAAGTTTAAATATTGACACTATCTCCTCCTTGATTACACCAAAAGATAAATCATTCCAATAATTATAATAACTTTTGTTTTAACGCAAAAAGTGAAAAGGACAATAGACTCTTAAACTAATTAACCAATACAACTTTTCGACACTCAAATCCAGGCCATATACAAAGACCTAAAAACTGGTTTCTGTACTTATATTCAATATCCATTGAACTGGACATAGATGATACTTTAAAGGAATTACTAAGAAATAAGAAACTTACGACAGTAATTACTAAACAATACTTAATACGCTTTTTCATAATTTTATTAATTTACCAGTTAATTTTTCGTTTATAAATGGCCATTTGGCCTTCAAACTTAGTCCGAAAGAAAAATGTCTTATCATAAATAGAGAAACGTACCTATTGCTGTGGAAAGCACCGTTCTTTTTGAAACATAATCCCACTGCTTATAATACCTTTTAAGGTAGCTTTTAGTACAATAGTTTCCAGGCATACCATAATTAACTTTCTTAAGAGACATTTTTCCATTCATATCCTAACGATCAATGACAATAACAATTGGCATTCTAAATCCAGAGTAAGGTTCATATATCGACACTGTATACTCCTTGATTACACCAAAAATTTTATCCACCTTTTAGTTATAATAAATTTTGTTTTAACGCACAAAGTGAAAAGGATAATATACCCTTACAGCTAATTAACGTACCACAACTATTACACAATCATCTCCAGGCCATATACAAAGACCCAAAAATTGCCCTCTGTACTTAGTTTCAATATCCATTGAACTGGACATAGAAGATAGTTTAAAGGAATTGGTAAGAAATAAACAACTTACGACAGTAATTACTAAACAATATTTAATACGCTTTTTCATAATTTCATTAATTTACCAGTTAAATTTTCGTTTATAAATGGCCATTTGACCTTCAAACATAGTCCAAGAGAAAAATGTCTTATCATAAATAGAGAAAGGATAAAGACCATCAAGTTTGCCCACTAGAAATGGATTATTCATATCAAAATCAAATAATTTATATAACTCTACATTGTCATCTGAAGTATATTGATACTTAATCAAATATGGCTGCAAGTTTTTAAAATCCTGAACAATGTGAATTCCATACTCATCATCTTTAGGAATAGGCTTGTTAAATATTTCACCTGATGAAATATCAAAAACGGTGATATGATCATCGATACTGCTATTTAAAATAATTTTATTATCATAATAAATAAACCGTTCATGAGTTGAACCAGAAGCAGGGTATTTCATATCATCCCAATTTTTTAATTTTTTAGAGCTAATTAACTCAACTTCATTGCCATTATTATACTTAAACATCCAAGAAATCTTACTCCTTCTATAAGCTTTGGGATCATAATAAAGAATCCCTTCGTCAAAAATAGCTCCTATGTTGACCTTCTTAGAATTCTTTATAGTCTTCAAAATCTCTATACGACCATCCTCAACTGATACAACTACGCATGTCTTGCCTGTTGAAATAGAAAATTTATTTTTACCTGTTGGTACAACATATCTTAAAAATCCTTCCACTTCTAAAGTATCTTTAACTAGTGCTTCACGGCCATGAATTAATGTAACAACATCCTCTACAAATATTCTATCTTCCCCTGGAGCTAATTGCAAAACCTTAAAATCATCACTTATTTGATAATAATCTAAGATATTATAGTTACCAAATGCATATTTGATATTTGTAAAAATGAGGGAGTCCGAATCAGATTGGGAGTTTGCCTTAGGTAACAGAATAAAAATTAAAAATAAACTACTTAAAATAATTCTCATAATCTTCTATCTCATTTATAATTGAAAAGTCTTCATTTCTAACATTATATATCAAGCCATTCGTAAAACCAGCAATGTAGCTTTTAATCAAGTTTTCATCCTCAACCACATAACCTATTTTACAGTCAGCCAAAATTTCTATTAACTCCGAATTATAATTTTTTCCGGAGAGGATTACCAAATATTCAGCTTTACTATCAACAAAACTACACGCCCTAGATGCCTGAGAAAACACACAACCCTGACATCCATCAGAGTTAATTACATGTATGTATTCAAATTTTGTTTTATCTATACCTTCAATTTTATTCAAATATCTGTCTATCTTTTTATCTTCTCTAGCATCACAGCTCACGCAAATAATGATAATCAGAAAAAAGAAAGTGTCCTTTATAAGCTTCATAATTCAAAAAAATCTATTTCCAATTTATCTTCAATATTACTTTCATTAAATGGATTTTCTCTGATAATATATACACCATCATTGTTGGTGAACACCCATCTGAAATCATAGATGTTTTTGGGAAAATTATATTCTGTTAATGTCTCTTTTAAATTAAGATCATACTTCAATAACGACCACTCCGACTGAATGTACTGATTATACAAGCCATCCCCATTGATTGGTTCTTGCTGATGTTTACATATTCTAAATACATTTTCATTCACTGAATCATATATATTTTTCACATAAGCAAAATTGGTATTATAACCGGCCAACTGTTCTTCTGAAGTTGGGTCTGTGTTGAACCTATTGTAAGTTTTATATTCTTGTTCATCAAAAGCACTTTTCGCTTTTAACCAAGTATCGTTGAAAAGAAAATTTGGACTATATTGAAAAGAAGCCAAAGGCTTGCCATTGACAAGGGCAAAATTATAGCAAATATCAAAGGGGATATCATTACTGATGTAATTTTCAGGAAACTCTCCGCACGTTTTTAATATTTGGCTGGAATCAGTGAGAGCTAAAACACCGAAAGGAGGATATTTATAGACATCTTTATTTAAAAAATTAGTACCATTATAAAATGCTAAAGAAAAGTAAAGCTCATTAGATGTATTATCAAACTTGAAAAAAGAATTATAATCACTCACTGCAGTCAAAACCCCAAAATCAAATTTATCCAATAAATCATTATTATCATATGTAAAGTCTAATTGCCATTTGTTTGTGAGCTCACCCACGTCATTTACTAAATACAACGTATTTGTCGGAGTTGAAAATAGCATGATTGAATCTTTATTGACCACATGGAATTGATGTACCTCATTGATATTACTTTTTTCAGCCGAAAAATCAATAAAGCTTGCATAAGACTCTAAGCTTAGATTATAAATATTTATTCTTTTTTTAAATTTATCTAAACCATACAGCACATCTTGACCTTTCGAATTATTTATCAGTTGATAGCTATCATTATCATATTGAGCACCATCCAAATCAATTTGAATCGTTTTATTTGGTTTCAAGTCTTCTACTATGGAATGGTTGGTTTCCGTGTCATCTTTTGGACTAACACAAGAGACAAAAACTATAAAAAAAATAAAAATTTGAAGATTTTTACACATTTGATAGAACAAGGTTAAGGATATAATAAAAATGATTTTCAATTATTTCTTGATAAATTTTAATTTCTTGGAGTAAAAAGGTGGCACATATCTTGACGATATGTGTCTTCAAATACTTTCCACAATCTAAAAATACTTCTTAGTACTGATCTCTATTGCTTGTTTAAATATTGTCTCTTACAAGTCTCACCAGGCCAGACACACAAACCCAATCCTTTCCATCTATAACTTGTTTCAATACTTTCAGGGCTAGAGGACTTTACTGGACTACTATAAAACAAGAAACCTGCAGCAACAAAAAACAAGGCAATCAAATAATTTCTGGATTTTTTCATAATTGTTAAATTTAAGTTTTTAAAAATGTAAATAATCATCAACTCTTTTTTTCAACTAAATCATGAAAATAAACCTTCCTTGAACTACCAAAGGCCTAATAAGGTGGGTACAAGTCAAATTTCTTCACTCTGCAGGTTTTCCTCAAAACAGCTTTTGCTAGCGGGTGCTGTTCCGAATCAGTCTCTACGTTTTATAGTATTACTGAGTTGATAGTTCAAATGAAGAATAAAAAAATGTAATGACCAAATTATTACATTAGTTTTTTAGCTAAAAAAAAGATTTATTAGAACAATTCAAAAATCCACGATATATTATTATCAATATTTACATTAAAAATAGTGTGTTCAAATCAAAATTAAGCCTTTTATAAAAATAATCACGACCTGAATTTAATGTAAAATATAATTAGCCAGAATTATATAAAGCCTAAAATTTTACATTAAGCCAAATTCCTTACACTAAGAAAATTAATATGCATTTTTCGTTCAAAGGACCGATGATTCATAAAACCAAATTAGAAAACAGGAATTATTGGCGAATGGTAAAGAAATGAACTAGGCTTTTAGGTTAAATTTTAACCAGCGGTTTTTTAAAATCACTCTTGAACTAAAATCTCAAATGACTCATTTTGTAAATTGGAATCACCTTGTATATCATATTTAATAAAAACAGGATAACTAGGCTTCTCCTGCAAAAAGACTGTCTTTTAGCCTACTGAGGAGAATTTGAATTCGTGAAGCAAATCAACATATAATTCAATTTCAAACTGGCCTTTTTCATCTGAAACATAAATTTCATCTTTACTTTTATCAAATATATTTACAAATGAAATCACTTGACCTGAAACAGAATCCTTTACAAGGTCAGCAAAACTCTCTTGGGAATAAGAAGTGTTTGACAATAAATAAAATGAATACTAAAGCACTGTAAAATAGCATACTACTTATTGATTTTATAGTTGAATGGAATCGTGGCATAATAATTAGGGCTGAACTTGAGAAGCTAATACTCAAATTTCATGTGTATAATATTGTTTTTTTAGTTGTCACATGGAATCTTTGATTATCATGAAAGCTTTCGGGACACCTTCGGTTGGTGTAAAATTCGAAGCTAAATTTTTAATGTTGATTTCAATGAGTAAAAGAATAGGTTTATTTAATTGCATTCTCCCAATTCAAATCATATACAAAAAGATAATCATCACCTAGATCGATTTCCTCTTCTTTCGTTTCAAATATCTTCTCCATCAAATCCGATTCTGAATTTAGGATTGAGACATATTGATTATTAAGGATTCCGTTTGGATGCAGATCGGCAAAAACATCCACATCTCGATCATAGACTTTCCTTATTACTTTGGATTCCCCGGTCTTTTTATCATAAACGGCCAAATTATTTCGCCCTCCATTTACCCCATTAATAAACCAAAATGAATTGTATTTGTCATTTTCTTTAAAAAACTGAATAAAAGTGGCCTTTTTATTTAGGAAAACTTCCCGCTCAAATTCTTCTGATTCTATTGCTTTCCAGATATCTTTTGAATCAATATTGTTACTGCCGAAATTCAACTGATGCTTTACCTCTAAATTATCTGCTGATAATTCGTATATCTTAGATTGATCACTGGAATAATTATATAGAATTGAATTACCGGTCCTTGATAAAGTAGCTGGATATGATATTTCTATGGAAGCATTATAATTGGGGATGTCCAACTCCTTTACTTCATTGAAATTTTCATCCACAACATAAAAACCACCTTCATCTTCTGGCGAATTATATTCTTTGATCACAAAATATTTATTATTTGAAAGCCATTCCATCCCCATGAAATAGCGTTCAGAAATAGGGATTTCCTTTTGAACTTCTAATGTTTCAAAATCATACATTTTCACTCCCTGCATTCTGCTGTAAACCACAAGTGCATTTTTGACAGGATCATAAGTAAAAAGAGATAAATCCGCATATTCTCCGGGGGCGTCTCCAGCTCTCTTTAATTGCTTGATAAAATTACCTTTCATGTCAAATACAGTAACTGTTTTGGTTTGAAACCTATCAACAAGAAAAATATAGTCGTCAAAATTTCTAACAATATCGATCTTCCCCCATTCAATTTCCTCAGGTTTATCAAGATTAACAACCTGATAATCAGCCACTATTTCACTAAATAAAATCTGTTTATCATTTGTTGGGTCAATTGAAATTATTTCGGATCGCTTTCCTTCAGCACATGAAAAAAGCAAAATCGCTGGCATTAAGAGATGAAAATATTTCAGCATTTTTTTAAATTTTGGAAAATGGTAATACGCTTTTAAATCAATCAAATACATTATTAAGGCTTTATCTATCAAAATCAAATATCACTTTATTTATTTAACTCAAACCTATACAACTTCAGTTCTTCAGAATTCTCAGCAACCACTTCTCCGTAGACGAAGGGCTTTATGTATCCTTTTACATTAAATCCTTTAGGAGTCTTTAAGTCTGCTATTAAGGTTTGATTTTCAAAAATTTGTAACCCGTCAGAATCAGCATGCTCACCTTTTGTATAGCTTCTGAATAACAAATCCAATTCATCAATAAATTCTACATAGGAATACCAGCCCAGTGTTGGTCTTTCATTAAAATATAGTTCCTTAAATAATTTGGGATTAAATTCTTTAATGGCCGTATAATCAGTATTCATATTGCTCCCTGCTACTCCAAACGCTACAATCAACTCAAAATCTTGATCATATTTATAGATTAATGAATCAATTTCGTAGCTGATATAGAAGCTATTATCATTATCTAAATCGTAGGAAAATGACGCATGATGTGGTAAATATTTTTCATCCAAATATCTACGAGATCTTTTACCCAAGACTTCTTTCACTTTACCGGATTCCAAATCCAATAGTGCTAAAATCCTTCCCTCTTCATAATACAAATCAGAATTTAAGCCATTGAAATATTGAGTCTCTCCATAAATAGGAATGTAAATATTACCCTTTCTCCCTTCTCTTAACCTTAGATTTTGATAATCTAAAGTATAGAGTGCAAATTGATTTACATCGGGCGTGGAGGATGACCTTACTTTACTGACATCCTGCTCCCCTTCCCAGCTTAGGAAATAATTTTTCAGACGCTCATAATTCTCTCTTTTATAAAGGTGTAAATCAAAAGATGAACCAAGAAATAAATGATTCCCGTCCTTTAGGGTTAGAAAGCCATCGATAGAAGTATTAATTTCATGGGGACCATCACCTCTTCCCAGAAACTGATTCACTAATTCTCCTTCGCTGTTAAACTGGAATATCTTTCCGAATTCCTTATCAATAAAATGGATGGATCCATCATAAATTTCAAAAGCCCCCATAAATGAAGTTTCAAAATCAGGAAGCAGAACTTGCTCAAGTTCAATTGATTCAATCTTTATATTTTTGGAAAATGTGGTAGCTATTTCATGCTCTTCCGCTTTCCGATCACATGAAAACAAAACTACTAAAAGTGAACTAATTAATATGACCCTTTGCATCTTAAAGCGTATGGAGGTTAGTAATGGAAATAATTTTCATTAGTTTTTACCCATTTTTCTTTGATATTAAACTACCAATGTAGTACTTTTAATTTTGAACCAAAATCAATATGTCAAAAATATCATTTTTACTGCTTCTTCCTATCGTTTTCTGGGCCTGTAGTGGCGAGGAAAAAATCGATGAAAAAGCAGCCACTGAAAACGTTAACAATACAGCTCCAAACACTATGGTGAAAGTAGACACCGCCATCACAGCTCCCTTTTATTTGTTAATTGAGAGCTCTGGAAAGGTGAAAGCTCATAAGGACGTCACTGTCTTAGCAGAAACAAACGGTACTATTCAGCAAGCCAATATAAAATCAGGAAGAAAAGTGAATGAGGGTGAAATCTTAGTAAGATTAAATCCAACAGAAGCCCAATTAAAACTCCAATCTGCTAAAATAAATTTTGATAAAGCTCAACTGGAATTTGAAAACAGCTTAATCGGTTTCCCTAAATTGTTAGCGCAGGAAAATCCTGAACAAGATAGTCTGTATCAAAAGCTTAAAATCGGAAGTGGTTTACAAGAAAGCAACATTAAACGAAAAGAAGCCGAAATAGCCTTGGGTAAAACGGTGATTAGAGCCCCATTTTCTGGGACTTTATATGATGTGCAAGCTTTTATGGGCAAAAATGTGCAGGCAGGCGATGAACTTTTTGCTGAATTTAACCACCGCCTTTTAGTGGAAGTCAACCTATTAGAATCAGAAGCATTAAATCTTAAAGAAGGCATGCCTGCTGAGGTTCGAAATCCTGCTATGGACGCGCAATTTCAGGGCGAGGTTTTTAGCGTCAATCCAAAAGTGGATGAAAACGGATTAGTTAAAACTCATATTCTCTTAAAAGGAGAACATCCCCTTTGGCCGGGCATGAATGTTACGGTCGAAATCAGGATTCCTAAAGGGGAAAGATTACAAATACCCAAAAGCAGTCTGGTATTACGATCAGGTAAGCCTGTGGTTTTCTCTATTGAAAAAGACTTAGCCAAATGGAATTATGTAGAATTTGGTTACGATAATGGCAAAATGGTAGAAATCACAGATGGAATTACAGCAGGAACTGTAGTGATTACCAATAACAATCTGCAATTGGCTCATGACGCTCCCATCAGCATTCAAAATTCTGACAATTAATGACCCGCTATTTCATCCAAAGGCCTATAGCCGTTATTATGTTTTTCATAGCGCTCATTGGATTGAGTGTTTTGGCGTGGCTGAATCGACCCGTCTCTCTACTGCCTGATATTGATGTGCCTGAAATGGCTATTCGAGTAGATTATGCCAACGCCTCTCCCGAAGCCATTGAAAAGAACATCTTAAAACCCATGCGGGAATCTCTGGCTACTATGCAGGGATTATCCGATTTGCAAAGTACCGCTTCGAATGAAAATGGACTGTTGCGCCTGCGGTTTAACTATGGACAAAGAATGGATTTGGCTTTCGTGGAAGTCAACGAAAAAATAGATCGGCTGACTGACCAATTTCCGGCTGACATGTCCCGCCCCCGGGTGATTCGGGTGAATTATACGGATATACCCATCGCGAAAGTTCAGCTTATTCCCAAGGATGCCTCCAACATGGTGGAAAGCTCCCGCTTGGCAGAAAATGTCATTAAGAAACGGATTGAACAGATCGAAGGTATTTCCCTGGTGGATTTGAACGGAACGGTGGATGAACAGATCAAAATCATTCCAGACTTAAAAGCCTTGGAGAGAGTCGGACTAGAAATAGATGCCATTTCCCAAGCTATTCAATCTGCTAACCAGGAATTGGGCGGAGTGGAAGTGAAAGACGGCCAATACCAATACTATATGCGCATGGCAGGCAGGCTAAATAATGCAGACGATATTGCCAATATTCCTGTCAGAATTAACGAAGAAAAATATCTTCCTATTTATCAGTTAGCTGAGGTTAAAACAGCTGAGGAGAAAGTCAGCGGTTTTCATTTCTTCAATCAAAACAGGGGCATTGTGATGAATATTCACAAGCAACCACAAGCGGTGATGACCGATCTAATGCCTGAGATCGAAAAATCTATTGCTCAGTTTAAAAAGGACTATCCTACTTTGGAGATCGCTATCACCCAAGATCAATCCGTTTTCTTAAAAGCGGGTATCAATAATCTGCAGGGAAGCTTATTATTTGGTGGGTTGTTTGCTTTTGGGGTACTCTTTCTATTTATGGGTTCATTCCGGCTGCCCGTTATTATGGGAATTAGTTTGCCCTTATCCCTTATTTTATCATTTCTATTCTTTGAAATATTTGGTTTGAGCATCAATATAATATCACTAAGCGGTTTGGCTTTAGGTTTAGGGATGCTAATTGACAATGCCATTATTGTTTTGGAAAACATCAGCCGAAAACGCATGGAAGGCTTGGATCTTTTAGATGCGTGTGTTGCTGGAGTTGCAGAGGTTCGCGGAGCATTAATTAGTTCTGTGCTGACTACTTTGGCAGTTTTTGTTCCTTTGATTTTCTTAAGTGGCGTAAGCGGGGTGCTCTTTTTTGATCAAGCCGTATCAGTGGGAATTATCCTGACCGTTTCGCTCGGAGTTTCTTTTGTATTACTGCCGCTACTCTATCGTTTATTCTTCGAAAAGAAAAAGGACTTCAAAAAGGAAGACAGCCGGTTTTTCAAAAGCATTATCATTGGATTTGAAAAATCACATCACTGGTCCTTTCGAAATAAAATATTAAGCTTCTTTCTGATTCTCTTGATAATCCCTTTGGGTCTTTGGGCTTTTTGGAGTTTGGATCAAAAAGGATTGCCAGACATCACCAGAACGGATACGGTAGTGAAGATCAATTGGAATGAACCGATTGATGTGCTTGAAAATGCAGAGAGAAGTCAGCAGTTATTGAGTGCAATCAACGAAAAACTTCAGTTTAGCGAAACTGATGCAGGCATTCCTCAGTACTTACTGAGTTTAGAAAACGCAGAATTGCAAGAGAGTTTAATATACCTACAATTTCCAAACGAAGAAATTAAGAACGAAACCTTGGCTTTCCTAGAAGGTC
>Ga0307966_1001209_pt1 | contig 20513 bp, 15 predicted proteins | sample OrgLakmetagen646_FD_203141 | JGI IMG/M metagenome (GOLD analysis project Ga0307966, IMG submission 203141) | Saline water microbial communities from Organic Lake, Antarctica - #646 | ecosystem: Environmental > Aquatic > Non-marine Saline and Alkaline > Saline | place: Antarctica: Organic Lake... | reverse complement strand
TAATTCCACAGGCGGAATCTTTGGGATTAAGAGATCGTTTTTCTGAAATTACAGATATGTATACGAAAGTCAATAAACTTTTCGGAAACATAATTAAGGTAACACCAAGTTCAAAAGTTGTGGGTGATATGGCGCAATACCTAGTAAGTAACAACTTGACCATTGAAGATTTCATGGAAAAAGGAGAAACATTGTCTTTCCCAGAATCAGTGATTAGTCTCTTCCGTGGTGATTTAGGTCAGCCCGTTGGTGGATTCCCAAAAGACATTCAGAAAATCATTTTACGTGACGAAAAACCGTATACTGATCGTCCGAATGCACACCTCGAACCAATTGATTTCGATAAAGAATTCGCTGAATTTAAAGAGGAATTTAACCTTGGAATGGACAGAGAATGGGAAATCACTGATTTCTTGTCTTACAAACTGTATCCAAAGGTATTCACTGATTTATATCAACACTACATCAAGTTTGGTAAAGTGATGCAAATTCCAACCAAAAACTTCTTCTATGGAGTGAAACCAGGTGAAGAAATTATAGTTGAACTAGACAAAGGAAAAACTTTATTGATTGAGTTGATTTCTGTAACTGAAGCCAATTCAGACGGTGAAAGAACGGTATTCTTTAAAATTAACGGTCAAACAAGAAGTACTGATATCAAAGACAATACAATCTTGGTTGAAAAAATCGTACATCAAAAAGTGGACAAAAACAATCCAAAAGAAGTGGGAGCACCTCTCCAAGGTTCTTTGTCGTCCATTCTTGTTAAAGAAGGAGATGTCGTTGAAAAAAATCAAGGCTTATTCGTTATCGAAGCCATGAAAATGGGGACAACGATTTGTGCCAATACGCAAGGAAAAGTTAAGAAAATATACTTGAAAGAAGCTACAATGGTTCACAGTGACGATTTGATTGTAGAGATGGAGTAAAACAGTATTGAGTTCGGAGTGTGAGTATTGAGGCGCTCCGAACTTGATTTTTTTATTAAAAAATGTTCAATCATCAACATCCATATTCCCCATTTATTCCTTCCGGAGCAACTAAACTAATCGTTGGAACCCTTCCTCCGCCAAGATTTACAACAGGTGAACTCAAACCAGATGATATCGATTTTTGCTATGTAAGTCGCAATGGTCAACTCTGGCAAATCATCGATAAAGTTTTTGATTTGAACCTAGTTTATGAAAACACAGGAAGAGCCATTCAACAACGCATGAATTTTCTAAATGAACATAAAATAGGGATTTGTGATATGGTGGAATATGCTTTTAGAGATAAAATCGACGCTTCAGATATTGGAACTCAAAATGCAGAACTGCGTCAAATGATTCCCCTTTTAAAAGAATATTCCAGTATTGATACACTTCTATTTACAGGAGGAAACTCTAAAAATGGACCGGAATATTTCTTTCGTAGACAATTGAAAGGATGCCCCGAAATTCAACTCGAAAGACAAAAACGAAACAGTTCCTAAAATTCACACTTTTGAATTAGACAACCGAATTATAAAAACAGTTTCACTTAACGCACCTTCTGGAGCAGCGAATAGAGCAGTTGGAAGTATGGCTTTGTACAAAAGATTAAAATTAGAAAATCCAAAAATGACTACAATTGATTTTAGGGTTTTGATGAATAATACAGGCTACTATCCATTACAGCAACATCATTCAAATGAAACATAATTTTATTTATCACTCTATCGCATTTCTTCCTTCTTTGGGAACCCCACTACCTTACATCGATTTCAACCAATTAAACCTTTTTTCTCTGTGAATCTCTGTGCCTTCTCAGTGACCTCTGTGTAAAACCTTTCTTCTCTGCGATCTCTGCGAAAACCTCTGCGACTCCGCGGTTAAATTTTATCTTTGCTATCCATGAGAATAGATCCATTTGTAATTGCCATCACATTAAGTATAGTCTTGGCGTATTTCTTTCCGCAACTTGGTGCTTCAAATAGTCCAATTCCGTTAGATACTATTGCTAGTTTTGGGATTTCCCTCATCTTCTTTTTCTATGGATTAAAGTTATCTACTGAAGCCATTAAAAGTGGATTACAAAACTGGAAGCTTCATGTTGTGGTGCAAGCAAGTACATTTGTTCTATTCCCTTTAATTGTTGTTGTATTCTATCCTTTAATGAAAGACACAACTCATGAAATGCTTTGGCTTTCCTTACTTTTTATGGCTGCTTTGCCTTCTACCGTTTCTTCTTCTGTGGTAATGGTTTCACTTGCCAAAGGAAATATTCCAGCAGCTATTTTTAATGCCAGTATTTCGGGGATAATTGGAATAATTGTTACGCCATTGTGGATGACTTCTTTTATTCAACAAACCGATATAGCCTATGATTTCTCAGTAATTTATGCGCAACTCGGAATGGAAATATTGTTGCCACTCATCTTGGGATTAATCTTACGTAAATACCTCGGAACATTCGCCCAAAAGAACAAGCGTGGTTTAAGTTTATTCGATAAATCTATAATCCTCCTTATCATTTACAAAAGCTTTGTAAACTCCTTCGAAGAAGGTGTTTTCAACAGTCTAAAAATTCAAGATCTACTACTGATGACATTACTCGTTATTGCACTTTTTTTCCTTGTATTTTTTATCACAGGATGGATAGGAAAACGTTTACAATTCAACCGAGAAGACAGAATTACTGCTCAGTTTTGTGGAACGAAAAAGTCGCTTGTCCATGGAACTGTATTTTCTGAAGCTTTGTTTGGACAAACGAATATTATGGGATTGATGTTATTGCCCTTAATGCTTTTTCATGCGATACAAATTTTGATTATTAGTATCTTGGCTACAAAAATGGGGGAAGAAGAAACGAAGCGGGAAATCGGAGAAGCAAGAAACTCTAGCCAAAATAACTAACTAGTTTCTGGTCGGAAACAGACGATTTTTATTCCCAATTTTATCGGGATGAGAAATATTTATTCAATCATAATAATTTTTTAAGGTTTTCAGGCGCTGCGCAGCGTTGAACTGAGCCTGTCGAATGTGAGATAGCCGACGAGAAAAAAAGTAAAATATACGCAAAAGAATCAATTTTAATTTTGTGCTGTTTCCGACCAGACACTAATTATAAAGCAGTGTATTGACGGACTATTTTTTAAGGAACTATTTTCGTTATATTAGCAAATGTAAAAAAAATCGAAAAACAAGGAGATAATTTTACCTAATCGTTCCTAGATTAAAAGTAAAGTACATCCCTTTTTACTGGAATATAAAAACACACACTTTTAAACCGTAAATTTTCAAAGTGAAAAACTAAAAATTAATGACTTTAAAAAAATCAACTTTACTCGCACTATTTCTGTTCTTAGGAATTACCATAAATGCGCAAATTGCATTTCATGTGCGACCAACGGTGAATATGAAGACAAACCAAAGTAGTTTTGGAACTGGTTATCAAATGAATACTTATAATTCCGTCACCAACGAACATTTCACGTTTGTAAACAGGCCTATGTTTTTAGATGGCCATATTGATTTAGGAATTAACGTAGGAATTCAAATAAAGGAAAAACATTTCATAGAAATAGGCATATCCTCTGATCATTCTAGTATTGGAAGAAGTGTTTTAATACATTCAAATTTCAACGATTTTGAAACAGGAGAAAACTACACAAGCAATCGCTATTCCCGCAAAACGGTTAGTCCTTTTTATGGAAGGCTATCTGCTAATTACCACAATAATTTTTGGAACAACAAGAAAGGAACAATAGGTTTTCGAAGCATTGCAGGAATAGGTTTTCTATTTACTGGAAATAGCATCCTTCTAAGTGGTAATTATAAACTTCTAATCAATGGAAATGGAAATGGAATGCTGGGTGATGATGACTATGGAATTGGAACAATTGGCGATAATAATGAAATTCAACAAATAGCACCTGATGTTTTCATAACGGATCAAGTAAGCAAAACTGAAACTTATGGTGGTGTTACAGGATACGTTAAATTTGGTTTAGGAATAGATTTCAGCACCAAAAAAGATTTTCATTTATTCTCATTTGATATATCCTATCTTCTTAGCGCTAGACCCGTCCAATTTCAAGAAACTAGAATCACTGTAATTGACAATGGTGTTGAAACAAATTATAGATACAATCAATCCAGCAGAGGTTCAGGACTATACTTTACCTTATCGAGAAGATTCCAATTTTATCCTTGGAAACCTATATTTAAGGATAAAATATAAACCGGGGCTAAGGCTTTGCTATCCGCCAGTTGATAATTTTAAAAACCAGCAACATTAGCCTGTATTATTAACTTCGTTGAGCTCGCAAGTTCGGTTCATGAATTTAATTTTATGCAGCTTTTTATTCATAAGTGTCTATTTTCAATGGTATTTCCCGATTTCTCGGGATAGGCTATGAGCTCACTTTGTTCGGTTGGCATCGGACTTTGCAGACATAGTATTCTATTTCAATAAGTGCGTAACGCAGAAGCTGTATGAAAGTAAATCAAAAAACACTCAATTTTAAAGAAGTTTTCGTCTTTAAAATATTGATTTAAATTATTGTTTTACAATGTGTTATAATATTTTTGAGTGTTTTAATGTATAATACAGGTTAGAGATAAGGTTGCTGGTTTTGATTAAACCAATTTAATTAATAGCTTTATTGAGCATTAATTTTTCGCAGATGAAACGACATGTAATTTTTATTTTGTCCTTAATATTAAGTTTGACGAGTTGTACTCCAATATATATGAAGATGTATGGGATGAAAAGTCCAGAAACTATAACTGATGAGAAAATAGCTGAATTTTCAGAAAATTATGACATTCCATTAGCAGACAGTTATAAATTAGATACTTCTTATGTGACTTTTCTTTACTCGCTAGATACTGTGAAATACAAATATCATATCAAAAACTACCTTCAGCCGCTGCAAGCATTGTATTATGATAAAAGTGGTCAACTTCAATCATTTCAAATCAACTGTTATGCTGGAGGATATCCTAATTTAAAGTGGGACAGAAATGAGGTTATGACCACTTTTCCGCCTAAAGAACAAGCTCCAATTGATAGTATTTTACCGCTTAACATTCAGTTAAAATACATTCAACAATTGCCTGATTCAAAAGATATTTCAACGGAAGAATACGACTATATTGTATTTGTTCATTGGAATAGATTTATGGGAAGACAAAGTAAACGTTTAATTCAAGCTGTTAAAGCAAATGCTAAGCTTGCAGAAAATCAAAAAGTGAAAATAATTTATGTGAATACCGATGCTATTTTTGCTTATTGAATTCCTATCGCGCTAACAATTTACCATCCGATTTCTATCTGATAAAGAGTAACAATTAAAAATCATTATCTTTATTCACTAAATGAAAGAAACCGAGTTCATCAATCAGAATAAAAACAAGTGGACCAAATTTGAAAAACACTTAGCTTCCTCCTCGACTGATCCAGAAGAAATTCGAGAATTATATACAGAACTCAACAATGACCTAAGTTATGCGCAAACATTTTATGAAAAAAGAACTGTTCGGGCTTATCTAAATTACTTAGCACAAAGTGTTCACCGACAATTGTACAAGCAGAAAAAAGAACCCCTTTCTGCCATTTGGAGCGCTTGGACAATTGATCTGCCACTTGAGATTTACAGAGCGCGTAAAAATTTACTTTTTGCGTTGGTATTGTTTCTTATTTATGCTCTAATTGGTGCCTTCTCTACACATCAAGATATTAATTTTGCGAAAACAATTCTTGGAACTGGTTACATTAATCTAACTGAAGAGAATATTGCAGCTGGAAATCCCTTAGGTATTTATGGAGATTCTTCACAAGGAACAATGTTTGTCCAAATTACGCTCAACAATATTCGCGTCGCTTTAATGTGCTTTTTCGGTGGAATTTTATTCTCCCTAGGAACGCATGTTATCTTGTTCAACAACGCAGTGATGGTTGGAGTTTTTCAATACTTTTTTAAACTCAAGGGACTATTATTGACCTCTTTTTTAACCATTTGGATTCACGGAGCTTTTGAAATTTCTGCAATCGTAATTGCATCTGGTGCTGGATTTACGCTTGGTCACGGATTGCTATTCCCCGGAAGTTATACCCGACTTCAAGCATTACAAATGAGTGGAATGAGAGGGATTCGCATCATGCTTTCTTTGGTTCCTATATTTGTGATTGCAGGTTTTTTAGAGAGTTATGTCACTAGAAATTATCAAGTCCTCCCCAATTGGTCCAAATGGATGATTGTGCTTTTCTCTTTTGCGATGATCTTATTCTATTACGTCGTTTATCCAATTTTAGTCGCACGAAAATATCCTGAGAAAGTTTTTGCTGCACCCCCAACAATGACTTTCGAAAAAATAAAATTTGAACCTTTTAAAATCCGAAAAAATATAGAAATATTTAGAGAAAGCTTTCAATTATACAGCGTAAAGTTCGTCTTATTTTGGAAAGGAATCATTCGCAGTGCTGCTCCCATGATTGCGGTTATTATGATTTATCAGTTCTTTATGCATTATTCAGATTTATCAAGTTTATACGCTTTCGATTGGTCGGCGCAACTCTCTATTTTATTTGGAAACCCATGGAGAGAAACTTACAATGGCGTTTCTGATACAATCATCTCTATTTTATGGCTTGTGCCTATAGTTTTTACAGCATTAGCTGTGTTTTTTAGCTTTCATACAAAAGAGGAGATTTTCAATATGAACAGCTTCATTTCCTATGCTAAGCAACGTTTTGTAAAAATGCTATTGGCTATATTCCCAATGTATTTATTAATCATTGTCCTTCCGTATTACATTTTAATTCCGATGGTATTTTTGTTTCCGTTTTTTATTCTAACACCTGTAAGTGCTGGACTAAATGAAAAAATGTCTATCAAAACAATATTTAAATTGGCCTCACAAAAGTGGGCTTCAAGTTGGATTCTTCTCGTTGTTTTGTGCCTTACAACATTCTTTTTTGCTCAACCTTTTGCCTTTGTTGTTTATACTTGGGGAGATTTATTAGACTGGTTTACAAATTTTTTATTGCCGATTTTTGCTGAAGTCTCCCCAGATCCTTTCGTTTGGGTAAATGTAATTCGACAAATTGTTTATGTTCTATTTATTATTTTACTACTTCCACTGTTCTTTATTGCTTTTACTTTATTATTCTATTCTGCAAAAGAAGAAAATGAAGCGACGGGTCTAAAATCTGATTTTCAATTTTTTGGTAAACGCAGTAGAATAAAAGAAACAACTGTCGATTTTGAATAAATTTTATTTAAAATATAGCTCCATTTGGGTGTTGTGTGCACTGTTTCCTCTTTTTATTTTAGGACAAGAGCAAAACACCTATGAAAAACGCTGGGAAGAAATAAATAATAGAATTGAATACACTAAATCTTCCCGTCCAAAAGGTCCAGAAAAAGAATATATCACTCCACAAAGCTTTAGTGAAGAACGCAGGAATATTGCAGATTACGACTCTCGTCCAAGCAATGACAAAATCATTTATTCAAGGGAAAAACGCTATGAAAATGGAGAAAGTCAAGGAATAGAAAAACACATTAAAAGTGAAGAAAGTCAAAGAATAGATGACTTATCAACACCAGAAACCGATGCTCCAATTTCAGCCAAAGAGCGTTCAAATGAAAGGCGTGATTTTGGTGATGGCACTGCCTTTAAATATCTTTTCATTCTAATTGGCATTGCATTAGTCGTATTTCTTATCTATTATTTCTTCTTCAAAAATCCAGTAAAAGCAGATATAGAAATAGGTGCGTTTGATTATGAAAACGTGAAAGAGATTAATCCAGAAACCATCCAAAAAAGTCAACTAAAAACTGATCTTGAAAAAGCTATTGGTAGCGAAAACTATACTGCTGGAGTAAGGATTTATTATATTTTAATACTAAAAACCTTAATCAGCCGAAGCTTTATAAAATGGGAGAGACGTAAAACAAATGCGCATTATTTAATTGAAATGACCACCAATAAAGAATATAAAAAATTTAATAAAGCGATCAACATATTTGAATGGACTTGGTACGGTAAAAATAAACCAAGTAAGCAATTGTTTGAACGCTTTGCAGCATTTTATGATGATTTTTTAAAACGTTTGAAGGATGAATAATAAGCGAATGCTTTTCCTCATTTTTGCGGTTGTGCTCGTTGGCGCATTGTTCGTCGTATTCTTAAATTCAGGTGGAAAAGAATCATCCTCAAAAAGAAATAAAAAAGCGGCTTATTATTCTACCAATTGGAAAGTAGATTTATCACTCGACAATAAAAATCCTTACGGTTTATATGCCTTCAGAGAATTAACTATTGCTGAAGGCCGCTTTACAGAATTCAATGCAGTTTCGGATTACAAACTACTTGATTCTATCGCTTTTTTAGACGCTTCAATGCTGATGTTCGTTGGAATGGACTTCATGATGACAGATGCCGAAATAGATGTGCTCTTGGAGGGCATAGATTTCGGAAATCACTTGTTTTTATCAGCAGAAAAGATGCCTTCTCACTTATTGGACAAATTGATGAAGAAGGACGCTTTAACTTATTACCCTAACGAAAAAGCGCCACATAAAATCAATAAAAATGTATACGACATGTATTATTTCTGCGAAAATGATACACTAACTCAAACTTGGGATATGTTTGATCCTAAAAAATTAACCAATCAAACAAATGTATTATCAACCATCTATGGAAGACCAAACTACATTGAAATTGAGTATGGATTAGGAAAAGTATTTATCCACTTGAATCCCTTAGTTTTTACGAATGTTCAATTACTCAAAAAAGAGGGGAGCTCATACCTCAAAGAAGTTTTAGGAACTTTCGAACAGCCGAAAATTCAATGGCTTACTTTTGCACAATACAAACCCGAAAGTCATGATGAATCAGCAAATAATTATGAGGCAAATCAAAGTTTATTGAGTGAACTATTTAAACATCCTGCATTCCACTGGGGCTTCATTCTCGCTGTTTTCGGATTGATTTTATACCTACTTTTCAGAAGTAAGAGAAGGAGACCCATTATTCCAGCGGTGGAAAACAACAAGAATACGGGGTTTAGTTATGTAGATACTTTAGCGGGAATATATTACAACAAGCAACACGGAGATAAAATTCTAAAAATAATGCGCCGTAATTTTTACAGTGCTGTATATGAGCACTTCTTTATAGATTTGACCAAAGGAGTGAATAAAAAACCATTAATTGCCCTGTCAAAAAAGTCGAATATTCCTTTGGTAGAAATAGTAGATTTAATCAAGTTTTTGGAAGTAACCACAAAAGTAAGTGATGTTTTCTTGAACAATACTTACAAAATTCAACGTTCATTCTATGTGAGATCAGGAATATGGAATGAGGAGACTAAGCAAAAGCTAATGCATGGACCTGTTCTTATTTACCGTCAAAAACAACAAGCTTTAGGAACAATTGTATTGGGCACATTTATCATACTACTTGGATTTATTTTCCTTTCCGCTTCATTAGGAATTGGCATTTTGTTTTGGCCTTTGGGAATTGGGGCAATTGCAATTGGAACAAAAATGCTCAATACGCCTGCAATTCATTTAGAGACAATCCAACTTGAATTAAATCCATTATTTGGTAAAAAAAGCTTCATTTTGCATGAAAATATTAAATTTATTGAGGAAAAAGGTCAAAATCTAATTATTTACCTCAAGAATGGAGGAAAAGCTAAAATAAATATTTCCCTACTCGATAAAAATAAAGTATTAGATCAATTAAAAAAACAATTCAAACAAACTTAGCAATGGAAGAAAACGAAAAATATTTACCAAAAAAGGAAGAGACTACTTCTAAAAGTAATGAAGACCAAACGAGTTCACCGGAGGGAAATGTGGGAAAAAATCCACTAGAAAAAATGCCATTTGAAGAGGAAAACCATGAAATGATTTGGCTTTCTAAAAAGGTGAATGAAATTCGGGCGAAAATGGGCGAATTTATCATCGGTCAGCAAGTGATGGTAGACTTATTGATGACTGGGATTTTCTCTGCTGGCCACTTACTATTGGAAGGTGTTCCTGGAGTTGCAAAAACTTTATCTGCGAAAGTGTTATCTAAGTCCTTGGACATCGATTTCTCGAGAATCCAGTTTACCCCTGACTTAATGCCTTCAGATGTCATTGGAACATCCGTTTTTAATATGAAGAATTCAGAGTTTATATTTAAAAAAGGACCTATTTTTTCCAATATCGTTTTGATAGATGAAATCAATCGTGCACCAGCAAAAACACAAGCAGCTTTGTTTGAAGTGATGGAAGAACGCCAAATTACCTACGATGGAGATTTGTACAAAATGGACTTTCCTTTTATTGTAATTGCTACTCAAAACCCGATTGAACAGGAAGGAACTTATGCTTTACCTGAAGCACAATTGGACCGTTTCTTATTTAAAATCACGATGGATTACCCAGACTTAGATGAAGAAGTGAAAATCCTTCACCGTTATAAAAACAATATTAAACCACCGAATTTAGATGATATAAAAGCAGTTATTTCTAGTGTTGATATTCATAAGATTCAAGAGCTGATCAAAAAAGTTGTGATTACTGATGAATTGATTCAATATATCGCTTCAATTGTAGATAAAACGAGAAATCATGGTAAAATTTATTTAGGTGCTTCGCCACGTGCATCGCTGTCCATTCTAAAAAGTGCCAAAGCTTCGGCAGGAATTAGAGGAAGGGCATTTGTGACGCCAGATGACATTCAGTTTGTGACGCCCTATGTGCTGAGTCACCGATTAATTTTAACCCCAGATGTAGAAATGGAAGGAACTTCAACCAACGAAGTAGTCGCTTCAATTATTCAAGAAATCGAAGTACCGAGATAATACATGCTAAAATCGTTTTACATATCGCGCTTCTTTTTCATTGCTTTTGGACTGAGTATTGTTCTTATCGTCATAGGTTTTTATTTGCCTATTCTGCTTTATTTTGGACAATTTTCACTTATAGTTTTACTTATCCTTACGGTTTTAGACGGTTTTCTGCTGTTTAATCATAAAAAGCCAATTAACGCAACACGAAAAATAGAAGCGCGTTTAAATTTAGGAGATGAAACACGAATTGAAATTGCCATAGAAAACAAGGGAAATCAGCCTTATAGAATAACGGTTTTTGATGAGCCACCTTATTTAATGCAAGCAAGAGATTTGACTTTTCATGGTTTTGTTAAAGTTGGAGGCGAAAAAAAATTAAGTTATACTTTTAAACCCGCTCAACGCGGCGAATATACTTGGAAAAACATACACGTTTTTATCCGTTCATTTATTAATTTATTGGAACGCAGAATTATTGTTGAAGCTCTAGAAAAGGCTTTGGTTTATCCTTCTGTTTTACAAATGAAGAATTTTGAATTCCTTATTTTTAATCAACAAACGCAGCAGAGAGGTATTAAGAAAATTCGCCGACTTGGACACAATAATGAGTTTGAGCAAATAAAGAATTACATTCAAGGAGACGATATCAGAACGATTAATTGGAAAGCTACATCTCGCCGATCGGAGTTGATGGTGAACCAATATCAAGCACAGCGTTCTCAATCAGTTTACGCGATAATTGATAAATCACGTTCCATGGAACATCGTTTTGAAGGTTTAACACTCTTGGATCATGCGATAAATAGTACACTTATATTTTCAAATATCGCATTGAAGAAAGGAGATAAAATAGGACTTGTTACATTTTCTCACAAGTTAGGAACTCAAATAGCACCGAATTTAGGAAAACGACAATTGCAAATAATATTAGACGCCCTTTTCGCTCAAAAAACAGAGTTTAAAGAAGCAAATTACTCGCTTTTATATCAATCTTTGCGTAAAACAATTCCTTTTCGTTCTCTTTTAATGTTGTATACTAACTTTGAAACAGAACTGGCAATGCACCGGGCTTTACCGATGTTGAGAAGCATAAATAAAAAACACGTTTTAGTCGTTATTTTCTTTAAGAACACAGACCTTAATGAGGAACTAACAAAGCGTCCAAATACCACAAGAGAACTTTATGTTTCAACGCTCGCGGAGGATGTAATCAACACGAAAAAACGCATTGCAAAGGAGTTAAATCGAAATGGAGTTCAAACCGTTTTAACTGCTCCTAATACCTTAAACATTGACACCTTGAATAAATATTTAGAGTTAAAATCAAAGGGTCTTATTTAGTGTCTGGTCGGAAACAGACAATTTTTATTCCCGATTTTATCGGGATGAGAGGTATTTATTCAATCATAATAATTTTTAATGTTTATCCGCCTCTTTCCCCTAAATAGATTAATGGAATATTCTCACATATAACTCTATACCTTAAATTAATTGTTCTTTAGAAATTCATAAAATAAAAAGCACTGGTTTATAACATTAATATGAAATCAAAAATGTTTAATAAATAGTAAAATTTAGTTTGATTCGGACGCGCTTTATGTTTTTTTGAAGATAAAGCGTACTGAAAGTCGCTAATAATGGCGGAAGCTCCAGAGCTTGCGGCGGAGATCACCGACATTATCGACTTTTAGGAGTGGAGACAAGAACCGTAGCGAAGCAAGCTCATAGCCCGTCCCTATTTCTCGGGACGGGCTATGAGCTTGCTTTGCTGCGGTTTGGTTTTCTTTCTTTAGGAGATGCATCAGCATCAGCCAATGAGAAAAAAATTAAAATAGACTCAAAAGAATCAATTTTAATTTTGTTGTGTTTCCGCCCAGACACTAAATAGTGTCTGGGCGGAAACAGACAACTTTTAGAAATATTTTGTTTTACATAAAAGAAGAAGAGCTTGCAGATGGCGAAGTAATTAAAATTCCCCCAACCACAAAAAGATCAACTTTCCTTTGTTCAGAAACACGAATAAAACGAATCCGTGCATACGTAATAAGAGCAGTACTGTTTTTATATTTATTGTTTACCTTTATGTTTTTATATTATGCAAAAGCTTCATCTCACAACAGATCAAAATGTACCCATTGAAGTCGAGTTGGCAGGTATTGGACACCGACTCTTAGCTGTGCTTTTGGACTTAGTAATTTTGATTGTTTATTTTGTTGTAATGATTACGCTTATTGGTATAATTTTCGGATCTAATTTCAACAACTTCACGGAACAAGATTTTAGTTTTTGGTATATCCTTTTTATCGTTATTGTTTACCTTCCTTTTTCACTTTACACGCCTTTAATGGAGTATTTTACAAAAGGTCAAACGATAGGGAAAATGGCTTTAGGAATTCGTGTAACTATGGTAAATGGTGAAAATGCAACATTTAAAGATTACTTTACACGCTGGCTTTTTAGGCCTTATGAGGTGTATATTTTAACTTTTGCTGTTGGAGGAATATTGGCTTTTATTGCTTCGCTATTTTTTGATTCGTTAATTAGTTCAATTTCTAGCAAAAATCAGCGCATTGGTGATTTCATGGCCAACACTGTGGTGGTGAGAAAAATACCTCAGAAAACATACACTATTGGTGATATTTTAGCCATACGTAATAACGAAAATTATTCACCTACTTACATGGGCGTTTCACGATATACTGATGAAGATATGATGTTCGTAAAAAAGGTCATTTCACGTGTTGAAACTTATAAAAACAAAGCAGCGAAAACAGTAGCAGTTGAACTTGCAAATCAAATTGCTAATGAATTAAAGCTGGAAAAAAAACCAGAGAAAAAATTGATTTTTTTAAAAACAGTATTGAACGATTACATCGTTTTAACAAGATAAAATATGAGTATATTATACGTTGTACCAACACCAATAGGTAATTTAGAAGACATCACATTGCGTGCACTTCGGATCTTGAAAGAGGTAGATTTTATTTTAGCAGAAGATACCCGAACGACGGGTCAATTGCTTAAACATTATGAAATTTCAAATCAGTTGGTTTCTCATCATATTCACAATGAACATAAATCCATTGAGCGAATAATTGATCAAATCAAAGCTTCTAACTCAGCAGCTATTGTTTCTGATGCCGGAACACCTTCTATATCTGACCCTGGATTTTTATTGGTGCGTGCTTGTATTGAAAACGATATTAACGTAGTGTGTTTACCAGGCCCTTCTGCTATTGTTCCTGCTATCGTTGGTTGCGGATTTCCATGCGATAGCTTTGTGTTTGAAGGATTTCTTCCGCATAAAAAAGGACGTCAAACCAAATGGAAAGCAATTGCTGAAGAAGCAAGATCGGTTGTTTTATATGAATCTCCGCACCGCTTGGTCAAAGCTTTGAAAGAAATGGTTGAGTTTTTAGCTCCAGATCGACAAATTTGTGTGGCCAGAGAGATTTCCAAAATCTATGAAACTTTTCATCGGGGAACAGCTGCAGAATTGCTTAAATACTTTGAGGAAACTCCTCCTAAAGGAGAAATTGTTATTGTAATTAGTGCAAAAGGAAAAGAAAAGAAAGATGACTAAATTGTCTATACAGTTACTTAAATTTGGCCAACCAAATGAAGCTTTTGGTTTTACTGAATTGATCATTCCAGAACCTTTAAATGATGAAGTTCAAATTTCTGTTGAACGCTTTGGAATCAATTACGCCGATGTAATGGCGCGTGAAGGAAATTATAGAGAGGCACCTCCACTTCCATGCGTTTTAGGTTACGAAGTTGTAGGTGAAATAACAAAAGTTGGTAAAGATAGTCCTAAAGAATTAATTGGAAAACGTGTCGTTGCCTTTACCCGTTTTGGAGGCTATAGTCAATCCGTGAATACCAAACATTTCGCAGTTGCAGAAATTGGAGATTACGACGGAAATAAAGCTTTGTGCCTAGCGACGCAATATGTAACGGCTTATTATATGAGTCATGTTGCAACAACTATTCAGAAAGGTGACAAGGTTTTGGTACATGCGGCAGCTGGTGGAGTTGGAACGGCTTTAATTCAGTTATTAAAACACAAAGAAGTACAGATTATAGCGAAAACAGGAAGTGACTCGAAAATCCAATATTTAAAAGATTTGGGTGTGAATCATATTGTTAACTACAACAAAAGTGACTACACAAAGCAAATCAAGGATATTCTTAAAAATGAACGTGTAGACGTCTCTTTTAATCCCGTTGCTGGTTCAACTTTTAAGAAAGATTGGAAACTCCTAGGCTGTTCAGGTTCACTTATTCTATTTGGAGGTAGCGAACGTTCAGGTAAAAAATGGGGCCTATTTTCTACGTTAAATTTCGTTCGAAAAATGGGGGTTATTATTCCCATAACTTTGATGATGCGTTCTAAAAGTATTATTGGTGTTAACATGTTAAAGGTTGCTGACTTCAAACCTTTCGTTTTACAAAACTGTTTGAAAGAAGTCCTCAGAATGGCTATTGAAGGTGAGTTGGATCCTCAAGTTGGTGGTGTTTACAATGCGAAAGAAATCAGCAAAGCACACGAATTTTTAGCTTCTGGAAAATCAACAGGGAAAGTCGTTTTAGAGTGGTAAAATAATTTTAACTATGAAGCCTAGAATCGTCATTTTTGCACCTTACCCAAAAGGCACAGCCCCTTCTCAACGTTTTCGTTTTGAACAATATTTGCCTTTATTGGAAAAAGAAGGTTATGAAATTATATACGATAGTTTTTTGACCGAAAAAACTTGGAGATTACTTTACCTAAAAGGTGCATACATTAAAAAAGCGATTGGGGTTATCCGTAGTTTTTTAGGACGATGGAAATCAATCGCCAAACTAAGAAAGTCAGATGTTATTTTTGTTCACCGTGAAATGGCACATGTCGGTCCTCCAATTTTTGAATGGATTTTAGCCAAAGTGCTCAAACGAAAATATATTTATGATTTCGACGATGCTATTTGGTTGCCTAACTACAGCGAAGGCAATGCAAAAGTTCACCGTTTAAAGGCGTATTGGAAAGTAAAATACTGTATTAAATGGGCAAGTCAGTTGAGTGTTGGAAATGATTATTTAGCGGACTATGCTAGACCCTTAAATTCAAATATTACGGTTGTTCCAACAACAATAGATTTAGAAAATCACCATAATCTCACAACAGAGTACAATCATTTACCTGTTATTATTGGTTGGACAGGAACCCAAACTACATTGCGTTATTTAGAAGAGTTGGTTCCAATTTTAGCAGAACTAGAAAAAGAATATGACTTTGTTTTTCGTGTAATTTCAAATGAAAAACCTCAATTCAAGTTAAAATCGTTAGCATTTATTCCTTGGAACAAAGAAACCGAAATCAAAGATTTAGCAGCTATTCAAATTGGTGTTATGCCATTGGTAGAGGACCAATGGTCGAATGGAAAATGTGGATTTAAGGCATTGCAATATATGGCGCTTGGAATACCTTCTATTTTATCTCCAGTTGGAGTAAATACCAAAATAGTAAAAGATGGGGAAAACGGCTTTTTATGTGCTTCTAACAAGGAGTGGAAAATACGTTTGGTAGAGTTGCTCTCAAATATTGATCAACGCAAATTAATCGGCCAAGCTGGAAGAAAAACGATTGTGGAAGAGTATTCTGTGAAGGCTAATTATGTGAGGTATTTGGAGCTTTTGGAAAAACGTTGATTCTTTTTTGTTACAATTCTTTATAACTCAATTTTTGTACACCCATATTTTATATTGTATAGTATGTACTCAATTCGTTATAATGTTTTGCAACTAAGCCACACTAATAAACTGTTTTATTAGATGTTAGGGCTTAAATTTATCTTTATGAGAGAACAAGCGCCTTGCTCATCATATAACGTCATTGATCCATTTAACTGCTCTATAAGTCCATCTATTATTGCTATTCCAAATGAATCACCGTGACGAATAGAGCTCAAAATTTCACCATAACCAACACCATTGTCACGGAAAGTTAAGTTAAGCATGTTATCCTCTTTTTCAATATTAATATAAATACTCATTGAGTCAGAGTTTAACCTTCCATGCTTCAATGAATTATTAACCAATTCTGTAATTATTAGACCGATTGGAATTAAGAAGTCAATATTGTGTTTGTAATCAATTGAATCAATTTTAAATTCAACATTCTGTTGTTTAATTATTGGTCTTACAATTTGATCTATATAAGTGTTTATATTAACAACGTTTAAATCTTCAGTTTTATAAATGGCTTCATACGCCATGGCAATTGAGTTTATTGAATCTTCTATTTCGTGGGTTTCAATCTTACCCTTTTTATCTTTCAACCTAGATAAACTCAGTATCAACTGAAGGTTATTTTTAACCCGATGATGTACTTCTTTTAGCAGGATATCACGTTCCTTAATGGCTTTTTTGAGCTGAAATTCAAGTTTCTTTTCTTCTGTAATGTCAACATGACAACCTATTGCCCTAAGTGGCTCTCCTTTTTTTCCCCATTTTACAACTTTACCATTGCATCTAACCCAGACAGTACTGCCATTTTTATGGTAATAGCGTATTATAATATTAAACGGTATTTCACCCTCTGAATCTATATGATTGTTTAATGATGTGAACATACTAGGTAAATCTTCCTGAAATGCTATTTTTTGCCAGGCATCAGGGCTATTTTCCATCTCTGACTCTAAATAGCCAAACATCTCTTTAAAGCGAGGGCTAAGGTATTCCTCATTTGTCACCATATTCCAATCCCAAAAACCAGCTAAAGAACTTTCTAAAGCGCTTTCACTTAACAACATAAGGTCCTCTATTGAATTATATCTTTCCATTTACTTTATTTACGTCTCGGTTTCATATTAGAACGATAGTTAAAAGTAATCAATTTCAATTTAACTCTTAATCAAAATCTATTGTTTTAAATTTTTAATTTTCACCACTGCATCAAAAAAATCTAACGGAGTTCTTAAGAGCAATGAAATTTCGTAAACTACTAAATGCTATACTATTAAATGCATCTTAAATTAGAATGCGTTTAAAATCACTTATCAAGTCACACTTTTTTTTATAATTGCTTAGCTATAACGGAAGGATCCCAATGTACTTGTGCTATTAATATTTCGCCATTATCATTAATTTGAAAAACTTCTGTACCACTGAAAGTGACCTTTTTACCATTATAACAAGTTGCTGAAGCCTTCCACAATACTTTTGCAGATTCTTTTTCAATCTGCTTACTTTCAATTGTCATGTTTAACTTTGAAAAAAATCGTAAAAATCCTTTAAAAAAAACAGATAATTGCTGGTGTCCAACGTAAGGGCGACTACCTATAGGATCTTCGATATAACCATCCTTAGCAAAGAGTTCAATCCAGTTTACTTGATCAAAATTACTAATCTCCTCAAAATAACAATCTATCACCTTATTAATGGTGTCATTATTAGTTGTGTGCTTTTCAATATTTTGGGATATGAAATTTTCTTTTTCTAATATTAAAACACCAGAAATACTTCCGTATTGAAAGTTTGTTTTCAATGTTAAGTCATATTTAGCTTGATCAATTTCTTTGAAAAGGGGATCAATGAATTTATCAACAAGTGAAACTATATCTTGTCCTATAGAGCCAAATGATTGAGAACCAATAACACTTGATGTAAGCACATAATGCTGAAAGAAAAAATTCTTTAATGAGCGCTCAAGCTTTGAAAAATGATTGACAATAGAAAGGAAAACATAGTTTTCTTTAGGATTTTCTAATATTTGAACAATATTTTTATTGTCATTTTTAATAATTTCTAAAAATTTTACAAATATCTTTCTTGATATGGAAAATATCTCATAAGCTTGTTGGGATTGCCCACCACTAGCACCTCTAAGCGCTACTCTTAAAGGATGATAGTCAGATAACACCAAGTGTTCTAAGAGGAGAATAACTTCGGATAGGTAAATAAGTGTTTCAAAAACAGACTTAAAGTGATGTCCAATTTTTTGTTCACAAAGTTCTGACTCTTGAAAGAGTTTATCGATAGATTTCAACTCATTGACCCCTATATTAAACCAACATTCCGAAATTTGATGAACTATCATGAACATTTTATCTTCTGAATTAAAATATTCCAGTTCATCAAGCTTAAGAACTCTTTTAATGTTGGGATATTCTACGTAATCAGATACCTCAAAATTCCCTGCTGTTAGTTTTGCTAAAAAGAAATGATCTCTTATCTCATTAATTTGATAGTCAAGTCCAATTTTTACATTTTTAGAAAGCTCAAAATATAGTGTACTAATTCTTTCTATTACTCCTGCGTAACTTTGATCTAATAATTTTAGGTTGTTAATGTTTTCAGAATAACTGTCTTGAAAACCTTTTGTTTCTAAAAGAAAATCGCAAGATTTTAGTACCTTAAACTGTGTTTCTATTCCTTGAAGAATATATGCTATTTTATCGGTATTATTTTTTTCTTTTTTATTAAGTACACTTCCCAATAAATAAGTTGATAGTTCTATTGAAACGAATCCGCACCTCAAAAAATTTTCCTTTCTATTCGCGCTAACATTGAAAAAAACACTTAATTCATCAAAATGTATATATAAATTATAGGGTATCTTCTTCATTACTATTGATGATTACAATGTATTGGATTTATTTAATTATGAGTCTGCTCCGAAAACTCCATTATCAAGAAAAACACTCAAAATCGGCTAAACCTAAATTTGTAAATACTTGTTTTTATGTGTTTTACACTTTCTAAAAATGCTGATTTTTTGATTTAAACAAAGAATCAGGCTTTTCGGAGTGGACTCAATTATAAATTTAAAAAAATTTCACTCTTAACTAACTTTTATTTCTACAATAATATTTTTAACTAACTTTTAAAACACTTTCTTTCAAATACAAATATTATTATTTAAACCCCATAGGTCAACACTTGAAATCGTCTATATGCCTTTACTAGTTAGTGTCTGGTCGGAAACAGACGGTTTTTATTCCCGATTTTATCGGGATGAGAGGTATTTATTCAATCATAATAATTTTTTAAGGTTTTTCCCGATTTCTCGGGACGGGCTATGAGCTTGATTTGCTGCGGTTTGGTTTTATTTCTTTAGGAGATGTGTCACATTGAGCCTGTCGAAATGCCGCATCAGCCGACTAGAAAAAAAGTAAAATATACTCAAAAGAATCAATTTTAATTTTGTGCTGTTTCCGACCAGACAATAATTAGTTGAAGATGCTAAAAAATGGATAATTATGTTGTTCTAGATAAAAATATAAAGTACGGTTGATAGAGTTAATTACAAGCCCTGAACAGCGAAAGTTAATTAGAGAAGACGGAAGGAAAACAATTGTTAAGGAATATTCTGTGAAGCCAAATTATGGGAGATATTTGAAGATGTTTAGTAAATAGAGTGAGATTTGTGGGCTTAAAAGGTTTTGCTATAGCGAGTCCCAAAGGGAATGATTATATACCCTTTGTGTTTTTACTTTTTAATTCACTCTTGTCCGATTAAAACAAACTTCACTTAATGAATATAGATTTTCATCCAAACCTTCTTCTCTTTATTATTCCGCTCTTATTTATTTTTTAGGTTCTACCACGAATTTAGTGGATAACTTTTTCAATGGAGAATAAATCTCAGTTATCTTTTCTTGCACTATTAAGGCATTTCAAAATCCGCTTTAATCAGCATTCACCAAAGG
>Ga0307966_1001207_pt1 | contig 20521 bp, 18 predicted proteins | sample OrgLakmetagen646_FD_203141 | JGI IMG/M metagenome (GOLD analysis project Ga0307966, IMG submission 203141) | Saline water microbial communities from Organic Lake, Antarctica - #646 | ecosystem: Environmental > Aquatic > Non-marine Saline and Alkaline > Saline | place: Antarctica: Organic Lake... | reverse complement strand
TTTTAAAACCGACAACCGACAACAGATAACCGACAACCGACGGTAGCTTCGATACACCTCGATAAACATCGAGCCACCCAGCCACCAATAGACAATACACGACTCACTAATCACCATTCACGACTCACTTTTCACTGACAACAGACAACTGAAAACTGTCATCTGATAACAACTCACCATTCACTATTCCACCATTAAACCACTATTCCATTATACTTTTTAAAACCGACAACAGACAACCGACAATAGATAACCGAAAACCGAAAACAGGAAACAGGAAACAGAAAACAGACAACCGTCAACTGAAATTTTCGTAAACTTGCAGGACCAATTGAGTACTATGAACACCCAGCCACTAGTCTCCATCATTATACCCACCTACAACCGCGCGCATCTGATCGGTGAAACTCTGGACTCGGTAGTAGCCCAGACTTACGAGAATTGGGAGTGTATTATCGTGGACGATGGGTCTTCAGATAACACTGATGAGGTGGTAGGTAAATATGTCGAAAAAGATTCTCGTTTTAAATACTACCATCGTCCTAATGAGCATCTGCCTGGTGGGAATGGCGCAAGGAATTATGGGTTTAAGATGAGTCAAGGCGAGTATATCCAGTGGTTTGATTCTGATGACTTGATGGTGCCTAAGAAATTAGAAAGGAAACTAGAATTTATGATCAATCACAGTTTAGATATGGTAGTTAGTAATACGGTAAACTTTCATCCTGATAAGACAAATAGTAGACCTTACGATTTGAATTACGATTTATTAATAAACCCTGAAAATTTTATAAGTCAATGCATTGGATGGATCACAAACGATGCCTTGATTAAGAAGTCTATAATTTCAATAAAGTTTAATGAAAAAGTAAAATCAGGACAAGAGTATAACTTTTTCTCAAGGTTGCTTTTTTGTGATCTAAAAGTTGATTATATAAAGAAGGATTTGTCAATGCGTAGAATGCATGATAACTCTATACAAACCAACTTACAGAGTGACAATATACAAAAGAAAAAAGAGTTGGTTTTCAATGAGCTTTTATTATTAAACGATATTTACTCGAAAGCTCCCAAAAGTGTTAAGAATAGAGCTTTTAAAAGAATATTTAGATTTAGTCTTGAAACAACTAATGCTTTCAGAATGCCAGCTTACAAAAAACAAATTTTTAAATTTATGCTCAATAAAAACGAATTTGTTTTCTTAAGATATTTTAGTTCATGGCTTATACTAAATCTTTTGACAGGGAAAGGTTATTTCGTTTTCAAAAAATATTCTAATGCCTACCACTAACCATTTAGTTTCAATAATCATTCCCTGCTTTAATGATTATGAATATATTGAGGCTTGTATTGATTCTGTAAGAAATCAAACCTACTCAAATATAGAAATTATCGTAATAGATGACGGTTCAGATCAAACAACCAAAGAAAAACTAAATACAATACGACCTAAAATAGATGTATTAATTACTCAAAAAAATCAGGGCCAAGCAAAAGCCAGAAATGAAGGGATAAAAAAAGCTAAAGGAGAGATTATTTGTCCTATCGATAGTGATGATACTATAGATTGCTCATTCCTAGAAAAAACAGTAAATTATCTAAAAGGAGATGTTAGAGTTGTAGGAACATACTTAAATCTAATTAATGAAAAAAATAATAAGATAGATATTTTTGTTCCTGCTGGAGGTGATTACAAAGATTTTCTATTTAAAAATGCGATTTCCGGAGCTGGTGTCCTTTATAGAAAGGATGATGTATTAACCATAAGCGGTTATGACGAATCAATGAAAGCAGGCTGGGAAGATTGGGACTTTAATCTTAGACTCATGTGTTTAGGTGGTCGGACACATATTGTAAATGAGCCGCTTTACAATTACTTAAAAAGACAGCAATCAACAACATCAAAAGCGAATACTAAAAAGAATGAGCTATTTAAATTTATGTACTTAAAACATCAGGAACTTTACAAGCAACATTTTGATGATTTTGTAGTACACGTTATTAACAACTACAACCAGTTAGCAAGGAATAATTGGAAAGTAAAAAAATCTAAACAATTTAAAATAGGATTTATTGTAATGAAGCCATTCAGATTTATGAAAAGATTAATAAAATAGAGCATGGTAAGCATCATTATGGCCACTTATAACAGGGCTCACCTTATTGAGGAAACTTTAAAAAGCATAGAAAATCAGAGCTATAAAGACTGGGAATGCTTAATCATAGATGATGGTGCTACAGATAATACTGAGGAAATACTTCAGAAATGGCTGCAAAAGGATTCTAGATTCAAGTACCAAAAACGTGCGTCAAATCATCAAAAAGGATTGCCAGGTTGTAGGAATCAAGGCATAGAATTGGCTAAAGGTGATTATATTATTTTTTTTGATGATGATGATCTAATACACCCTCAAAATTTAAAAATTTGTGTTGATTATAATAATAGACATACTGTAGATTTTTTGCACTATGAGAAAAAACCATTTAAATATAAACAGGATATTTTCTTCAAACAATATGAAAGTTATTTTTTTGAAAAAACAATAAGTCGAAAAGATGTTTACGATTCAATTACAGGGAAAATTGGTTTAGCATCATGTACAATCATGTGGTCTCAAAAAGTTTTAAAAGACTTTAAGTTTGATGAAACATTGCAATTTGCTGAAGAGTGGGACTTATACAATCGATTATTAATTAATGGTTACACAGGCCATAAAATTAAAAATCAACTCTATTTCAATAGAAAGCATTCATTATCCAACACAGCATTATATTATAAACATAATCCTGAAAAAACCAAATCAAAAATTCAGGCTTGTTGTAATATTATCTATGCCTTAGATGAAAAAAAGCTTTTAAATAAAAGATACATCAAATTCTTTATTGGGCTCAGGAAGAAAGAAGAATCAAAGCCAATATTCAAGACGTTATTAAAGTCAAAATCATTAGGTTTGAGAAACAAAATGTATTTAATATTTAGATATACCTTTTTGTCACAACTGAAATATTTGTATGCTTTAAAGAGTAAAACATGAAAATTTTAATTTGTTTTGGAACACGCCCCGAAGCCATAAAAATGGCTCCTTTGGTAAAAGCATGTAAAGAAAATCAAGAAATTGAAACCGTAGTCTGTGTCACAGCACAACATCGTGAAATGTTGGACCAAGTCTTAGATTTCTTTCAAATCATACCAGATATAGATTTGGATTTGATGCAAACCAATCAAAGCTTAAACCAATTAAGTGCTCGCATCATTAAGTCCATCGATACCGTTTTTTATAAAGAGCAACCCGACTGGGTCTTAGTACACGGCGATACCACTACCTCAAGTATGGTAGCTTTAGCAGCATTTCATAGAGGAATTAAGGTAGGTCATGTAGAAGCTGGGTTACGGACCTACAATAAATATTCTCCATTTCCTGAAGAAATTAACCGTCAATTGACAGGGCGTATAGCGAATGCACATTTTGCGCCCACACAAAAAGCTTACGATTGTTTGCTCCAAGAAGGAGTTCGTAAAGAAGAATGCATCATTACAGGAAATACCGTGGTAGATGCACTGCATTGGGGGTTAAAGATTACCCAAAACCATCCCTCAGAAGGCTTACAAGACTTACTAAATCATTTACAACCAAATAGAAAACTTATTTTAGTAACTGGGCATCGCCGAGAAAATTTTGGTGATGGATTTATTCAACTTTGTACAGCTTTGGCAGCGCTAGCTGAAAGGCCGGATATAGAAATTTTCTATCCTGTTCATCTAAATCCAAACGTAAAAGAAGTAGTACACCAGAAATTAGGAAATTTATCCAATATTCACCTCATACCCCCTGTAAGTTATCCTGTAATGATAGGATTACTAAAAGCATGTGATTTAATTATATCAGATTCAGGAGGTATTCAGGAAGAAGCACCAAGTTTAGGGAAAATGGTATTGGTCACTAGAGCCACTTCTGAGCGTATGGAGGGTATTGAGCAAGGTTTTGCAGAGTTGGTAGGAACAGATGCAACTAAAATTATAAGCAAAGCGAATAGTTATCTCAACCGACCAAAAACTTTATGTAAAGAGAAAAACCCTTACGGGGCAGGGAATGCATCTCAAAATATTTTAGACTTCCTGCTTAATACTAAATAAAGACAGTGAAAAAAATCTTAGTGCTTACCGAAAGTGTAAACGTTGACGACAGCAGTGGTACTAAAGCGAATTTAGCCTTAATTGATAATTTAATCAAAATTGGTCATAAGGTTAATGTCTTGCATTTAGATGAACGCTCTACCGAAAACACGTATTTCGATACTAAAATTATAACCCGCTTTAAATCATCTAAGTATTACTGGCTTTGTAAGCTAAATACTTTTTTAAAGAAAGCTGGAATAACGTTGAATAAATGGGTAGAGCCTAAACTAGGTTTTTCATTTTCACATTTTGAAGATGTAGCTCGTTTTAAAAAAGCACTTGCTAAAGAAAACGCACAAGCTTTTGATATCGTTTTAACGTGTAGCAAAGCAGCAAGTTTTCGACCACATAAGGCACTGTTGGAAAGTCCAAAATGGCATGGCAAATGGTATGCTTATGTTCATGATCCTTATCCAATGTATGTATATCCAAGACCATACGATTGGGTAGAGCCAGGATCTTTGAAAAAAAGAGCTTTCTTTTTAGAGGTGTATTCTAAGGCAACTAAACTAGTTTATCCAAGTCAATTGTTAGCAGAATGGATGGAGTCCTATTACCCTAATCAAAACCATAAGCGTTTAGTAATTCCACATCAAATTGCAGATCATTCAAAAAAACTAGAAATCGACCTTTCTACGTTGCCTTCTTTTTTTGACTCAAAAAAATTCAATTTATTGCATGCAGGTAGTTTAATGAAGCAACGCCCACCTTTTGTGTTAATGAAAGCATTTAATATGTTTTTACAAAATAATCCATCTGCCAAAGAGCATGCGGTTTTAATTTTTATAGGAGGTGTTTTTGAGGGACATAACAAAATCATGGATAAGTTGATGAATAAAAATATTATTAACCATAATAAGTACATAGAATTCAATACAGTTTTTGAATTACAAAAGTTAGCTAGTGTCAACATCGTAATAGAAGCAGATACCTGGATAAGTCCATTTCTCCCAGGTAAAATACCTCATTTAGTAGCAGCAGATAAACCCATACTGCATATAGGTCCTAAAATAAGTGAAACCTTGCGTTTGCTAGGTGAGAATTATGAATTGCATACGACTAATAGCGAGAAGAGTATTACACTTTTAGCAAAAAAAATTGAAGATGTCTATTATCGCTGGAAAGAAAGTCAAAATCTAAAACTAAATCGAGAGGATTTAGAGAAATACTTGAGAAACATAAATATTTAATAGATTTGATCAGAAATACTCAAAAACAAATTGAAAGAATTTACTTTAATTGGAGAATTAATTTAATTCCGGAAAAAAATATTCTTTTTTTTGGAGATCCGAGAGGTGGTACGACTTGGATGGGCGAAACTTTATCAGAACTATTTAAACTCCCTATATTATGGGAGCCTATGTTGGTAAGGAAGGATTCACGTTTTGCAAAATTTAATTTTGCTTCTAGACAATATCTGGATGAAAATTATGAAAATGAACAAATTAACAATTCATTTCTGAATTTATTAAAAGGTAAAGGAATAGATCACTGGGAAATTAAACATACCAACACAAAAGAATTAAGAAAATCAAAAGCTGCAATTATAAAATTCACGAGAGGGAGTATGTTATTGCCTTATATTACTAAACAATTTAGTTTTGAGAAAAAACCCATCTATATGATAAGAAATCCATTTGCCGTGGTTGCTTCTCAACTAAAGCATCCAGGTTGGAAAAATGCAGATTCACACTTTGAGATTCCAACTGGAATTTATAATGAAGTATATGATATCCATGCTGAATTTTTAAAAACTTTGCAAACTAAGGAAGAAGTATTAACAGCTGAATGGGCTTTAAGCAATAAAGTTGTATTAAATCATTCAAGACATAACAAAGATTGGATTTTTATTACTTATGAGCAGACACTAATCAACCCAAAACAAACCTTGATTAAAATTTTAGCGGAATGGAACTGTTCTAATTTAAAATTAGACAAATTAGATTTTAATAGAAAAAGTAGAACTAGCCTTTCCAAAAAAATAACACCTGTTAATGTACAACTTGAACACTGGAAATCATCGTTCACAAGTTTACAAATTCAAAAAATGCAGGATGTTTTAAATTATTTTGAAATTGATTATAACTACCTGTCAAATAAGTAATAATGCCGGAAGTTTCGATAATTATACCAAACTTTAATAGTGGAAAGTTTATTAATGATTTAATTCAAAGCCTATTGGTTCAGAGTTTTAGAGATTGGGAGTGTATTATTGTTGACGATCACAGTACTGATGATTCTATTAAAATAATAAAAGAGTACACTTATTTAGACAATAGAATTAAGTTATTTGAAAGACCACACTTTCTCAAAAAAGGAGCGAATTCCTGCAGGAATTTTGGATTTAAAAAATCAAGTGGAAAGTATATTAATTGGTTTGATGCCGATGATGTTATGCTCGAAAATTTTTTAAAAATAAAAGTGAATAGCTTTTATGTTTATCCAAACATAAATTTTTTAATCACTTCTGGCTACACTGTAAACGAAAATTTGCATAAAGATTCATACAGATTAAAACAATATAAAACTGATGGGAATTTGTATAGAAATTATTTAAAAAGTGAAATTCCCCTTATTACTAATTCTGTAATGTTTAAAAGAAATTTTATTCACTTTAATTCATTTTTTTTCAATGAAAATTTGCACAAATCTCAAGAATACGATTTATTTTCAAATATATTTTATACTGCAAAGCCATCTGATTATTTAATAATTGAACAACCAACTTATTTGTATAGAAATAACAAAAACTCTTCTTCATTCAAAAATCGTATTAAATATGTTAAAGAGTACAAACATTCACAAACTTATGTGCTAATAAAAGATTTAACACGTGCAATTAATGATAATGATCTAGAATTAGTTGGCAGAAGACATCGTTTGTTGATGAAGATGTTAAAAAAAAGTGTAGATGCAAGAGATGTTGAAAATGTTTCAAAAATTAAAAACATTTATGGCAAATTATATGAGAAAAATAAAATATTGATATTTAGTATTCAGTTCTTTAGTACACTATTTCTTTTTTTGAAAATAGAGCAAATTAGATGGGACGTCTTACTAAAGTATCAAAAATTAGAAGTTAATTAATTTTTCAAAAATGAGAAAAATCTGCGTCGTCGTTACTGCACGCCCATCCTATTCCAGAATAAAAACCGCTCTATCAGCTTTAAAAGCGCATCCAGAGGTTCAGCTCCAATTGGTGGTAGCCGCTTCCGCTTTGTTGGAGCGTTATGGAACAGCTGTAAATTACATAGAAGCGGATGGTTTTACTATAGATGCGAAGGTTTTTAATGTCCTGGAAGGTGAAAATTTGACGGCTGCAGCCAAAACGACTGGCATTGGTATTTTAGAGCTCTCCAGCGTGTTCGAAAACTTACAGCCCGACATCGTCGTCACTGTAGCGGATCGTTTTGAGACTATGGCTACGGCTATCGCTGCGTCCTATATGAACATTCCTCTGGCTCATATACAGGGAGGAGAAGTCACTGGTAATATTGACGAAAAAGTACGCCACAGCATTACCAAGTTAGCCGATTACCATTTGGTTGCTTCTGATGATGCCAAAGACCGGGTCATTAAACTGGGCGAAGAGCCTGAATCTGTCTTTAACACAGGCTGCCCGTCTATCGATTTAGCGAAACAAATCAAAGCATTTAAAGGGCTGCAGTTTAGTCCCTATCAAAAATACGGAGGTGTAGGATCTATTCCAGATCTAAGTCAGGGCTATTGGGTGGTCATGCAACACCCCGTGACTAATGAATATAAAGACTCCAGGACCCATATTGAAACTACTTTGGAGGCTATACGCCACTATAATGACTTACCTGTTCTCTGGTTTTGGCCCAATGTCGATGCCGGTTCAGATGGCACGTCGACAGGAATTCGCTCCTACCGCGAACGCTTTGATCTGGATCACGTGCATTTTTTTAAAAACATGCAGGGCCATGATTTTTTAAACTTGCTTCACCAGTCCAAAGGCCTCATCGGTAATTCCTCCGTAGGCATCCGAGAATGTTCTTACCTTGGAGTGCCCGTGATCAACATAGGTAGTCGACAAAATAGACGCCAACGCGGACCAAATGTAACTGACGTTAATTACAATACTCAAGAAATTCTTGACGCTATGCAGCAAATAGAAACTAATCCCAGACCAAAATCAGTATATATATATGGAGAAGGAGATGCTGGTAAAAAAATAGCTGAAGTTCTAGCTAAGGTAGAGCTGAAGTTTCATAAGACGATTTCTTATTAAATTTTAATCATTAAAGAGTATTTATTCTTAAATTAAAAATAATGAAATATAAAAGTGTATTCAAAAAATTCAGTAAGTTAGATGGGTCTCAACATATTGCCTCAGAATTTGCTTTGAAGGGTATTGAAACTATTATTAGAGTTGAAAATATAAAAACTATTTTTGAATTTGGAATAGGTATTAGAACAATTCCGTACTTAATAGCTTCTTTTGATAAAAAATATGTTTACACAGGCACAGAATCCAATAATTTTTGTAAAAATGCATTATTTAAAAATTTAGAAGGTGTAATAGATAATCAATATTTTAATCATATTAATGATTATTCTGAGTATAAAGGAGGTAAAGTGGATTTTTTAATTGTAGATGGTAGTTTTAATGACGAAATATTCTTAAAAAAAATCTGCCATAGTAATACTATAATAATGGTAGAAGGAGATAGAAGCGATCAAAGGGATTTGATTTCTTCAACTTTTCCAAATTCGCTTTATAATTTTAAAATCTCATTATACAAGAATAAAGATTTTTCCCCTTTCTATGCTAAAGAAAACAATCCATTTGTTAGTGGTTATTCGATTTTCAGACTAAATAATAATTTTATCAATAAATTAAAGTCATTTATTGATAAAATTGAAACGTCAATTAGATATAAATTGAGAAAGATAATATGAGGTTCTTAGGTATTATTCCCGCCCGCGGCGGGAGCAAAGGTGTTCCTGGAAAAAACATTAAGGAATTGGGAGGGAAACCTTTATTGGCTTACACGGTGGAAGCGGCTCAAAAGTCTAAATTGATAAATAGATTGATATTATCATCTGAAGATGAAGAGATTATAAGAGTTGCTAAGAGTTTAGATATTGAGGTGCCCTTTGTTAGACCAGCTGAATTGGCAGAAGACCAGTCCGGAAGTTTGGGGGTGGTGCAGCATGCGGTTGATTATTTCGAAAAACAAGGAGAGTATTACGACGCAGTTATTTTATTACAAGTCACTTCACCATTTCGAGAGAAAGGCTTCATTGATCAGGCGATTCAAAAGTTTATAGATTCTGGAGCAGATGCTTTAGTAAGTGTGCTTTCTGTTCCGCATGAATTTAATCCACATTGGGTATTTGAAGAAAATGCTGAAGGCATTTTAAAAATAGCAACAGGAGAAGATAAGATTATAAAACGTAGACAAGATTTACCAAAAGCTTTCTTTCGGGACGGAAGTATTTATATCACTAAAACAGAAGTGATCAAACAAGGCAGCTTACTAGGAAATAAACTAGCTTATATCGAATCTGAGCCTGTAAATCATGTCAATATTGATACTTTAGCCGACTGGAAAAAAGCTGAGGAGACATTGAAGTAAAAACTTAAAACACTTGAGTAAGTCAACTTAAATCTATCGAAGAATACCATTTTAAAATCATTCGATGAGATTCATCTATAAATATAATTTTGAAATGAGGATCAATTAATGTCAGTAAAAAAAGCTTTAATCTTAATACCAGACGGGGTAGGTCTTAGAAATTTTGTGTTCTCTAAAATCCCTAAACTTTTAAAGCAAAAGGATATTGAATTAACCTACTGGAATGCAACCCCTTTTGACTTCTCAGAGGCTGATTTAAACGAGATTAAGCTTAAAGGCAAGTCACATCCTAAGTCGGATCTATACAAAAGAGCCAGAAAAATAATAGAGATTAAACAATCCATATCTAGGACCGGTAATTTAAATTACGGCTCATATCTATTTAAGCCTGCAGCTAAGACGTTTAAACAAAAATTAAAGAATGGTATTGAAACGTTTTTTGTAAAAAAATATAATTCAACTCTAGAAGGCCTAAGAGTAAAAATTAAGGAGACCGAGGCTCAAACTTCTTATTATAAATCCTGTTTAACTCAACTTAGAATTGAGCAGCCCGATGTTTTAGTGGTGTCTAACCAGCGTCCAATCAATGCAGTTGCACCAGTAGAAGCTGCCAGACACCTTGGAATACCCACAGTTAGTTTTATATTTTCCTGGGACAATATACCAAAGGCAACTATGGTGGTAGAAACAGATTTCTATATGGTTTGGAGTGAGTTAATGAAGGATCAACTACTCGAATATTACCCATACATAAAGGATAGTCAGATTTCTATAGTGGGTACCCCTCAATTTGAAATTCATTTCATGGAGAATTTTAAACTTTCAAGGCATGAGTATTTCAAGACTTATGATCTGGATACAGATAAGGACTATATATGTTTTTCTGGTGATGATGTGACAACGAGCCCACATGACCAAATATACTTGCAAGATGTAGCTCAAGCCGTCAGGGATTTAAATAATAACAAGACTTTAGATAAACCGCTAGGAATTATTTTTAGACCCTGTCCGGTAGATTTTTCGGCTAGATTTGATAAGGTGCTTTCTGAGTTTAAAGAAGAGATAACAGTTATTCGTCCAGCCTGGAAAAAGTATGAGGGTTCCTGGAATTCTATCATGCCAAGTATAGAAGATCAGGTTTTGTTAACCAGCACTGTTGCACACACAAAGTTTGTAGTCAATGTGGGGTCATCTATGGTTTTCGATTATGCATCTCAACACAAACCATGTCTGTTTATCAATTATAACCCGAAAGGAGTAGAACTTAAAAAAGATATTCATAAGATCTATAAATACATTCACTTTGAATCCATGCCCAATAAAAATGCTGTAATTTGGTTGAGCACTAAAGAAGAAATAGCAGATAAACTTTTGGAAGGTTTAAATAACCCATCAAGCTATGTGGAAAATGCTCAAAAATGGTTTGAAATCATTAATCATCATTCACCAGAAAAGGCTTCAGAACGGATAGTTGAGGCTATTGAAGAAATTAGTAAAAAACCTTAAGTAAATTTTGTTTGGTTTGAAACAATTTAAAAATATCAGAATTTAAAATATCAAATGATATCTTTGAAATTTGAAATAGACTTATGAAAATCGCCTTCCTTACTCCGGAGTATCCACATGACTTAACTGGCAAGTCTGGAGGCATCGGTACAAGCATTAAAAATTTAGCGCAGGCTATTACAGAAGAAGGACACGAGGTGATGATATTGGTTTATGGGCAAAGAAAAGACGAAGTTTTTTTTGATGAGAATATCAAAGTCATTCAAATTCAAAATGTAAAATTCAAAGGACTATCCTGGTGCTTGACCAGAAAAAAAATACAAGGCATTATCGATAGACTCAGTAATGAAGACAACCTAGATATCGTGGAAGCCCCAGACTGGACAGGAATTACTTCTTTTATTACTCCAAAGAAATGTCCGGTAATTATAAAATTACATGGGAGTGATACTTATTTTTGTCACCTTGATGGGCGAACAGTGAAATGGATCAACAGATTCCATGAAAAAAGAGCTTTAATAACAGCTGATGCACATATCTCAGTGAGTGAGTTTACGGCAAAGACTACCAACCAAGTGTTTGATTTGAATATTAATTTTAAAGTCATCCCCAATTCAATTAATATCGAAGTGTTTAACCCGTTGCCTAAGCCTAAAAATAAAATAAAACGTCTTTTATATTTGGGCACACTTATAAGAAAAAAAGGCTTGTTAGAACTTCCATTGATTTTTAATAAGGTCGTGGAGAGTTATGATACTGTTGAATTAATTTTAATAGGTGGGGATTCTTTTGATGTTAAAACCAACTCAAGCTCAACTTATCAATTAATGCAACACCTGTTTTCAAAAAAGGCAATCGATAAGCAAACTTACTTAGGTAAGGTCCCATACGATGAAGTTAAACAGCATATCGCTGAAGCAGATGTTGTCGCTTACCCTTCCTTTGCTGAAGCACTTCCCGTAAGTTGGCTCGAAGCCATGGCAATGGGCAAAATCGTTGTAGCCTCAAATGTGGGTTGGGGCCCTGAAATCATAAATCATGGTATGGATGGATTTCTAGAAGATCCTAGAAACCACAACGAATATGCGAGTTTGATCTTAAACGTTTTAAAGGATGAAATAGACACAGAACAACTAGGGAAAAATGCCAGGGAGAAGATAATTGCTAAGTTTTCTAATGAGATCATTGCTAAGCAAAATATAGAATTTTATAAAAAAGTAATTGATGAATTTTAAGAAGTATGAAAATTCCAATGGTGAAGTCATAGTATACACAGGTGATCCAGATTTGGGTTTGTTAGAAGAAGTGTCTCAGGGTCCTGGGCATATATGGCATTCCTCTTTAGATCAAGGCTATAAAAACTCATTTCAGGATTTAGTCTATTTTGCAGCAACGTTTTGGTGGCATTTTAATGATTATGATAGTTTAGATTCTTGTGTGTCATGGCGTGTAAACCCAAATGCTTTCGCTGTACGCGAGGATATATGGAATCAAGTTCATCATTTTGATGTAGACTATTCAACCGACCACATGAAAGGCTTAGACTTTGGTTTCAAAGCACTCAAATATTCTGGAGCTGTAGTTCTTTATCAAAAAGACTTATTTAAGCCAGTCAACCAGAAAATAAAAGTTTTCACAAAAGACCGTTATCTTTTTTACAGAAAAAACTTGAAATATAGTCATGCATTGTATATGCTTTTTAGGAAGGGGTTTTGGAACTTTAAGGAATGGAAATATTATTTGTGGGCAAAAAATAATGTAAATAAAGCAAATCAAAAGTTAATTGCTAATAAAAAATTAAAAAGCGTTGAAGGTCATCCAACTGTAAGTTACATCATTCCCACTATGATGCGCCAAGATCATACCTTGCAATTGCTAAATGATTTAAAAGTACAAACTTACCCGCCAACACAAGTTGTAATTGTAGATGCTACTCCAGAAAACGAAAGACATGAGCATCTTTATGACTTTGGTAAATATCCATTTGAAGTAAAGCTTAAATGGCAGTTAAGCAAAGGCAGTTGTAGAGCTAGAAATGAAGCTATTGAATTGTGTCAAGGAGAGTACATTATTTTTGGTGATGACGATATTCGCCTTAAACAAGATTTTATAGAAAATCACATCCGGTTTCTACAGACTTATAAAGTTGGTGCTTGTAATGGATTAGATATAATGGCAGATCACCACAAACAAAATTTAGTCGATTTAGATGAAAAAATTGAAAGATTAGAAGAGCATAGATTACGAGTAGCCGTATCTCATAATTTTAATAATGCTAATTCTTGCGTTAGAAGAGATTTGGTTAATCAGTTAGTCGGCAACGATATTAATTACGATGGAGGATACGGAGAGGATGCTGACTTTGGGTTATCCCTTTTTAAAATAGGTGTACCTGTTTTGTATAACCCATTTTCTAGAAATCTACATTTAAAACCACCATCTGGAGGCTATCGGTTTTGGGGGGCGCAAGCTAAAATTCTAGGCAAAAAAAGGAAAAAACAACCTTGGGAATTAGATTCACCAGTCAAATATATAAGACCAGTTCCAAGCCCAACAAAGATGTATCAGTTTTTAAAACATTTTTCGTCTCGCCAGAATAAAGAATATAAATATAAATATATATTATTTTACATAACTAAGAAAAGCAAACTAACGGCTATCTTCAGGATTTTTAACATACCACTAAAATTATTACAATTTAATAAATCACGATTTTACGCCAATAGGTTGTTAAATCTAGGAACGAGATTTAAATAATGAGAATCAGTCTTATCATTTGTACCTTCAAACGGGCAATGCCCCTGTTAAACCTTTTGGGTTCAATTAAAAATCAAAGCCAGCTACCTGACGAGATATTGATTATTGACGGCTCACCAGATGACAGGACAAAACAAGCCCTCACCAATATCAGTCTTGCCCAACTTCATTATCATAAAGTGAAACCTGATCAGCGTGGCTTAACCAGGCAGCGAAATATTGGTATTGATCTCTGTAGAAAAGATATGGATATTGTTACTTTTCTAGATGATGATATCGTTCTGGATAAGGATTACTTCAAAAATTTAATTTCGAGTTATGATAAATACCCAAATGCTATTGCGGTTGGTGGATACATAGTTAACGATACTAAATGGGAGTTGGAAAACAATTTCAAGTCAAAAATAAATTTATTTTGTTATGATGGTTATTGTCGACCAGAAGGTCAACGCTTTAAGTTAAGAAAGCGATTAAATTTAGAACCCAATCGGCCTCCAGCTCACTTGCCAAAATTTTCTCATGGTAGAAGTGTTGGCTTTTTGCCCCCATCTGGTAAGACTTATCAAGTGGAACAGTTTATGGGTGGTGTATCCTCTTATAGGAAAGAAGTTTTTGAAGAACTAAGTTTTTCAAGTTATTTTGAAGGCTATGGTTTATATGAAGACGCTGATTTTTGTTTTCGCTTGTTGCAGTATGGAAAATTGTATGTCAACACGGCTGCACATTGTGAGCATCATCATCACCCTTCCGGACGCCCCAACCAATTTAAATACGGCCAAATGGTGGTAAGAAATGGCTGGTATGTCTGGCGGTTACGCTGGCCAAATCCAGGAGCTAAAAATATTTTGAAATGGCATACCAATGTTTTACTTCTTACCTTTCTTAGGTTTTTAAATACCTTTACATCGTTAAATAGAAAACAAGCATTAACTGAGGGCTTAGGAAGGTTAACGGCCTGGCTGGAATTGTGGTTTTTAAAGCCTAAAATTCAACGATGAATTTTCTTATTATTTCTCATACCGAGCACTACAGAGTTTTTGACCAACTTTACGCTTATGCGCCTTACGTCCGTGAAATGAATTTATGGTTAAACTATGTAGACCATGTTAAGGTTGTTGCACCTGTTTCAAACAATTTTGATCCCAACATCAATCTAACCTATAAGCACCGAGAGATATGCATTAAGGCGGTGCCTGCTTTTTCACTAATAGGATTAAAAGAAAGATTAAATACACTTAAAAAACTACCAAAAATTCTTAGTGTGATTTATAATGCCATGAAACAAGCAGATCATATCCATCTGCGTTGCCCTGGGAATATGGGGTTGTTGGGATGCTTTGTTCAAATCTTATTTCCAAAAACGCCTAAAACAGCTAAATATGCCGGCAATTGGGATCCAAAATCGGCACAACCCTGGAGTTATAAGTTGCAGAAATGGATCTTAAGCAATACCTGGCTGACTAAAAACATGCAGGTCCTGGTCTATGGAGACTGGCCTAACCAAACTAAAAATATTAAGCCGTTTTTTACTGCTACCTACAAAGAAGATGAAAAAGAACCTGTAAAATCCAGGAGTTATACCCAAAAGCTTGATTTTTGTTATGTAGGAAGTTTGTCTAAAGGGAAACAGCCTGAAAAAGCTGTAGAATTGGTTGAGCAATTAAAAAAGAATGGTAGAAATGTTATGCTTCATATGTATGGTGAAGGTATGGAGAGAAATGCTATTGAAGATCTGATTAAAAAGCATAACTTAGAAGACTATATATTTCTACACGGCAACCAGCCTAAAGCTAAAGTGAAAAAAGCTTTGCAGCATTGCCATTTCTTAATCCTGCCTAGCAAGTCAGAAGGCTGGCCAAAAGTAGTTGCTGAAGCTATGTTTTGGGGCTGTATTCCAGTAGTTACCCCAGTCTCTTGCGTCCCCTGGATGCTCGATTACGGAGGTCGGGGATTGATAATGAATTATGTTTATGATGATACGACAGCAGACAAAATTTTATCCTTACTAAAATCACCAAAAAAATTAGAAGGCATAGCTGAAAATGCATCAAATTGGTCAAGGCATTACACGCTTGATAAGTTTGAAGAAGAATTAAAGAAATTGTTATAAAGCAAATTGTCTAAATTTATCTTAATGACTAGCAACGAAAAACAATCAACCAAAATCAGAGTTATCCAAATTATCGATTCTCTGGAGGCAGGAGGAGGTGAGCGAATGGCTGTCAATTTAGCCAATGCATTGGAGCAGCGTATTGAAGTTTCAGGTTTAATGGTGACAAGAAAGGAAGGGCTACTAAAAAGTGAAGTGAATCCTAATGTGAAGTATTCCTTTGTTAATAAACAAAAAACAATTGATCTAAAAGCTTTAAAAAAAGCAAAGCAGTTTATAAAAGATCATCAGATCACTCATCTTCATGCTCATAGTACCTCTTTCTTTTTTGCTACGTTGTTAAAATTAATGAGGCCTGGCTTAAAATTGATCTGGCATGATCATAATGGCAACCGTAGCAGTCAAAATAGATTTCAATCTTTGATTTTGAAATTTTGTTCATTTCATTTTGATTCAATTCTTGTGGTTAATGATGAACTTAAAACCTGGGCTAAGAAAAATCTATTTATTAGTAAAGTGCAACAGGTTAATAATTTTATTCTCTTACCTAAGCATTTTAGAAGCTTTAAACATCCAAAGCCATTTATACTTATGGTGGCTAATTTAAGAACCCCCAAAAATCATATCGATTTAATTAAAGCTTATAAAAAGCTTGAAAATTTTAACTCAGTTTTTGACTTGCTTCTAGTCGGAAAGTTTTCCGATGAGTCATATGTTAAAAAACTCAAACAGATAATTAAAGATAGTGGTTTAGGGAACAAAGTAATTTTTCTAGGACAACGGAACGATATTTTTAGCATAATTAAATCAGCTAGCCTTACAGTTTTATCTTCTACCTCTGAAGGTTTACCCTTAGTCTTAATCGAATATGCCATGGTTAAAAAGTCTGTAGTGGTGACAGACGTTGGTCAATGTAAACAAGTGGTAGGAGATTATGCTAAACTTGTTCCTAAAGGAGATCCGCAGGCCTTGGCTGATGCTATTGAATTTTATTTATCACAGCCAGATCAAGCGGCAAAAGATGCTGAACTCTTACATCAGCGCGTAGTGGATAATTATGGAGAAGATAAAATTATAGAGGAAATTATTGAAGTTTACTAAAGTGCACAAATCAGTCTGATTGGAAATAGGTCTGAATATGTGTTTATTTAATTAATATTGTACTTTGAAAAGTCTATAGTCCACAGTCAACTGTCTACAGTAGGAGGCTAAAAACAGAAAACAGTGGATGAAAAAAACAAATACTGCTAAATGAAAGCTAACAAATCACTTTACACTATTGCCGAAATTGGTCAGGCCCATGAGGGGAGTCTGGGAATGTTGTATGCCTATATTGATGCTATAGCTGAAACTGGTGTGGATGCCGTTAAATTTCAGACGCATATTGCGGAAGCTGAAAGTAGCGAGCATGAACCTTTTCGGGTAAAGTTTTCCAAACAAGATAAAACACGTTATGCCTACTGGGAACGGATGTCATTTACAAAAGAACAATGGATAGACATCGGGGCTTATACCAGGTCCAAAGGATTAGATTTTATAAGTAGTCCGTTTTCCAACGCAGCGGTAGAGGTTTTGGAAGCTGCACATGTAGATTGCTATAAGATAGGCAGTGGAGAGGTAACTAATCTTCTACTCTTAGAAAAAGTGTCTCAGTCTGGTAAGCCGGTGATCATTTCAAGTGGTATGAGTTCTTATCAGGAACTGGATGCAGCTGTTCATTTTCTGTTAGACCGTGAGGTAAAGCTAAGTATATTGCAGTGCACCACCGCTTACCCAACTCGGCCAGAACACTATGGATTAAACATAATTCAGGAATTACAGAAGCGATATCCGAAACTTGAAATTGGATTTTCGGACCATTCAGGATCGCTGTCTGCGGGGATAGCTGCTGTCACTTTGGGGGCCCAGATATTAGAATTTCACGTGGTGTTTCATAAAGCGATGTTTGGACCGGATGTGAAAGCCTCGCTGACTTTAGAAGAAGCTACAGATTTTGTACGTTACTGCAAAGAAGTAAGTGTGGCAATAGCCCATCCTGTTGATAAATTTGACAATGAGCAGTTTTCAGAATTAAAATCCATTTTTGAAAAATCATTGGCAGTGAACAAAGATTTACCTGAAGGACATCTGCTCACCTTCGAGGATCTGGAAGCAAAAAAGCCTAAAGGTTATGGTATGGATGCTAATCAGTTTGAAAAGGTCATAGGTCAAAGACTTATTTATTCCATGAAAGCTTGGAGTTTTCTTAAACATAATAATATTAGTTGGTAAACTTTTCTAAAGTAAACTAGATGCGTTCTTCCTTAAAATACTCACTTTTTCAATTCCAGCACCTTTTGCTGCATTTGGGGATTGGTATAGTGGTGAGTCAGGTGAGAGATCTGTCTCTAATTTATCTTTTAGCCATAGTAGCTTACTTCACTTTTAAAATCATCATTGGAACAGATAAAACCTACCATGCTTTAGGGGGTGCGGCTTATATTGCTTCTGCTGAAGTCTTTTTGAGAATGACGGGAGGTATGCCTTTTTGGGAGCTTGGTAAATACCTGGTGATTTTCTTTATATTGCTAGGTATGTTTTACGAAGGCTTTAAATTGAAAGCCTGGCCAATTTTAATTTTTTTGGCTTTGCTTTTACCAGGGGTTGTTGTTACCTATCTAAACTTCGATTACTTCGAAGAAAGCTATAGGAAAACCATTTTATTTAATTTATCTGGTCCATTGTCTTTATTTGCTACGGCGCTGTTTTGTTACCAGAAACAAATCAAATTTGAGACTTTATTAAAATTGGTCGATCTGATGATTCTTCCCATCATCGCTATGGTCGTATATATTATACTCTATGCGCCACCAATGGAGCAAATTGTGTTTACCACAGAATCTAATGCTGCAGCCTCTGGTGGTTATAGCGGAAATCAGGTATCTACTATACTTGGCTTAGGTATTTTTTTGACTTATGTAAGATTTCTTATCCCGTATAAAAATAATCTGCTCAATCTTATCAATATTGGTTTTTTAGGCATATTTGCTTACCGGTGTTTGCTTACCTTTTCAAGGGGAGGGTTTATTACGGCGCTGGTAATGATGGTTGTTTTTACGGTCTTATTTATCAATTGGGCACCTTTGGCCAAAAAGGCCAAGGCCACAATAAAGTTAATTGGTCTTGGAGTTGGTGGGTTTTTATTATGGGGTGTTGTAGTCGCAGTGACAGGTGGATTAATAGCTAATCGTTATGCCGGTGAAAATGCATTGGGAGAGAAACAAGACATTACCACGGGTCGAGGTGAGATTATCAGCGAAGAATTAGAAGCTTTTATGCAAGATCCTTTTTTTGGGGTGGGCGTAGGTATGGGAAAATTCTTTAGATATGAGTTAGATGGTGAAGAAGCGGCCAGTCATAATGAAGTTGCCAGAATGCTTGCGGAACATGGAATCCTGGGCATACTAGCTTTATTGATACTTTTATCGGTTCCTATCTTCTTTTTATTGTCAAAAAATAGAAATTTATTAATGCTACCCTGTGTCGCCTTTTGGTTTTTGACTATCAATCATTCTGCCATGCGAGTGGCTTTGCCAGGCTTTATGTACGGATTTGCACTTTTAACCATTACTTATGCTTCCAAAAAAAAGAAAAAAATTCGAACAAAGACAACTTCTTTACCTAGGCAACCAACTCTCACATAAAGGTCAAACACCAACCTCTATTGAGACTTTAGGGCGATTTCTGGAAACGGAAGGTTATTCTGTTTACAAAGCCTCTTCCAAGAAAAATCAGGGTTTGAGACTTCTGGATATGTTATTTTCTGTCTTTGAATTTAGATTGAAAACTGGTGTTATTCTAATTGATACCTACAGTACTTTAGGATTTTGGTTTGCTTATTTATCTGGGTTGCTAGCAAGCAAACTTCATATAAGTTATATTCCTATTTTAAGAGGCGGCGATTTACCTAAACGATTAGAATCCCATCCCAGGCAGTGTCAGCAATTATTTGGCAAAGCAAAAGTCAATGTCGCCCCGTCGGCCTATCTGATGCATCATTTCCAGAGAGTTGGATATACTAATTTGGTTTATATCCCTAATACGATTGAGCTGAAGAACTATGAGTTTAAACAGCGCCAGGAATTGCGGCCACATTTCCTCTGGGTCAGGTCGTTTGCCAAGCTTTATAACCCGATGCTGGCAGTACAAGTTTTGGAACAACTCTTAAAGACGTATCCTAAAGCGAAACTGAGCATGGTCGGTCCCTTTAAGGATGATTCCATCGAAGAATGTAAAGCCTATGCGGAAGCTCATCGGTTGCCCGTGACTTTTACCGGGGGGATGAAAAAAGAGGACTGGCTGGACTATGCCAAAGATTTTGACATCTTT
>Ga0307966_1001202_pt1 | contig 20606 bp, 20 predicted proteins | sample OrgLakmetagen646_FD_203141 | JGI IMG/M metagenome (GOLD analysis project Ga0307966, IMG submission 203141) | Saline water microbial communities from Organic Lake, Antarctica - #646 | ecosystem: Environmental > Aquatic > Non-marine Saline and Alkaline > Saline | place: Antarctica: Organic Lake... | reverse complement strand
AGACGACTGCAAGGTGTATACGTTCAAAAAGTGGATGGGAAAAATGACGGCGCATCGCGCCATCATTTTTCCCATCCACTTTTTGACTTTCCCCCACACAAACCACGTCATCCTGAAGTGAATTTTTTAAAAACAAGTTTTTAAGAAATTTGCGAAGGATCTTTTACGGAGTTTTAAACTTTCATCAACTTGTTTTTTGTGTTTTTCGAAGGATCTTTTTTTGTTTTACTAATGAAATGTCATGGAGGTATGATTTCCCCAAAGAACTCAAATTATTCATTCTTGTATATTGTATATCCAGACCAACATCTCCACTTTTTGACTTTCCCCTATACAAACCACGTCATATTGAGAGAATTTGTTTTTAATTGCGTTGTCCATTGTTGTCAGGGTTTTCTCGCGTGAATAGGGTTGTGTATTAAGAAACAACTCGCTTTTAGTTTTTAATATCCACTTTTTACCAATAACTTATGGTTATGAAAACCACCAAAAAGTTTTATGTTTACATGTTGACAAATTACACCAACAAGTTATTATATGTTGGAATGACAAGTAATTTACCTAAACGAATCCATCAGCATAAAACAAAGTATTACCCTGGATTTACCAATAAATACAACATCAACAAACTTGTGTACTATGAAGAGTATTCTAGTTCTTTAGATGCCACCAAAAGAGAAAGACAATTAAAAGGATTTGTAAGACGAAAAAAGGATGCTTTAGTAAATACCAACAACCTCGACTGGATCGAATTGAAAATTCCATTTGTGTAGAATCTCTCCAGACCAACATCTCCACTTCGTAAAGATCCTTCAATCGCAAAAATCTATGATTTAACGATTTTCAGGAAGACGACTGCAAGGTGTATACGTTCAAAAAGTGGATGGGAAAAATGACGGCGCATCGCGCCATCATTTTTCCCATCCACTTTTTGACTTTCCCCCACACAAACCACGTCATCCTGAAGTGAATTTCTTAAAAACAAGTTTTTAAGAAATTTGCGAAGGATCTTTTACGGAGTTTTAAACTTTCATCAACTTATTTTTACTGTTTTTCGAAGGATCTTTTTTTGTTTTACTAATGAAATGTCATGGAGGTATGATTACCCCAAAGAACTCAAATTATTCATTCTTGTATATTACATTTCAAGACCAACATCTCCACTTCGTAAAGATCCTTCAATCGCAAAAATCTATGATTTAACGATTTTCAGGAAGACGACTGCAAGGTGTATACGTTCAAAAAGTGGATGGGAAAAATGACGGCGCATCGCGCCATCATTTTTCCCATCCACTTTTTGACTTTCCCCCACACAAACCACGTCATCCTGAAGTGAATTTCTTAAAAACAAGTTTTTAAGAAATTTGCGAAGGATCTTTTACGGAGTTTTAAACTTTCATCAACTTATTTTTACTGTTTTTCGAAGGATCTTTTTTTGTTTTACTAATGAAATGTCATGGAGGTATGATTACCCCAAAGAACTCAAATTATTCATTCTTGTATATTACATTTCAAGACCAACATCTCCACTTCGTAAAGATCCTTCAATCGCAAAAATCTATGATTCAACGATTTTCAGGAAGACGACTGCAAGTTGTACACGTTCAAAAAGTGGATGGGAAAAATGATGGCGCATCGCGCCATCATTTTTCCCATCCACTTTTTGATTTTTCCCCATACGAACCACGTCATCCTGAAGTTAATTTTTTAAAAACAAGTTTTTAAGAAATTTGCGAAGGATCTTTTACGGAGTTTTAAACTTTCATCAACTTGTTTTTTATGTTTTCGCGAAGGGGTTTTTCAATTAATGTATAATTACATTACTGGAGATCGGTCTAAACAACTTTTATTTCATGTAAGATCATTTAGAGGTATCGTGTTTTATAATTTTTATAGCTATATTCAATTGTCGAAAACTTAGATTAAAGCCTTCTTTTGTACTGTGAAAATCGATAATCACGAACCTTTTTGAGGAATAATTATCATAAACCTTCTTTTGTTGCATAAAATATATATTTTTGTCCTTTAGCATCCTTTTAATAAATAGTGAATGCAATAATATGACAAAAATTCTAGTAACTGGAGGAGCAGGTTTTATTCCAAGCTGTCTGACAAGCGAACTTATTAAGAATCCAAATTACAAGGTTGTAGCAGTAGATAATTTTCTAACAGGTCACAAACTCAAAATATCTAAAAGTGAATTTGATAATTTCACTTTCATAGAAGCCGATTGTAATGATTATGACCAGATGAAAGCAATTTTCGATGATAATTCATTTGATTATGTTTTTCATTATGCAGCAGTTGTTGGGGTGAAGAGAACAACTGATCATCCGTTGCAAGTTTTAGAGGATATCGAAGGTTTGAATCATATTTTTAAGTTAAGTTCAAGTTCGAATGTTAAACGAATATTTTTCTCCTCTTCTTCAGAAGTTTATGGTGAGCCTGTTGAAATGCCTCAGAATGAAGATACGACACCTTTAAATTCAAAGTTGCCTTATGCTATTGTTAAGAATATTGGAGAAGCTTATTGTCGTTCTTATTTTTATGAATATGGATTGAAATATACAATTTTTCGTTTTTTCAATACTTTTGGACCTAAACAAAGTCCTGATTTCGTAATGAGTAAGTTTATTCGTCAAGCTTTGAATAATGAAGATATTACAATTTACGGTGATGGTTCTCAGACGCGTACATTTTGCTATGTAGACGATAATATTTTGGCCTGCATGACTGCATTTGAAGAAGAGAGATTTGTCAATGATGTAATAAATGTAGGAAATGATAAGGAAACAAGCATTCTTGAATTGGCGAAATTGATAATTGAAGAAACGAAATCTAAATCGAAAATAATATTTTTACCACCACTTAAAGAAGGCGATATGTCAAGAAGACAACCGAGTACTGAAAAAGTTAGAAGTCTTTTGAATAGAGAGTTTCTACCTATTAAAGCTGGAATTAAAAAAGTAATCAGTTCTTCTTTGTACAAGCAATTGAATGAATTGTAATTATTAAATAATGTCTGGTCGGAAAAAGACGATTTTTATTCCCAATTTTATCGGGATGAGAAATAGTTATTCAATCATAATAATTTTTTAATGTTTTCATGTGCTGCTTTAGCTTGTCGAAATGCCGCATCAGCCGAAGAGAAAAAAGTGGAATATACTCAAAATAATCAATTTTAATTTTGTGCTGTTTCCGACTAGACACTAAATAGTGTTTAAGGAATTTGCACATTATTAAGTCGTTTTGCGAAGATGAAGTAGATGTGTTCTAATAAATACCCTTATCATAAGGACTATCCGCTATAGTGTTTTATTTTAGTATTATTATTTATTAACTATTGATGCAAATTTAATTCAGTAACATTTATGACCAACAAGGGTATTTTATCTGAACCAAACCAGCGGCTAAATGTTTAATTATTATGGCGGAGTACAAAATAAAAGATCTAGTGACCTTAACGGGTATCAAAGCCCACACTTTAAGAATGTGGGAGAAGCGCTACGATTTGTTGTCTCCTGGGCGTACGAAAACAAAAATCAGATCCTATACCGATGAAGACTTGGTTAAGTTGTTGAATGTGTCTATTCTGTATGAGAGCGGTTTGAAAATATCCAAAATTGCAGAGTATTCTGAAATTGATCTACGTGTTAAGGTTAAGGGGATTTATGATAAAGATCAATCTTTTAATGCAGTAGTTAGCTTGATGGTTCAGTCTATGGTCGACATTGACTGTGATACTTTTGACCGAGTTCTTACCAATACAATTCAAAAAGAGGGATTAGAAATGGTTTACAAAAACTATTTGGTTTCGTTTTTAAATAGAATCGGTGTGCTTTGGGTTGTAGGAACCGTCAATCCTGTGCAAGAACATTTTGTCTCTAGCATAATACGTCAGAAGATTATTGTGGAAACAGATAAGTTACCTAATATCGATAAAAGAAGGTTTGACGCTGTTCTATTTACACCAGAAGGGGAGCATCACGAAATCAGTTTATTATTTTATAACTATCTACTGAAGAAAAGAAATTTCCGCACTTTGTATCTAGGCACCAATCTTCCTGTTCTTGATCTGAAAAACAATTTACCATCTACCAACCCAAAAAACCTTGTTCTATCAATGGTTGCAAATATGAGTGAGGAATTCTATAATGACTACTTGACTAAATTGGTTAATGAGGTTAACCTTCCTATTTTCATAGGAGGTGGTATGGTTGACGCTTATGGTTTACCTAATTCTGAAATAATATTTCCTATTCAAGATTGGATTGGGTAATAATTACACTATAATCGTGTAGAAAGTACACACATTTTCTATTTACTTCACAGAAATCATTAAATTGTTTAATTTTTGGCTCTTTTTATGACTTGATTACCCTGGTATATTTGTCTTTTGTTTAATAAGGTGTATATTTGGCACAGTTTTGTTTAACATTTATAACATAACTCTAAACAAAAATAAAATGTCAACAGTAGAATTTAATAATACGCTTACATCAATGGAGTCTTATTTACTTGCTTTTGCGATGAATTACACGAAGAATCTTGAGGATGCTAAAGATTTAACCCAAGAAACAATGCTAAAAGCAATTCGTTATAAAGATTATTACAAACCAAAAACGAATTTCAAGGCATGGATTTTCACCATCATGAAGAACACTTTCATCAATCAGTACAGAAGAAAAGTGAGATCAAAAACTATTTTTGATAATTCAACTGATTTATATTTACTGAATAATTCAACAGAAAACAGAGATTCTCCGTATAATTACATTGCAGACGGAGAAGTGAATGCACAATTAGAGACATTAAGCGACGAATACAAGGAGCCATTTGAAATGCATTATTTAGGATATAAATACAAAGAAATCGCTAAGAAACTTGATATTCCTTTAGGAACAGTTAAAAGTAGGATATTTATTGCGCGTAAAAAATTAATGGAACTTCTGCCAGAATACAAATATTATAACAATTGATGGAAAAGAAGAAGATTACGGTTATTGGAAGTGGTGTAGCCAGTTTATCAGCAGCTAGTTATTTAGCCAAAGAAGGGCATGATGTTACACTAATTGAAAAAAACCCTACAACGGGCGGACGAGCGAGAAATTTTAGTGCAGATGGCTTTGAATTTGATATGGGACCAAGTTGGTATTGGATGCCTGATGTCTTTGAAAAATTCTATAATAATTTTGGATATACAACTAAAGATTTTTATCAACTGGAGAGATTAGATCCAAGTTATCGTATTTTTTGGCAAGACAATTCCCAAGATGATGTTCCAGCAAATATTGATAAGTTTTATGCGTGGTTTGAAGAATTAGAGCCCGGTTCAACCAAGAAACTAGACAAGTTTTTAAAAGAAGCTGCATACAAGTATGAAGTAGGAATGAATGACTTGGTACATAAACCAAGTCTGAAAATTACTGAATTTGCTGATATGCGTATTGTTAAAGGAACGCTTAAACTGCACTTGTTTTCTTCTTTCTCGAAATATATAAAAACTTATTTTTCGCATCCTAAAATTATCGAATTACTAGAGTTTCCGATATTGTTTTTAGGTGCAATGCCAGAAAATACTCCTGCATTATATTCCTTGATGAACTATGCCGATATTAAGCTAGGTACATGGTACCCGATGGGAGGAATGCATAAAATCATTGAAGCTTTCGAAAAAGTAGCGGTATCACAGGGTGTTAAAATTATCACGGATTGTGAAGCGAAGAACTTCACGTACAAAGACGGTTTAATTTACGAAGTGAATACCGAAAATAATGGGACAATTCAGTCTGATATTGTTGTTTCAGGTGCAGATTATCACCATACTGATCGCAAATTGGCGGGAGGAAAATCCAACTATTCAGAGGAATATTGGGACAAACGCTTAATGGCGCCTTCTTCATTGTTGTTTTATTTGGGAATCAATAAAAAAATTGATAATTTGCTCCATCACAACTTGTTCTTTGATACAGATTTTAAAATTCATGCTGAAGAAATTTATGCAGAACCTCAATGGCCCTCACAACCACTGTTTTACGCTTGTTGTCCGTCCAAAACTGATGATTCAGTCGCCCCGGAAGGGAAAGAAAATTTATTTTTACTTATTCCAATTGCTCCGGATCTTGAAGACACAGAAGAATTGCGTGAAAAGTATTTCGGTATTATAATGAAACGCTTGGAGGAAAAAACGGGGTCTGAAATTAAATCAAATATTGTGTACAAAAGAAGTTACTGTCTAAATGACTTCAAATCTGACTATCACGCTTACAAAGGAAATGCTTATGGTTTAGCAAATACATTAAAGCAAACGGCTTTTTTAAAACCAAAAATTATTAATAAACAGGTTAAAAACCTATTTTACACTGGACAATTAACAACTCCTGGACCAGGTGTTCCACCAAGTATAATATCAGGTAAAGTTGTTGCCGATGAAATAAATAAACGTATTCACGCAAATAAACTATAAATGAAACTACTCTTTGATAATCTTTCTAAGGAAATTAGTAAGTGCACAACACGCACCTACAGCACCAGCTTTTCATTGGGAATTAAATTCTTAAGTAAGGATATTCAACAGCCCATTTATAATGTTTATGGTTTTGTTCGTTTGGCGGACGAAATAGTAGACTCCTTTCATGATTTTGAAAAATGTAGCTTACTAGAGGAATTCAGAGAAAGTACTAAATTGGCAATTGATAGAAAAATATCATTGAACCCAATATTGAATTCTTTTCAAGATACTGTTCACCGCTTTAATATCCCGTTTGATTTAATTGACACTTTCCTAGACAGTATGGAAATGGATCTCAAGAAAGTAGAATATACACAAGAGAATTATGAGAAATATATTTTAGGCTCTGCTGAAGTAGTGGGATTAATGTGTCTTAAAATATTTTTAAATGGAGATGAAGTAGCTTACCAAAGGTTAAAACCTGAAGCGATGAGTCTGGGTTCTGCATTCCAAAAGATTAATTTTTTAAGAGATTTAAAAGCGGACTTCAAAGAATTAGACAGAACTTATTTCCCAAATGTAGATATGTCAAAGTTTAATGATGAAATAAAAAAAGAGATTGAAAAGGATATAGAAATGGATTTTGAAAAAGGTTTGGAAGGGATTAAAAAACTTCCAAAAAAGGCAAGATTTGGAACATATATGGCGTATATCTATTATTATAAGCTTTTTGTGAAGATTAAGAACACCAAGGCAGAATCTATTTTGAAAGAACGTGTAAGAATTCCGAACAATAAGAAGTATATGTTGTTCTTTTCATCATTAGTGCGTCACAAACTCAATATGATATAATGGAATTGACAGGTACAAAAGATGTGGTGCTCGTTGATGAAAACGATAAGGTTCTTGGGACCATGGAAAAGTTGCAAGCGCACCAAGAAGGGCGATTGCACCGCGCTTTTTCGTTGATTGTTTTTAATGATGATGATGAAATGCTGATTCATAAAAGAGCCAGTGATAAGTATCATTGTGGAGGTTTGTGGACCAATGCTTGCTGCTCACATCCCCGCCTTAACGAATCCCCAAAAGAAGGAGCTTTAAGAAGAATACAAGAAGAAATGGGCTTCACCACTTCAATTGATTATATCGGTCAATTTATTTATAAAACAAAGTTTGAAAATGGATTAATTGAATATGAATTGGATCATCTTTTTGTGGGAAGGTTCAATGGAAATCCTATACCAAACTCAGATGAGGTAGAAGATTTTAAGTATATAGGAATTGATGATTTAAAGTCGGATATAGAAAAATCACCAGGGCATTATACAGTCTGGTTTAGAAAGATAGTAGAAGATTACATAAATGAATTATTAGCAATTAATAGTATATGATTAAAATAGGACGCAGAACGACATTCAATGCGGCACACCGCTTAAACAACCCAAGTTGGTCGGACGAAAAAAATACAGATATTTTTGGTAAATGTAATTCACCAAATTTTCACGGTCATAACTATGTTATGGAAACATGGGTAGAAGGTGAAATAGATCCAGATACTGGCTTTTTGATTAATCTAACGGATCTCAAAAAGATCATTAAAGAAGAAATCGAAGATGAGTTTGATCATAGAAATCTAAATTTAGATGTTCCAGATTTTAAAGACTTAAATCCAACAGCAGAGAATATAGCAAAAGTCATTTACGAGAAATTAAAACCAAGATTGAAACATTATAATTTGACCGTGAAATTGTACGAAACACAAAATAATATTGTGGAATATAAGGGTTAATTGATAATTAACAATTGATAATTATTTGATTCGAAGCATCTCGGTCTTTAGTAGTGGATAAAGGGGGAGGACTTTAAAATTATAAATAAGGATACATTCAAGATTAAAATAAATTTAATTCGAATATTACAACTCGTAATTTTAAATTGAACATTCGTAATTGAAGTATGAAAACCATCACATTAGAAGAAATAGACAACCTGGATAGACGTTTTCGAACAAATTTAATTAATTGTTTGAGTGGAATCAAAAGCATGAATTTAATTGGAACGAAAAACGCAAAAGGTCAAACCAATCTTGCTGTTTTTAATTCCGTCATTCATATTGGAGCAAATCCGCCTTTGATGGGATTTATTCATCGTCCAGCTTCTGTGGAAAGACACACTTTGGAAAACATTAAGAACACATCTTATTTCACAATTAATTCTGTAACCGAAGAAATTCATAAACAAGCCCATCAAACTGCTGCACGTTATGAACGAGCAGAAAGTGAATTCGAAGAAACATCCTTGGACACTGCCTATATCAAAGGTTTCCACGCTCCTTTTGTTGTTAAATCTCCTTTAAAAATTGGTTTAGAATGTGTAGACATTATTCCAATTCCAATTAACAATACACAACTCGTAATTGGAAAAGTGAAGCTGATTCAATTGGATGAAAAGTATTTGAAGTCTGATGGATTTATATCATTACACGATCAAGGAATTGTTGGAGGAACAGGCTTAGATAGTTATTTGTCAGCACAAGAAATTGGAAGATATAGTTACGCAAAACCAGACTTTCCTTTGGAGAAAATATGAATGATTAATTATGAATTCAATTTTACTTATAAGCATCGCGTTAACAATTAACCATTGACAATTAACAATTAAAAATATGACCTTATTTTGGCACAGAAGAGATTTACGAATTAATGATAACGCTGGATTATTCGCCGCTTTGCGCAAAGAGAAAAATATCCAACCTATTTTTATTTTTGATAAAAACATTCTTGATGAGCTTAAAATAGGAGATCAACGCGTATTGTATATTTATCGTCATATTGAAGCATTAAAACAAGCGTATACTGAACAAGGTAGTGATTTGTGGGTTTTTTATGGCAATCCAAAAAACGTTTTTCAACAATTAATTAAAGAACATAAAGTAAATGCTGTATTTACTAACCGTGACTATGAGCCGTATGCAAAATCTAGAGATGAGGAAATCAAAAATCTACTTGAAAAATTAGCCATTCCCTTTAGAACATTAAAGGATCATGTTATTTTCGAAAGAAACGAAGTATTAAAAGGAGATGGAACTCCTTACCGTGTTTTCACACCTTATATGCGTCAGTGGAAGAATGCTTTGGAACCTTTTCATTTGAGTTCATATCCAACAGAAAAGTATTTCAAGAATTTGAATCAATCCGAATACGTTTCTGATTTGATTTCCTTGAATGAAATGGGTTTTTTAGACGAACAAACCCAGGACTTCCCTTCATTAGAAGCCAGTGACAGAATTATTAATGATTATGAAAACACAAGGGATATTCCCTCCGTTCGTGGAACAACAAGAATGAGTTTGCATTTACGTTTTGGAACCGTTTCAATACGTGAATTGTGCAGACAAGGCCGAAGTAATGATAAATATTTCAATGAATTGATATGGCGGGATTTTTATCAAATGATTTTAGATCATTTTCCTGATACAGCAGTGAAATCTTTCAAGCCAAAATACGATAATATTCCATGGGAAAATAACGAAGCCCATTTTAAAGCTTGGCGTGAAGGAAAAACTGGATATCCAATTGTTGATGCTGGAATGCGAGAGTTGAACGTTACAGGTTTTATGCACAACCGTGTGAGAATGGTTGTAGCAAGTTTCCTAACTAAACATCTAATGATAGATTGGAGATTAGGCGAGGCCTATTTTGCTGAAAAACTTCTCGATTATGAAATGGCAAGTAATGTAGGAGGATGGCAGTGGGCAGCTTCTTCAGGGGTAGATGCTCAGCCGTATTTTCGTGTTTTCAATCCAACGAGTCAGCAAGATAAATTTGATCCAGAGGATAAATACATTGAAAAATGGGTTCCAGAATATGGAACCAATGCGTATCCTGAGCCTATTGTAGAACACAAAAAAGCGAGGCAGAATGCGATAGCAACTTATAAGGAGGCAATTTCGAATGATTGAATCTAGTCAGTTACGAATTCATTTAATTCGTAATTTGAAACGTTCTACTTTTAATTAGATTCATTAATCATTTCAAGTAGCAAAAGTTTCATTATATTATCGGTGAAACTCTAAATCGTAAATCGTAATTGTTTCTCCCATTAATAAAAGTCACTGATTCTTTCAAGTAACAAAAGTTCTATTATATTAACGGTGAAACTCTAAATCGTAAATCGTAATTGTTTCTCCCATTAATAAAAGTCACTGATTCTTTCAAGTAACAAAAGTTCTATTATATTATCGGTGAAACTCTAAATCGTAAATCGTAATTGTTTCTCCCATTAATAATGGATAAAACGGTTCGTTTTGTGCCAGTCATTTCGGTCTGATGGTGCCAGTGATTTCGGTTCAAATTGTGCCATTAAAAACGGTTCGTTTTGTGCCACTGATTCTTTCAAGTAACAAAAGTTCTATTATATTATCGGTGAAACTCTAAATCGTAATTCGTAATTGTTTCTCCCATTAATAAAAGTCACTGATTCTTTCAAGTAACAAAAGTTCTATTATATTATCGGTGAAACTCTAAATCGTAAATCGTAATTGTTTCTCCCATTAATAAAAGTCACTGATTCTTTCGAGTAGCAAAAGTTTCATTATATTATCGGTGAAACCAAAATTCGTAATTCCTAATTTTTAATTCGTAATTAATTACCCAAACCTCTTCTTAAGAACAGTTTTGATTTTATCACGAAATAATAGTGCTAGAATAGCGAGTAAAATATAGGGAGCAGCCATAATATATAAAATCGCTGAATTGATATTGTTTCCATTGGTATTGTCAAGAATACTGTCATCAATAGCGTCACCACTTTGTTCTGCGAGCAATTTACATTGTGAACATTGTGCTTCTACATCTCCGGTAAAGAAAAAAATAAAAGCAACTAATAATAAAATATAAGGAAGCCATTTTTTCATGATACAAAGGTAAGGATTAAGTGCATTAAACCATAAATTAAAAATAGATTTTGATTATTTGAAGACGAATTAGGGTTATACACAAAACCCACCTTTTGAAAGGCTAATTTCCTCAATAATGGAAATAGCTATTTCTTTTCGCTCTTCAAAATCTCCTTCTAAAATAGTGAAGTCTCCTTTTTGTTTGCGCAATTCGGCTAAATACAATTCAAACAATTCTTCTCTGTGGTTTGGACTTTCTCTCAATGGGTCTTCTTCCCAAGGGATTCCTACAGGACTGCACAAGAAATAATGAGAAAAACGCTGCTTTTCTAATAACGACTTTATGCTATCCGCACATTTCTTGTATTTAAAAGTCGACCAAATATACAACACTGTATTTTCTGTATCGTAGATTTTTATTCCACTTTTTTCTTGATCAGTTCTCACATGGTCTTGGTTAAGCGCTATCTTCTCAATATCCTCGAAACTATATTCTCCATTGCGCTGCAAAAGATAAGCTCTTGCATATTCAGCAAACCATTGCGCATCAAAATGATCGGCAATAGCTTTTGAAAGTGTTGATTTACCTGAACTTTCAGGTCCTGTGAACGTGATTTTCAATTTTTTGAGCTTTATACAATTTATACCAAGATAAAAAAGCAAAAATAGCAATAATGGTATAAACTAAATAATGGAATCCTGTGAGGTGTAATCCGCGCGAACTATATAGGAAGATTAGTGCAGCATCGATAACAATCCAATAAATCCAGTTTTCCAACACTCGTTGTGTCACCATAAACGTAGCGACTAAACTAAAAACGGTGCTGAAAGCATCAAGATATGGGTTTTTTTGATCTGTATAAACGACCATTATATACCCTAATAATACAGTGACTGCCGAACTGGCTAAAATATTAATTAAATGATATTTCAAAGGCCAACGAATAATCAATCTTTCTTTTGTAGTCAGTTTGTTCCAAGAAATCCAACCATAAATCGCCATAACAAAGTAGAAAACCTGTAAACTTGATTCGATATACAATCCGGCATGATAACAAAGGTAAATATAGATGGCCGTGCTAACCATCGCAAAAAACCAACCAAATCTGTTTTTCTTGGCAATAAGAATTAAATAAAATGTACCGATAATAACGCCAGCCCATTCCAAAGCTGATGTGTCGATTAAACCTTGTATTATTTCATTTGTAATTGATAAATGAAAATTCACAATTGATAATTCTCCCATTCCTAATCCCTAATAATTCTCTTTTAGTATAAATACTTCTTAATTTCAGTGATATTCTCTTTTTTGTAAAAATAATAATTCCCCAACCACTTCTTATTGACTTTATCTAAGTACTCAAAGTATCCAATATCTTTCTTGAATCGTCTTCCATATTTTCTGCTCTTGGTTTCATTATAAGCCTCAGCATTTATCGAATAAAAGGGCAATCCAACTTTTTGGTTAAGTGATGCATTAAGGTTACAATATCCATTCATAATCAAAAACACTTTTAAGTCATTTTCCTTAGCATAATCTCTTATCTGAGAAAATGGTAAACACGCATCAGATGTGCAACCATTTTTGAAAGTGTAAACCAAAGATTTCTCATGGTTTTTCAACTCATTCATCAACTGTTTTCCTGTTATTTTATAAATATATCCTGGTTGAGCTTCATCAAAAAACTCAAGATGTTTAATTTTAGATTGCTCTTTTGGTGTTAAATAACTGTAGTAGTTGTCATTGACTATGTGAACAAAGCAAGATGATAGCAAGAATGCACAAAATGTAAATACTGTAGATTTCATCATTTTAATAATCTATTTAAACTCCATCAAATATATACAATCAAAAAATCACTTCCAAATCCCCTAATTCGTAACTTCCCTAACTCTTCTAATTCGTAATTGCCTATTTAATCTCAAAAATAGGTTCCTCTTTCTCATTTTCCTTTTTCCAGGCATCAATTTTCCGCTGTAAAGCATTCTTTTTCTTCTGCTTAGTTTCCGGAGAAAACTCATCTTGAAGTGTATCATTTCCAAAGTCCATGATCACTTTCTCTTCGCGTATTTCTTTCGCTTTTAAATCTTGAACTGTGGTGTCCTTTTTATTGATCCCAAACCCGGTTTTAAGTGCGCTTTTCAGGTCTTCTTTGGCTTGTTCACGCTGTTCTTCTTTCACTGCTTTCTTGGCTCCCTTGTCCCAAGAGAACTGAGGTTCATCGATTGTTCCAAACATTTTTAAGAATACCCTAAACCCTGTTCCGTCATCTACAACATCACCAAATTCAGAGTTTTTCGAACCTTTAATCTCTCTAAACCTAAAATCAAATGAATAATCTATAGCATTTTCGAAAGAATGTGTTCCAGAAAGAGTTACATCTAAAGCGTTTGAATTAATCATCATTTTGGGAATGGTAATTATTCCGTTTTTTACCGTGAATTCATTCTCGAAAGAATCAAATTGTAAGTTCAATAAGCGCTTTTCAAACTCATCTATTTTAGATTTTTTAATCAATAAATTCCCACCAGATGCGCGCAAGCTTTGGGTGATTTCTTTAAAAGGCAATACATTCACTAGCGCTCCGTCGCTTATTTTAACCCGTGCTTTTACATCAAATTCTTCTTTCAATATTTTCTGTTCGTACAAGTCAAATGGACCTTTGAAATCGAGATGAATGGCTGCCCGACCTTGAATATTGTTTGAAGTAATGACTGATTGATCAAAATCATTCCACTCTTGAAATAAAGGTTTGAAATTTACCGCATCAGAACTTAAAGTCGTTTCAACTAATAAATACATTGGATTTACTTCTGTTATTTTTAATCTTCCATTAATTCTAGAAGTAGCGATTACACCTTCAATCAGCGGAAAGTTTAATGTATGTCTTCCAAAGTCCATTCTCCCTTTTATGTCGGTATATTCATGGTCACTGTATTGCACTTTATTCAAAGCTAAAATTACTTTTCCATCGATATCGTGGGGTAAAATCCATGATTTTGTTTTCGCTGTTTCTTCATTTGTTGTTGAAAGGTCGTCCAAATACAAGGCTTCACTGGTCACATTTGCATCGACGGATAAATTTCCGGCGCCTTTAAAATAATTTGCCAAATTGTTGAATTGTCCATCCAAAACTAAGGAAGAGTTATCTAATGAAATTGATAAGTTAGTAATTCCAGCATATTGATTTCTGATGGTAATATCTCCATTACTGATGTTCAATAATCTCTCATCATCTTCGAATTGTGCAGTAATGTTTTGCAATGCCATCGAAGCGCGTAAGTCATAAATGGTGATGTCTTTTTGATTCGTTTTTGGGCTGTTCAGTCTCAAGTCAAAATTCCCTTTCAAAGCAATGTTACCTGAGAGTTTTTGCATTGAAAGTGGTCCAAATAAGCGGTGAATAGCTTTTAAATCAAGCAATCCATTTGCTTTTCCTGTCAATCGTGGTCGATCAAAATCAGAAACGACTAAGTTTCCAGTAAACTTTTCATTTAAGGTGTAAAATTCCAATACCGATAGAGAGAGTTGTTCTTTTCCACTTATCACACCATTCATGTATTTTCCTTTCAGATTGATTCTTGTCAATGAAAATCCTTGGTCAGACAAGCTTCCATTTTTCACATCAAAATTTGCATAAATCGCTGGAGAGGCAGTTTTTTCATTTGAACCTTTGATGAACAATTCAAAATTCACGTTTCCTTGTCCGTTGATTTCATCTACCACATCCAATTCTTGTAACGTAAAATTTGTGGCGACTTCTGCTAAATTTAAATTTTTAGCACCAATGTAAAAGTCTAAACTGTCATTGCTCACTTTTCCTTTAATTAAGAAAGGAAGTTCATTAATGGATAAATCAGCTGAAATAATTTCAAAAACATCATTAATTTGATCTATTTGAATAGAAATATCACATTTTGCTTTACGATTTTCTATTAAGCGAATAGATTTGGATTGAATCGTATTAATTTCAAATTGTGTTTGTGCATCTAAAACAAATTGCTTTTCGTTAAAAGAACCTTGAAATGCCAATTTCTTGAAATAAGCAGCATAAAATTGTTGTGTAGACTCATTTTTATAAGTAAAATCAGTTGATTTGAGATTGATTTGCTTTAAATTAAACTCGAACGGAGTTACCCCATTATCTGTACTTTGCTTAAGAAAGTCGTAATTAACACTTCCGTTTTTAATAATCTTGAGATTGAGTTTTGCTTGTTCAATATCAATTCGATGAACGTCTAACTTGTTGCCAAAAAAGTCTAAAGGATTTAAGCGCAAATCGATTTTCTTTGCGAAGACAGCAGTATCTGCTGTTTGAAGAGAATCAAATTTACTGTATACTAAAACATCATCAAATGAAAGTGTTAAATCAGGAAAGCTCTGCCAAATCCCTATATCGATGAATCCAATATGTACACGTTTATTTAGGTATTTGTTTGCTTCGTCTAAAGCATAAGATTTAATGTCATCCTTAAACACCAGGAGCAGAGCACTGATCAATAGCATGAAGGAAATCAAAATTCCAACAACCCATTTGAATATTTTATATGTTTTTCTCCAATTCATAAAACAAAAATAATAGCTAATACCGATATTCATCTGTCAGGCAGCTATACTTATTAACGTGGAATGTTTTAAAAAGGTACAATTAAAGTATTGAGTTTCTAGCCTGCATTATTAAGTTCGTTTTAGCTCGTCGTTGTGAGGCTCTCGAAGTGAGTTTATCGAACTGAAGATAGTAATATAGGTTAGTAAATAAGTGGTGTGCAATTTTGTAAAAAAATACTATTTGTATTTTACAATATTCCCTATTTCAGAGGCTAATACTTTTTTTGTGGTGAAATCCTATATTTTTATTATTTTTTTACTTACTTTTGAAGAAACATTATAATTAAAACCACCATGAATCATCTTTTAGTAATTATATCATTATCCGTCTTTTTCTTATCATCATGCAATAAAAATTTAGACGACGGCAGTTCCAGCTTCTCCAAGAGTATTGATTTATCCATAGATCCTTGTGATTATATTTCTAAACAAATGATTGTATGTCACTTTGGTTTGTCAAGCGCAAATTTAGAATTAACAAACGATAGCAATCACGCAAGTACTTTCTCTCAATGCGGATATTCATGGGGGAAGACAAATCATGGTGAAATCCAAGCTAATCAAACTTACATAATGACTGCTTACGCATCAGAAGGAACAAACAGTAATGACGATAATATTAAGGAATTAGAGCGATCTGATCTCACCCATTTGGAATTGCCAAGTAACCACGTTATAATAGGTCGCTTTATAAAATATAACGACTATGAATCTGCAGTAATAGATTTCAAAACTGCTCATAAGTCTCCCTCAGAAGAAGAGTTTAATAAAACACCCAATACGATTTCTGAAATAAGTGATGGTTTATCTCATGAAACAGATCGTCGTCCAATTTTTACAGAGGTTGAAGGAGCAGGTGATCTAGCTTTTTATGATCATAAAAGTAAATCTTTAGATGTTTGCTATGGTACTCTCTCATTTTCTATTTTTATTGAAACCGAATTTGATATTGAAACCAATATTCTAATAGCGAAAAAACTTGCAAACGAGGTGTGGAATAAATTGTAAAATCTGCTCAATACATTACTGTGTAATTCGCATGTATTGTAATTATAAATCACTTCAATCCTTATCGCGTTATCAATTAACCATTATCAATTATTAATTCATAATTAAAAAACCATTACTAAATGGCGTATCTCTATATTTAACAATATATTTGCATCAAAATTATAGATTATGAGTTTAGTAACAGTTGGAAGTGTCGCGTTTGATGCTATTGAAACACCTTTTGGTAAAACCGATAAAATTATTGGAGGAGCGGGTACATATATCGCTTTCTCTTCTTCATATTTCATGAAAAGTCAAAATATCGTTTCTGTTGTTGGAGAAGATTTTCCGCAAGAGATGCTTGACAAATTAAGTGACAAAGGAGTGAACCTTGAGGGGCTTCAGATTAAAAAAGGAGAAAAATCTTTCTTTTGGTCTGGAAAGTACAATAATGACATGAATTCAAGAGATACTTTGGTGACTGAACTTAATGTGTTAGAGCATTTTGATCCTGTTATTCCAGCATCTTACCAAGGATGTGAGTATTTAATGCTAGGAAACTTAAGTCCAGATGTTCAGTTGAAAGTAATCAACAGAATGGAAAAACGTCCTAAATTAGTAGCAATGGATACTATGAATTTCTGGATGGATATTGCAATGGATGATTTATTGAAAGCATTAAAAGAAATAGATATTTTAATCATCAACGACGAAGAGGCGCGTCAACTTTCAGGAGAATACTCATTGGTTAGAGCAGCGAAGAAAATTCGTGAAATGGGACCAAAATATTTAATAATTAAGAAAGGTGAGCATGGTGCATTATTGTTCCATGGTGAAAATGCATTTTTTGCTCCAGCATTGCCATTAGAAGATGTTTTTGATCCAACAGGAGCTGGAGACACATTCGCTGGTGGATTTATGGGATACTTAGCATCAACGGATGATATTTCTTTTGAGAATATGAAAAGAGGAATTATCGCAGGTTCAGCATTGGCTTCATTTTGTGTGGAGAAATTTGGAACAGAAAGATTAGAAAATTTATCGAAAAGTGAAATAGAAGACCGTATTCAAGAGTTTGTTCAGTTGACAAATTTTGACATGGTTCAGCCTGTTTAAATCTACTATTATGGAGAAGAGAGAATTTATTGATGCGCTTAAAGAACTTACTGAAAAAGAGAATGTCTTAAGTTCGGGAAGGGAAGTAAACGAACTGCGTGGGCAATTCGAAGATTATTTAATTGAAGCAACGAGACAATTTCAGATTGCTGAATTAGAGGCCAAAGATAAAAACGAAGAGTTTACCCAAGAAGAGTGGATGGTTCCTCTCAAAGAGGAGTTTTATGAAATCTTTTCTCCATATAAAGAAAAACGCAAAGCAACTATTGAGGCTAAGCGAGCTGAAGAGGATGAAAACCTTAAAAAGAAAAGAGCATTAATCAATCAGTTACAAGCTGTGATTACAGATGAAGAAAATATCGGTGCTGCTTTTGCCGCTCATAAAGAAATTAATGAGAAGTGGAAGAAAATTGGTGATATCCCACGTGAAAAACGAAGTGATATTCAACAAGAATACAGCCGTTTGTTAGAACAGTTTTTCTACAACATGAATATCTATAAAGAAATCAAGGATTATGATTTCAAAAAGAATTATGAAGCGAAGAAAGAGCTAATTGAGCAAATAAAAGTGCTGAGTAAGGTTGAGAAAATCAAAGAAGTTGAAGCTGCAATCAAACAATTGCAAAATGAATGGGAGGACATTGGTCCAACCAAGCAAGAGCATTGGGAAGAGATTAAAAATGAATACTGGTCAACAGTAAATAAAATTTATGACCGTATTCGTTCTTTTTATGATGAAAGGCGTGAGAAGATGCAGGTGAATATTGTGAATAAAAAAGAGCTCATCCAGAAAATGGAAGAGATCTTAGCAAAAGAACGTGAATCTGTAAAAGAATGGTCAAGCCAAACAAAAGATGTACTTTCTCTTCAAAAAGAATGGAAAACTATTGGTTTTGGACCAAAGAAAGAGAATGATGAGGTGTGGAAAAAATTCCGTGGCTTGTGTGATCAATTCTTTGCTGTAAAGACTGAATTCTTTAAAGATATTCAACAAGATTTTGACAAAATTGCTGATTCCAAAAAGAAGTTGATTGAAAAAGTAAATGCTTTAAAAAACAATACGGATTGGGGAGCAACAACAAAATCGATTATTGCGCTTCAAAAAGAATGGAAAAATGCGGGTAGTGCAGGTCAAAAGAATGAGCAAAGTTTGTGGAAGGAATTCCGTACAGCTTGTGATGCTTTCTTTGATGCAAAACAAGCCCACTTTGAGGAAAAAGATAAAGCTTTTGATGACAACTTGAAAGACAAAGAGGCGTTGGTTGAAGAAATTACTTCTTTTGAACTTCCAAAAGATAAAAAAGAGGCAATTGCATTTTTACATGGTTTTTCTGAGCGTTTTTCAAGCATAGGATTTGTACCAGGAAAACAAAAAGACATTATCTTTAAAGCGTATAAGGCAGCAATTGATAAACATTACGATTCTCTTGATATGAAAGGTGAGGAGAAAGAAAAAGTAATGTTTGAAGCGCGTATTAAAACATTGCAAGGAAGTGGAAACGCTGCCGAATTGTTTGAAAAAGAAAAACAATTTATTCGCAATGAAATCAATACTATCAAACAAGAAATCATTCAGTTTGAGAATAACCTTGGATTCTTTGCAAACTCAAAAGGAGCAAATGCATTAAAGGAGCAAGTTGAAAATAATATAAAGGCCGAGCAAACTAAGTTGGATGGACTCAAAGCAAAGCTTAAAATGATTCCAAATGAATAAGATTTACAATACTTGGATTTTCATTATTTCACTGCTAACATTGCCGTTTGCATTTGCCGTAGGGTTGAATGAAGTCTTTGGTGTTTTTGGGTTAAAAATTCACGGAGATCAATTTGAATATAAAGAATTGGTCTTTGGAATTGCAGCTGGATTGATTTTTTTAATAGGGGTAACGCGCTCCTCGAGAAAATGGTCGGGAATTAGAATTGTAAATCAAATTGATCGGTTCCATTTCAATTCTGTCATAAGTAAAGAAAGAAAACAAAGGGTTATTTTAAACAACAGTATCGAAATTGTTAGCTTTTTCTTGATTGGAACGGTATTCTTAATTTTCTCTAAAGATGCTATTTTTATTACACTGATATTTCTGATATTCATTGTAGATTCTCTTATAAATACTATTCGCGGAACAGTAGGTAAAAAGTACCGAGTAGGAATGACCAAAAAAGCAATTGTTTCAGTTGATAGAGAAGTTATAGCGATCTATTTTAAAGGATTGAAAAGAGTCTCTATTACGAATGACCAGCTCTTTTTTGAGTACAACAATAGCGATTTGGTTTTAGATTTTCAACTCAACACGATTCCACCAGAAAAACAAGAAGAATTTATGCGTTATTTACGCCTGAATGTCGATGATACAAAAGTTTATTTCTCAGGATTTGATGAAAAATAAATCACTTTAATTCTATTTAAAGGATAATATTTCAATTTTAAAATAAAATACCTAGTGCATTAATTCACAGTTAACGTTTCATAACTTTTTTTAGAAATTAATTTTCATATTAAATTAGATTGTTTTTTTGTAAAAAAAAATGTCAAGAAAAAAACC
>Ga0307966_1001198_pt1 | contig 20623 bp, 17 predicted proteins | sample OrgLakmetagen646_FD_203141 | JGI IMG/M metagenome (GOLD analysis project Ga0307966, IMG submission 203141) | Saline water microbial communities from Organic Lake, Antarctica - #646 | ecosystem: Environmental > Aquatic > Non-marine Saline and Alkaline > Saline | place: Antarctica: Organic Lake... | reverse complement strand
CCAAGGTTTTAATCTTCTTTTGAATTTATTTTAAAACTGCTTTTAAAATAGGAAACCACTTTTATTCAACTAATTATTTTTGAAAATAAATAATATCTTTGAAAATAATAATTATTTTAAAAAATAATTATTGACATAAGTATGACGAAAACCTCAGTTTGCCTAATAAGGAAAAAAATCAATGAGTAGTGTTGGCAAACATTCGTTGGGTTAATATCTTGGATGCAGTTTTTTTTAATGAATTAGATATAATACTAATAAATAAGCCGCCTTTTATTATGTTTGTTCTACTTATTAAAACCATTTGTGATGAAATTACAGCATCAATTCCCAAATTATGACTCGGCATTAAATGATATTATAGGAAACAAGTATCCTGTTCTATCGTCTAATGATTCCAAAAAGCTTAGTTATTTTTTATGTCTAGCCAATTTTAAAAAAGGATTTGATTATTATGAATTAGATAGGCATCGTAATGGAGCTATTTCTTTTAGTCTTATAACCGTACTGGGATTTAAAACGATTGTTTTTACTTCAGTTCCTATTGAAAATAAAGATATGGAATATGATAAGTGGAATAAATTAATAATGAAGACCGCAATGGCTCATTTTCAAAAAGAAAAATACCGAGCTCTAAAAGAAGGATATGTCAAAAAGGGTCCTAATGCTGGCTGTATGGCTATGTTAGCAATTATAATAATACCAACAGTGCTATACTTTACCTTGTAAGGATAAAAAACTTTAATTAAATTATTTATGAAAAAATTAATCTTTATAACGCTTTTTCTTATTTGCAATATTGGCTTTTCTCAATATGATATAAAGACAGTAAATAGACCCGATGGAGTAACTATGAAATATTTTAGTCCAGCTCCTGTAGTCATTGCTAATTCACACGAAGCTGGATTATCATTATATAAAAATGTTAAGACCAAACAATATTTTTTAACAACAACTGTTTTGTTCAAAAAACAATCTCCTACAGAATTATCAGGAAATTTAGTTATTCAGACAGTCGGAACTGAAGGCTTATCTCTTTCACCTGTTTGGCATAAGTTGATAAATATGAATGGCCAAAACGTAGCAACATCAATGTATTTATTAACAGATAAAGATATAGACCAGCTTAAAATTAACGAAATAAAATTAATTAGTTTTAATGCATATGACCAACCTGTTGGTTTAAATCTTACAAAAAATAAAGATTTATTAATTATTGAATTGTCTAAATTATCACGGCTGTAATTGCGATAATATTATAAATTATAATTGCAACAATCCTAACTTATTCATTTATCAAAAGCAGAATTGATCTTTGCAATAAAGAGCAAGATATTCAATAATGTATTCAATAATTTTTTAGTTTTTCTGTTAATTCCAGTATACTTATTTTATAGTGTATCAAAAAAAGTTTGGGATAAACAAACTTCTTTATAGAATGAAGATACGCTAGTCGAGAGGATGAGTCCTCCAGGTAATTGAATCTTTTTTCACTCAATTGCTACAATATTTACATAAATGCATCTTTGGTACTCTTTGAGCGTTGGAATGATGTGATTGCTTACCATTGCACTTATGCCTCTTAAAGGGTTTCTGTTTAGCAGAACCAAGCTTTTTAGTCCCGCTTCCTTCAGTCCTATTTTCACGGATAGCGACCTTGGAGTTTACTAATGCTTCAAAGAGTCTGTCCTGAACGTACCCTCTAGATTAATTGACTACATTTATATTTTAAAGATGCACATGTTGAACGCACATAACCTGTATAATCAATTGCTTGGTATGTTTGTACTCGGAAAACCTTCGAATTTTCCTACTGATTTGATTTTTTTTACTAGATTAGTTTTCTTTGACTTAACTAGCCAAACCTATAACGTTGTTTGTAATTATTAAAAATGAAATGAACTAAAAAGCAGTTTCTAAGAATTATTTTAAGAAAACTAATATTTAATAAAACGAAATATGAGACCAATATTATTTGAAACTTTATCAAAAAACCAGAGATTATCTATAATTAACTTTCATGTTGCTGTAGGTCTTTCAGATGGTAAAATTAATAGTCAAGATGGAGATATTTTAGAAAAACTTTTAAATTTATGTGGCGTTCATATTAATGAATGCATGGAATATTTTGAGCATGAAGGCAAAAATGAACAGTTAGTACTAGACCTTGTTAGCTTACAAGCTTTTATGAAAAAAATAATTGTCGTTAGTATTTGGGATCTTATTATTTGTGATGGTAAACCAAATGAAAATGAACTTTCAGTTGCCTTTACTATTTTAAATAAATTAGGGATTAACGAAAATAGATTTTATGAAATTATTGAAGATAAAGAAAAAATAATGAGACATTTTGGATATTAAAAAACAATAAAATGAAATATTTTATAATTACATTAATTAAGGAAGCACTGAGTATACCAGAATTTTTACTCTCAATGACAGCAATTGGTATTGTTGTATCAATAGTATTTGTGTTAGTTTCTGCTGGTGCAAATAAGTCGAAAAAAGTTGCCAAGAATATAAAAGTTAAAATCGAGCAAAAAAAACAAGAAAACGAGCTAAAATCGAGCATTGAATCTAATATGCGAGAATATCAAGAATTTAAAAATAGTTTTCAATTTTTTTCAGATGAAAGGATTTTGAATATTTATGAACAATTCCTTAATGGAACAAAACGTTCAAATATGGAACAATTAGCACTTGAGGAAGAATTAGTCAAAAGAGGATTAATTGACCACTCGCCTACACATGAAAAATTATATGCAATTAATAAAGAATTTTTAAATAAAAAAATCGATGATTGAAAAAGAGCAAATAGAGAATCTTGGTTATAATTTAAAAGTAGAAGTAATTAATAACACATTAGATTTTGTGATTCAGGATGATTTTCTGCCTCAAAGAATTAATCTAGCTGATGGAAATATTCATACCATTTCAGCTATAAATTCAAAAGAACAACAGAAATCATTTAGCGATATTGCGGAATTTATAAAGTATTACGGTAGTAAAAAACCGCACCAATAACTAAGAATTGTGCTAAAAAACAAGTAAAAATTCATTGATTTTTCACTAATATGCTTCCATAGGTTGGATTTTAAATCAAACCTATGGAAGCAATTGCAAATGCTTGTTTTAACAGCTTATTACAGACCTCTTTTAGCATTAATTTTCTGCTCTTTCCTTTAGTTGCGAACCTTGTTGTATTTACAGGCGCTAAAACTACACATGAATAATAAATTACGTTATTCTTTATTTCCTATTTTACTGATGCAACTATGCCCATTTAATTTGCTGCCCCTTTTCCTAATCACTGGTATTAGAACTACATATCTACATAACTCACTTCCACTTGTAAAACGATTAAGCCATCTGTCAAGACGACTAACATTACAGCTGTTTTATTCCCAGTTCTTAGTATTGTTTTTAGGCATTTTAAAACGTCTTGATGCTCTTGTTTGAATCATCTTCTAAGATTTCCATCTCCTTTTAAACTAGTTTCAAATTGCTTTCCAAATAGTAAAGCACCTTTATTCAACTAATTATTTTTAAAAATAATTAGTTATTCTAGAAAATAATTATTGTTCTTAAAAATAACATCGGACATAAAAATGACAAAAATCTGTGCTTTTCCCTTAAAGAAAAAGATCAATAAGCAGCATTAGTATATAATTATTGGTTTAGAATCTTGAATACAGTGTTTTTAGTGATTAATTAAATGTCCCTTGGATAAAATACACAGAAGTGTTAGTTTAGTTGAAAATAAAAATAAAATCTTTAACATATATACCTATACTGAAGATTTGAATAGAGATTATATGGGAGTTGGCATTCATTTGACCGAACCAACGAAAAATTAAAAAAAATACATATGAAAAACTACTATTTGATTTTAATGGAGAATTTTATCGGAATTGGATATCTGGTTTTATTCTTGTTAGGATTTTTTACCGACAATCTAAATTTTTATCACATTGGCGGAATCGGAGTGCTGATTTTTATGTTTATTATGATAAAAGGACAGCCAAAAAACTTGTTTTCATTTCTATTTATGTGCGGAATTGGATGCGTAGTTGCGTATTTTATGTCTAAATGGTGGTTGGGGCTTTTTTGGGTTAGTGCTTTCTATACCACTGGACAATTATTTGGAATTAGTGCATTATTAAAAAATAAAAAGCAAATAAAGAATATGAACCATGCAAATTTTGCAATGTCTGGAATGAAGTCCAACCCTGATAAAATCGGACCAGTTGAAATTCTTTTTTTTATTGGACTACTTATCGGACCATATTTATTCGCTAATAACTTAATGGAAAATACTGAAGATAATAAAAGAAATTCCCTAGAAAAAGAAATTAAAGAGCAAGTAATGCATATTGAGAAATCCAAAGAATATAGTAATCAAGGAATTCAAGTAATGAACTTGAGCGACTCACAAGTAGTAAGTCAAAACAAAATAGATTCATATAAAGAGTTCTTAAAAAAATCAATTGAAGAAGCAAAAAAAGTTGATACAACTATACTTAACAGAATTAAAAATGGCTACGGAACCATATATTATAAAAAGTATTTAAGAGCTAAAGAATTACAACTTCAAGGTTATGAAACGGGAAATGCTTCGTCATTAACAAAAGGACAAATTCTATATGGTGAATTTGTAGATTGGATGAATGAAAATATGACCAATCTAAAGTAAAGAACAACAATACCCAACAAAGAACTGAAGTAAAAAACAACACTTTTTTTCATTAATTTTTAAACGATATTTATCTACTTTTTTTGATTTATAAACTGGATCTATAAGCTTTTTCTTGGCTCAGATTTGTAAGTGAATGGATATTGATAAAATTTAATATCCCCAATCCGTATGTGCCACTGGCAACTTATTCAATTCATCTCTATGAAAGCGCCATTTAGGCATAAAGGTGTTCATATGGTGGATAAAACGATCATTGTGGTTACGTTCTAACAGGTGAACCAACTCATGGACGATAATGTATTCGAGACAGATGGTTGGCTTTTTGGCGAGTTCTAAGTTGAGCCAGATGCGGTTCTCTTCAATGTTACATGCGCCCCATTTCGTGCGCATCAATTTGACTGCCCACTCATCGGTTTGAACATCAATTATTTTCTCCCATTTTTGTATTAGTTCAGGAAGGACTTCTTTGAGTTGCTTTCTATACCATTCTCTTAGAATCAATTCACGTTTATCAACAGAAACATCTTTTTTGATGAAAAGGTTGATCTTTTTTCCATCCAGTTCTACATGATTTTTTGAGGTACCTTCTTTCACCTCTAAAATATACCGTTTTCCTCTAAAGAAATGACTTTCACCTGATTTGAAAATGCGTTTTGTTTCTCTTGGTTGGGCTTTAAAATTTTTAATATGTTTTTTAATCCATCCCAGTCTTGAAATAGCAAACAAACGAACCACTTCTAAGTCTGTTTTTAGCGGTGCTGAAAGACGCACTCTACCCAATGGCGGATATACGGCCAAGTGCATGTTTTTGATGTCTTTTCGGACAACATCCACCTCAATATTTGCGATACAAAGAACTTCTTGATTAGTACTCATGTTGCGACTTGATTATATCCATCAGTTCAGCTGTTTTCTCATCATTCTTGATCAAAGCGTTCACGGCTAACCGTAATTTCTTTTCTCGAATACCTCCATCTCTCCATTCATCTAACTTATTGGCTTGAATAACATTATCCAAGGCTAAGGCCAGAATTTCATTCTCTTCCAAATTATCAAAAAGTGCTCTTTTTGCAGGAGTATCCAAAGAACTAGGGTAATTGTTGCCACTAGATGGATTTGAAACTTGACTCGCCAATTCTTTTATTTGTTTTAAATATTCTTCATAATCCCAAACTTCAGTCTTACGCTGCTTGATCAAATCGTCCAAAAGCTGTGACATTTTTTCATAATACTTTGGATTGGTGGTCTGCTCCTCAATAATCACTTTCCTTACGTTGTTTTCTATGGTTTCAGCTACAGCTTCTTTGTTCCGATTTTTTCCATAGCCAGATTCAGGCTCGGAAACATTCACAATTAAATCTACCAGTGTTTGGTTATCGAAATTTGAAAGCTTTTTACTGCTTTTTGCATCAATATACATATCCATTAATTGACGCATACCTGGCTCATAAGCTTTAAGGTCTATTTGTTCCCCGCTAGCTATTTTAATGGTCGTCCTTAAATCAGAATAATACTTGACTTCATCCCGAATAGTAATAGCTTCTGCTTCGCTATAGCCTAGTTTAAACATTTCGTTAGCCACTTCAGCATAAGCGCGAATTAATGAAACTACATCCTTGTAGAGGGCAACACGCTTGTCTTCTGTTGCTTTTAAGTCATCCTTATTCTCTGTATTTCCACAAAAGAATTTAATAAACTGAAGTTCTTCTTTTGGGTGAACTGGTTCGCACAACGCCCTTAGTGTTTCAAGAGCAGTTTCCAGTCGTTCTTTAGATTTTTCAATCCGATCTACTAATAGTCCTTTGACATCATCTGAGTCGTATTGATCAAAAGCTTCTGAAGTATAATCGCTAATTGACCTCTCCAGACTTTTAAACAAATCTTTATAATCGATGATGTATCCATATTTCTTACTTTCATCTGCTACTCGATTTACCCTACAAACTGCTTGAAAGAGACCATGGTCTTGCATTTTTTTATCAATGTAAAGATAAGTAGCCGAAGGAGCATCGAAGCCTGTAAGTAGTTTGTCAACCACTATCAACAATTTCATTTTATGGGGTTCATGAATAAATTTATGCTTGGCATCAGCCTCAAAATCTTCAGTAGATTTTCCATTTAGCATTTTAGTATAAATCTCATACTTCAATGCTTTTTCCGTTGGGGTCTCTACTCCAGTAGATTCTCCTTTAATATCGGCATGATGGGGTTGATAAGACGTTATGATTGCACATTTACTAAAACCAGCATGTTGAAACAATTCGTAATATTTACAAGCTTGGTAAACTGAACCTGACACCAACATAGCATTACCTTCGCCACTAGAAAGTCTAGCTTTTAATTTAAAATCTTTTACAATATCAAAAACGATGCGTTCCAGTCTTGACTTAGAGCCTAAAACTTTCTGCATAGTTCCCCATTTCTTTTTTAATTCTATTTTGGCCACATCCATTAAACCTTTGGTCTCCGCTTCAAACCAATCGTCTATAGATTGTTGATCGGTAACAAATTGTTCTACATCTCTAGCTTCGTAGAGTAAGTCTAAAACAACACCATCTTCGACCGCTTCATCAAATTTATAGGGATTACCTATAAAAGGTCCAAAAACTTCAATACTCTTTTGTTTGTCTTTTTTGAATAAGGGAGTGCCAGTAAACCCAATAAATAAGGCATCGGGTAAAATTAATTTCATAGCATCGTGCAACTTTCCCGACTGTGTTCGGTGGCACTCATCTACAAATACCGTAATATTTCCTTTGGCACTAAAGTCGCTAGGTAATTCTTTTATGAGGTCTTCTATATATTGTTCATAGTCACCTTCATCGCTATGCCTTCCAAATTTATGTACCAAACTAGCAATCAGCATTTCTTTTTTCTCGTTCAAAACATGAAGTAAGCCCTTTCCACTTTTTGTACGATAAATAGATTCTCCAACGCCTTCGTATAATTTTTCGATTTGATCGTCTAGTTCTTCTCTATCAGTAATGATTAATACGCGGCTATCTTCAACGTTTTCTCTTATCCATTTAGTGAGCCAAACCATGGTTAAACTCTTACCAGAGCCTTGTGTATGCCAGACAATTCCGCCTTTCTGGTCACGAACATGTTGCTGTGCGGCTTTAATGCCGAAATATTGATTAGGGCGACAAAGCTTTTTAGTTCCTTTGTCAAACACTATAAAATCGTGGATGATTTCTAATAAACGTGATTTATTACACAGTTGATGTATATGTTTGTCCAATAAATATTCAAATGAGTCTCCCGTTTCTTCTTTCCATTTCAAATAGTATTTCTCAGGCGTTTCAATCGTTCCATAGACCAAGCCTTGTGAATCGTTCCCTGCCATAAGCAGTTGCTGGGTTGTAAAAAATCGCTCTATGAATTTAGTATCTTGGTTATCGAGGTTTTGGCGGATGCCTTCTGATACATCTACACGGCTATTTTTTAACTCAATGACACCTAGGGCTATACCATTAACATATAAAACAACGTCTGGACGTTTATTGTGGTCACCACCCAAAATGTTTACTTCTTCTGCAATAGCAAAATGATTGTTTTCTGGAGTTTTCCAATCTATTAATCCAACATTCTCTTTGGCTTCACCCAGTTCTTCTCGAATATTCACACCGTAGCGCAAAAGGGAGTAAACTTTTTTATTAGCATCATACAATCCATCTGAAAGTTGAAGCACCGATCTCATAAATTTAGACACTGCTTTTTCTGCTACGACTTCAGAAAAACCTTGTATTTTCAATTGATTGAACAACAAGTCTTCTTCTACAGGCTGATTCTTAATGTCCTTTTCCCAATCTCCTAGATAATCATAACCCATTTCATTTTGGAAGAGTTGAATGATACGATTTTGGGTTGTACGTTCTGATTTGCCGATTGTGTTCATGATAGTTTTTCAATATTATATGCTGTAATTCTGTTACTAAAATCTCTATTATTACTTTTCTAGCCCTTTTTTATCTATTTCATTAATAACAGAATAACAATCTTGATAAATATTATCAATTCGAGTAAAAACAGCATTTACAAAATCACTAACCTTTGAATTCTCTTTTGTCAAGCGATTGTCGGAATTTGTTAAATTCATCCAAAAAGAAAGATCATTAGGACACACGAAACTGTTTTTTTGTATTTCTAATTCATTATTAAATCTCTTTTCAGGAGATTGGTTATTGCTCTGACTTCTGTTTTCATTAAATGATAATGCCCTATAATTCCCATTTGAATCTTTCAACCATCTTACTAAGTTGGAAATATCTCCCTTACGATAGATCCAGCTATTTGGATAAATGTGATCCCAATCCCATGGTCTGTTGGTATCTTCTATACCATCAAAAGCCATAAAATCATCAAACTGGCTATTGAAATACTCTCTTTGGGCTAAAATTAAGAACTGCTTATTCCAAAATACGAAGTTGCTAAGCCTTATCCAATATTTAGTATAATGTTCAACTTGCTTTTCTTTAAATACCTCCTTGTCTAGATTAATATCAGAAATTGGTTTTATTATATTTTGCTTTATCAACACTTCATTTTCCCTAAAAATGTCTTTAATCAATTCTTCAGAGCTAAAATGACTATTTTTATGCTCAAAATAATTTTCATTAATAGACTTCAATACTTCACTAAACTCTTTTGGAGGTAACAATGGAGGTAGTAAATCATGTCTGTCTTTAGAGCATCTATCCCAATTATCTCCCCAATGCTTCCAATTATTTTCTCGTAACAAACCATAGAATTTTGGAATGAATTTCTTTTTTTCCTTGCTTTTAGAAAATAGCGAACTATGAATAAAAGATTTTCGTATTTCATTATTATTAATCCCCAACAATACCTTATTATTATTTAGATAAACCATTAAAACCAACATCAAATCTATATTTCGAGAAACCATTTCCTTTTTTAAAATAGAAGGTAAATGGCTCGGATGATCATTGATGATACTAATAGCTCTATCCATGAGTTTCTTTGCATCTTTATTGTCTATATAGTTTTTAAGCTCCTGTTCGAAACCACCCTCTTTTAATAAACTCCTAAATTCGGTTAAGCTAATTTGACGTTCAAATGAATTAAAATGATTTCTTTTCATTTTTATGAAACGAACAAAAATATTAACAACTGTACTTGGAGCTAAGTAGTTCAATCCTATTTCCTCTACTAATTCTTTTGCTTTTGGAAATGATGCTTTTAGCAAAGAATAAATTAATTCGGCACCAGATATGGTAGTTCCAGAAGAATTTAGTCTAAAGAATAACGTTGCATCTTGCTCGTTTCTACCAACATCATTATTATCATCATCTGCTTCAAGACTTTGCTTTTTAACCACAATCTCAGGAAGTAACAAGGATTTTGCATATTCAACACCTCTATACAATTCTTCTAACCATTTATCATCTATTTGATCATAATTACAGCCTCCATGTTTCGTGATTATATGTTTAAGTTGATTCGTAATCTTGGCTTTTAGGTCTTTTTTATTAGTAGTTAGAATAAGTGAAAGCGGCACTGGGAAATGGGCATCCCAAGGATAGCGTTGGTCTGGTTCAATTTTAGAAAAACTTAATGTGCTATTCCCTGATCTTTTTCTGAAAGATTCTAGAGCTTTTGATTGTTCACTAGTTGTAAGCCTCTTTTGATGATCGTAAAGACTATACCCCCATGGATGAGAACGTGTTAAGACTCTTATAGCAAAACGAAGTCCATATTTATTTTTACCTAATGGCTTTAGATCTATCCAAATAGTTGGTATATTTTCTTTTTTAATATTAATTAGACCAGAAATCAACGGAGAAAGTGGATCTTGAAATCCTAATGCAATTGTTGTACACCTTTGTTGTCCATCTAGCAAGAATCTAGGACCTAGTTTGGATTTCGACATCAATAAACTACCAATAGGATAGCCTCGTAAAATAGAATCCCACAAAGCTTCCATTTGATATGTCTTCCAAACAAAACCACGTTGAAGAGTAGGCAGTTCTATTCGATTACTCCTTGTTTCATTAGTTTTAGAAGACATTTCTTCTAACTCTATTTGCCATTTAGAAATGTCAAAAATTGTATAGGCATCTACTTTCTCACTCATACCAATCTAGTTTTTCCAGTTAACAATTCCTGCATCATCCCTTCCTTGATGCTCTTATATTTTTCTTTTTTGGGCTCTAAAGATTCATTTTCTAATTCCATATCGTAAATAATTTTAGTGATTTCACTCCCTCTATTTAATAACCCATTCACCGCCAAAATCTGCACCTTTTCTTTCTAGTACACCTTTTTCTTTCAACTTAGCGAAATAGGTTTCTATTGTTCTTGGTGTTACTTGAAGATATTCTGACGCTTCCTTTGCTGTGATTGTGTTGTTGAGGGAAATAATAAATAAAAGTAAGGCGGATTTATCTCCGAAACCTCTCCGAAGCCTCTCCGAAGTCTCTCCGAAGTCTCTCCGAAATCTCTCCGATGTGACACCGAAATATTCTTGTACAGATTTGGCGAAAAAATCAAAATTACTATCCAATAATTCTAGGTTTTCCTCAAAAAAGGATGTCAACTGACTTTCTATTAATTTACTCTGTTCCTTAAGGACTAACGAGTTTTCTAATTTATTATCGGAATTAGTATTTTCAATTGCAGCAAGCTTTGTTATCAATTTCACAATTGTAGAATCGAAAGTTAGTTCATATTGAGGAGTTGAATTATTGTATGCCTTCCAATTTGACTCTATTTTATCGAATCCAAATCCAGCATTTTCGGCCAATCTTACCATTCTAAACAACTTAGAAATAATTGGATTTCTGGGCATTGAAATATCCTTTTCTTTCAGTTCTTTAATTGGCTTAGGTAAACCTCCAGGATTATAAAACTCAATATGATTTTCAAAGATACGGATGCGTGAACGTGCAGGAGAAAAGTAATCTGCATGCATTAATAAATTCACCAGTGCTTCTCTCATAGCTGTAAGTCCAGGAGAAAGTTCTTCACCAAATCCTTCACTAGAAACTTTAAATTCTACATCTACAAACTTCTTGAGGCGTGTAAAACATTCAAAGTAACATTCCCATAGGTTTTGATAATTATCTTCACTTAATCTAAAAGTGTATCTTGAACTTGCATCCTGATAAGAAGTTCCTGGAATTTCAAATAAGTCGATTCTGAAATCTGGAAAGTGTTTTTCTATAGATTCTCTTTTCCCAAAAAACAATAATCCTCCAAAAGTACAATAACCAGTATCTAGATCTATTACTCTAAGTTTTGAAAGAAACTCTGCTTCACTAAAACGGTTGTAACTTACCGCAGGATTGAATCGGCTCATGTAGTCGCGGTATTGGCCAATAGAGTTTTCATCTAAATCTTCGATTGTTGTATTATCGATCAACTCAGAGGTTTTAGTTCCAAAAGTCTGATCACGATACATGGCATCTATTTCTTCTGAAGTGGCTTTTTGATCTGCACTTCCTCTTCTAATGTATGTATTGGATTGGGTATTGAAATAAACAGGTTTTTTGCTGGAAGCGGGAATATAAAATGAAATAATCGTTTTGCCTTCAATTATATATCTTGTCGATTTTGTATCTACAGTAAAATTAAACTTTTGACCACTTCTAAGCACTGCCAAGAAATCTTGTTCTATTTTTTCAGGATTTACTACTCCTTGTATTTCAAATCTTTTACCGATTTCTTTTACTCCAAAAACAAGCCAACCACCTGAAGAATTAGCAAATGCACTTACTGTTTCCCAAGAAGATTTAGGAACTTCCCTTTTTGCTTCTTTCACTTCAAAATCTTCCCACTCTAGATCATGTAGTTTTTGAATTAACTCGGCTTCACTCATACCAACCTGATTTTTCCCGTTAACAATTCCTGCATCATCCCTGCCTTGACACTCTTATATTTTTCTTTCTTAGTTTCTAAAGAATCAATTTCTAAATCCATGTCATCTAATAAATTTGAGATAGAATACATCTCTTTTTCATCTTTAGGCATCCACACATCAAAAGAATTTAAAGTCTTATTTGTAATTTGATTTATTGTAGCACCAAGATTCTCTTCTATTTGTTTTTTAATTGGATAGCTGTTAAAACAATGATAAAGAAAGTCATTGTATTTGGATCTAAATATAGACATGAATGCCCCAAATGTTTCACCAGAACATCGTTCATCAATTTTCGCTGATTTACCAATTAGATTCCTGCTACCATTTCTTACACATATCAAGATGTCTCCCATTTGATTTCTAAGCTTTTCAGGAATGTCAGAAGTGACATAGACATTATCATTAAAAGATAATTTATTGTTTTGAATGTTAGATGACCTCAATACAAGTGTTCCTAAATCAGAAACATCGGAAGGACTGTAAGTTAACCCAATAATACAATCTCCAATTTCACCCAATTTCCTCTCTACCCAATCCCCACTAAACTCATGCAATCTTTTTCTTGGAGTTGTTGGCTGAGCGGAGCCGAAGCCCAACAACTCCTGCATTGCCCCCTGTTTAATCGCTTTCTTTTTAGCAATAAGTTTCTCCAATGAATTGATGAGTTCATCTACATCACTTAAAGCTGTTGCAATGGCTTTTTGTTCAAAGAGAGTTGGAGGGAGAGGGAATTTTAACTTGTATATATCTGAGCCAGGTAAATTACCTAAAGTACCTTTTCTTATATACAACTCTATCTGTTCTGTTGCCAAGTTAGTTTGATAAATATATTTAAAGAACAAAGGATATGCCTTTTTGTTTAAAGAAATACGAACAGCATAGGCACTCGCTATATAGGAGAAACCATCATCTAAATAAACTCCTGTAAGGCCGCAATCAGCAGTTGTAATCATAACTAAATCACCATCTATTAACTTATGTTCATTTACAAGCACAGTTGGTAACTGCGCAATAGGTACTTGCTCATATAAAATATCACCTAATGAATTAATATCTGTGCCTCTAATGGTTTTCACATTCCCAGACTTAGAATAATCTTTAGAATTAAACCTTGGGCCATAGCAAAGTTTTGAAATTAATTCTCCAAATTTTATACATGACCAATCCTCAGGAATCAACCCAACTTCAGTTTGCTTAAACCCAACCTCAACTTTTGCCTCTGCACTATTATTCATTGTCGTTCTCCTTTCTATTGTCCATCATTTGACGTTTTAATTCCAATTCTTGATGTAATTTTTGTTTCAACAATTTTAAATCAGGCAATTCGGTGAGGTATTCGGCTACTTTAATACCAGATTTTTCGAGTTGTAACATTGCTGTAAAATGTGAATAACTCCATTGTGTCGCAGCTTGCGACATAATCTCAACATCAGGGAAAAGAGAGGTAAATTGCATCATTTTACTGTTATTGCGTTCTTCAAATCCACGCTTTCCAAACTTGATTATCAATTGTCGTTTTGCTGATACGACAATTTGTTCAACTATATCTGTTGCCTTAATTTCTAACTCCATACCAGCCCCATTTTTTCAAGATGAGTAGCAACTTTCGCTTCGAGATCTTCAAGAGTTCTCCTCACTTCCGTTTGTTTAAAACCCGCTTTTACCTTTGCTTCTGTTGTATTATTCATTGTCGTTTTAATTCAGTTTGTTTAGTATTTCATCGACTAGACTGTCCATTTGTGAGAATGCAAACCACTTTTTACCGAGGTCTTTAAGCGATGCTCCTATGTGGTACAAGTGTTGGTCATCAATAATCAAAAAACGGTCGTGACTGTCTTTAAAAGAGTAGATGTTAAAGTTTCCATATTGTTGGTTGGCCTTTTTGACATCTAGTTTTAAGGGTTTACTGATGTTTTTGGTGTATAATTTCACTTGAACGTTTGTAGCTTTTTTAGACAAGTGGGTCAATGTGCTTTCATCAATATAGTTATCAATCAATATGATTTCTTTTTTCGCCGAACGGATTAGTTTTGACACTAATTCATAGGCATCAAAGATTTGTCCATCAAAGAATACACCTTTTTCAGGTAATGGCTTTCCTGCCTCTAAGGCTTCAAAGATCTGTTCTATTTTTTCATCTGTTTTGAGTTGTTTTAGCTCTACGTGGTCAAGCCTTTGAAAAACAGAAGCATTATTTAATAAGAATTTACGCATCGTTACAAAAGCTTGCATAATCTGTATGCTTGCTTCTATAGCAGTCTCTGTATTCAAAACCGAAGACAACATAGCAACACCTTGCTCAGTAAATACATGCGGTAAAGTTCTTCTACCTCCATGTGTACTTGAGGTTCCAAACTGGTACTTCAAGTCTTCCCATTCCGTTTCATTTATCTGAAAAACAAAAGTTTCAGGAAAACGCTTAGCGTTTCTTTTTACTGCCCTATTCACAAACTTTGTTTCCGTGCCATAAATTGGTGCTAAATCGCTATCTAACATGACATGGGTGTCACGTAAAGTATAAATCTTATTTTGAATATCTTCTTTTTGAATTACTCCCATACCAGCCCCATTTTTTCAAGATGAGTAGCCACTTTAGTTTCTAGATTTTCAGTTTCTGTAGCAAGTGTTCCTAACTTACTTTCGTAGCGGTCTGCCAATTCTTTAATTCGAGAAGTCAAGCGTTGAGAAATGGCGTCGATCTCTGATTGAATATCATTTTGCAATTGCGCTAACCATTTATCTTCAATCACCAATTGGCGCACGTCGGTTTCATCAAGCTTTCCAAATTGTTCTAATGTTTTTTGGTCTAACTTCTTTTCTTGTGCTTTAATCGCTTTTTTAAGCGTGCTGTTTTTCTCGTAATGTGCTAACCATTGTTCTGCTATTTCCAGCGGTTCGTGCTCATCAGCACCGTATTTTTCATCAGGCTCTGCTGCCATTGCCGGTTGCTGCGTGTTGTTTAACTCCTTGATCAATTGCTTTACATTGGCTTTATTGATTTTATCCAACTCACCGAATGCAGCTTCTTCAGCGCTGTGTTCTTCTTCCAGACTTGTCATTTCTGCCTGAGTAGTTTCCAATTCAGCTTCTAAGTCGGTAAGTTTCTTTGCCTCTTCTGCCAAATAACGTTGGATAACAAGATTTTTAGGGATTAAATCACACGTCCAACCTTTATCAACTTCTTTTCCGCTTTTGTTTTTTTCAAGTATGCGTTTTGTATTGGCTTTCCATCCATCTTCAATTAAGATATAGAGATCATCTTTCATGGTTTCCACCCAATAATTCATCAAATGCTGAAAAATCTTATAGCGATTCATCAACGGCTTGTCCGCATATTTCAACAATAGATCTTCCGATAACTCATGGATGAATTTTTTGGGAGCAGTTTTAACATTTATGCCGTTCAATCGATCTAAGTTGTCTTTTTTGAACGTCTCAAAAATTAAATTGATCTTTTCATTGTATTCAACAAAGTCTTTATGGTTTAAAATATGGTTTTTTATTTCTTCTTTCGGAATAGATAACGCAACATAGTTTTCTCGTAAGGGTTTAAACAGCTCTGCTCTTATGTTGGGATATACCTCCCAGTATTCTGCTAATTCGTCTATATCTCGCGTTGGGACACCTCCATTGAGGTGAGCATCCAAATCTTGTTTATCCTCCGTTTCTTGCGTATCTATATATCGTGGGATATTCAGGTTGTATTCATTTTTTTCTATTTCCTTAAAAGGAACCAATCGGGAATATTTAGTTATTTCCCACTGTTTGTTAAAAGCATCAACAATTTTGTGCAAATCCTGTTCTCGCAATCTGTTTTTGTTGCCGTCTTTAATAAATCCTTTACTGGCATCAATCATAAAAATGCCTTTTCGAGTTTCAGTGTTTTCCTTGTCAATAACGATGATACATGCGGGAATACCCGTTCCATAAAACAAGTTTGCAGGAAGCCCAATAATCCCTTTGATCCATTTCCGCTCTATGATATTTTGTCGAATAGCTGCTTCCGCATTCCCGCGAAACAACACACCATGGGGTAAGATAACAGCTCCTTTCCCTGTACTCTTTAATGAACCAATAATGTGAAGCAAAAAGGCGTAATCTCCATTTTTATCGGGTGGCACACCAAAGCCTTGAAAGCGATTAAACTCATCGTCCATAGGCACAATCCCGTTCGACCAACTTTTCACCGAAAATGGAGGATTAGCAACGACAAAATCAAATCGTTTTAGTTTGCCTTTCTCTTTAAACTGTGGATCAGAAATACTGTTTTTACCTGCAATTTTAGCTTCAGCAGCATAACCGTGGAGCCACATATTCATAATGGCTAAACCTTTGGTGGCAATATCTTTTTCTTGACCGTACAAAGAGAGGCCATTCGGTGCTTCATCAGCTACTTTTAGTAGTAGTGATCCCGATCCACAAGTAGGGTCATAAGCTGTGTAGGATGGCTTATCAGCTTTATGAACATCAATTACTTTAGATAGAATACGCGATACTTCAGAAGGCGTATAAAACTGTCCCTTACTCTTACCAGATTCTGTAGCAAAATGACGCATTAAAAATTCGTAAGCATCTCCTAGAATATCATCGTCCTCTGCTCGGTTGTCTTTAAAATTTAAGGCTGGTGTTTCAAAAATGGCAATTAACTTAGAAAGTCGATCTACCTTTTCTTTTCCCTCACCAAGCTTATCATCGTCATTGAAATCAGCAATTTCCATGGAGCCTTCCAACTCATTAGCTGCAAATAATGGTCGTAAAATTTCTTTATTGATTCTATCGCCAATATCGGGTTGTCCTTTCAGTTTTACCATGTCTTCAAACGAAGCGCCATTTGGCACTTCAATCAAACTGTTGGGATCTCCTGCATATTTGTCACTTAAATACTTTACAAAGAGCATGGTAAGCACGTAATCTTTGTATTGAGACGCATCCATGCCTCCTCGGAGTTCATTACAGCTTTCCCAAAGTGAACTGTATAATTCTGATTTTTTTATGGCCATAAATGATTTAATAGTAAGTTCTTGAGTTAATCAACTTTGTAAATCTAAATAAACTTAATTGAAAGGGAGACTATCAAATGATATCTTGCTTTTTAAATTATACGTTTTTTAAATGAACAATCCAAGATGTTATTCTAAGACAAAACATAACTTCATATTCTTCTACTTTGGTTATATCTTCAAGATTATTGTTAGCGTTATGGTTTAAAAAAACTAAGATTTTTCTTCATCACAATTTCTACATTCATCATTGTTTAAGTGTATTCATTGAATCCTAAGAAATTAGTTTTCCTGTTTTAAGACGTTTTCTTTGATTTTCAAACTCTACTCAACCTAAAAAGTAAACTTTATTTTAGGTCTATCATCTTTTGACACACCCCCTCTTTTACTTTGTATCCTAATCTAAAAGATATGGAACAAGCCCCAAAATTCAAACTACTAGACAGCATTGGTCAATTGTACGAAAAGTCTAAAAAATGCCAACTTAAAGATGCGTTTTTTATAGAGAAAGACGCTGAGTTAAGTACCCTTTCCAACTATTTCGGTGCTTCCAAAAGTCAATCTCTATTTATCGCTACTATCTTTGCCCTCAATTACAAAGGAGATTCTGTAGACTTAAATGATCTCATTAAGCACTTTGATTGTAACCCGATGAAAATTCTGGAATTCAATAAAGATTTTGCCGATTTACATACTAAAGGTATTTTAAATAAAAAAAAATCGACCCATAGAGTTAAAGTCGCTGGTGCCAACGACCAATTTACTGTAAACGAAAGTGTGTGTGAAGCCATCTTAAACAACGACCCAATGCCAGAAATTCAAGATGAGATTACAGATATTTTTGAATTGCTGGATGAGATTTATCAATTAGGGCAAAAACGCGATGATAATGATATAAGCACCTTGCAGCTTTATTATTACACAGAACAATTGCTAGAACAATACGGTGAGTTTATACTTCTCCAAAAGATTAAGGACTTTGAACTTTCTATAAACGATAAGCTCCTGTATCTATATTTAATTTGGAAAACAGTAACAAACAAAGAAACCGAAGTCTCAAGAGCTTTAGAAGGGTTTATGGATAGAGCCACCAAGCGGGTGAATTATATGCAGGATTTGTTGGTTGGTAAAAACGCGCTACTTCAACAACAACTTATAGAATTGGTTCCTTCCAGTTTCTTAAACGACACCATAATAAAACTCACCAGTGTTTCTAATGATCTGTTGAAGGAAAGTGGTATTACTATTTTCAATAAAGAAAAACGCAAAGACAACATCATATTTCCTAAGGATATTATAGCTCGAAAATTGGTGTTTAGCCCTTCAGAAATGAAGCAGCTCTATGTATTAAAAGAGATGCTTGAACCTATTCAATTTCAACAAACCCAAAAGCGCTTACAAGAGAAATACTTGCCTAAAGGCATAGCTGCTTTATTACATGGAGCACCTGGAACTGGTAAAACAGAAGTAGTAAAACAAATTGCCAAGGAGACCAATAGAGAACTTATGAAAGTGGATATAAGCCAATCTAAATCGATGTGGTTTGGGGAAAGTGAAAAGGTGGTGAAAAAAATATTCACAGACTATAAAAGCTTTATGGAAGGTAGCGAAGAAACTCCTATCTTGTTTTTAAATGAGGCAGATGCCATTATTTCCAAACGTGGGGCTGTCGATAAATCGAATACTCGACAAACTGAAAATGCTATTCAAAACATTATTTTAGAAGAGCTTGAAAACTTTGAAGGGATTTTAATTGCCACTACCAATCTTGCTGATAATCTAGATTCAGCTTTTGAGAGACGTTTCTTATTTAAGATCCTTTTTAACCTCCCCTCCAATTCTATAAGAGCTGAAATATGGAAAACTAAATTGCCTTCACTTTCCACAGAGGACTATGAATTCTTAGCAGGAAAGTTTAATTTTTCTGGTGGACAGATAGACAACATTATTCGCAAAAGTGAAATTAATGAGATCGTACACGGGGAGGTAGTCTCTCTAGAAAATTTACTAGTCTTCTGTTCAGAAGAAACACTTGTGAGTCAAAGAGCAAGTATTGGTTTCAGTAAACTATAAAACACATGTCAAAAAAAGAAATTTTATAGACTATCGGATTTTAATACGAATTCATATTTTGCCATTTATTTTATGAGTCTTTGGAAGTAGTGGTTGAAATTAAATGGCTTTCCTTATCATAGAAGCAATCCTTTGGCTCCAGAGGATAACGCTTAAGGTCATAGAGATCAAAAAACTTCATGCTGCTGTAACTGTCAGTTTCTGTAGTATTGAAATGAAGAGCTTGTTGAGTATAGTTGAGAATATTTCCAAGATCTTGAGGTAAACTCTTGATTTTTGAAAATTCATGTTCCCACTTCAGAAAAAATATAACATTGTATTCGTTAGCTAAACTTAAAAGTAGCTCGCCTAAACGCCGAAGCCTATCTTTTGAATTTACAGCTGAATCTGTTGAAAGTGTTATCAGTGAATTATCATCGATATATATAACTTTAGGTTGGTGTTTGTTTATTAAATAACTCAACTGATAAAGAAATGAAGACTGATCCATATTCAAACTAAACTCCACGTGGCATCGGCTCATCTTGAGTTGTGTTAAGCTTGCATTGTAATTTAAAACCTCCTTTGGGTTATTGATTTTTATGCCTTCAACTAAATTATCGTACATAAAATCGTGCTTGGTTTTTTCAACAAAACAAAGTAAAGGTAGCTTTTGGTTAACGGCCAGATCAAACATAATGTGCTGATAGAGTTCTGTAGATAGATTAGCATTTGTACTGAGTAAAAATACTTGTCCCTCATTAAATTCCCAAGTAAAACTCCCTACCGTAAACGTTCCTGTTTCAAAATGATGGGTTGGGGTTGTTATCCTCTGTATGGCTTGGTTTACAGCAGTTCTGGAGTCTACTAAATTATGATCGAATTGTTCTTTTATCTTCTTAATGAGTAAAGCCAAAGCGTCCTCTGCTGTGTCGCAGGAATTCATACCCAGGCGAATTTCTTTTGAAAAAAATTCGTGATCAACTTTACTAGGGT
>Ga0307966_1001190_pt1 | contig 20715 bp, 9 predicted proteins | sample OrgLakmetagen646_FD_203141 | JGI IMG/M metagenome (GOLD analysis project Ga0307966, IMG submission 203141) | Saline water microbial communities from Organic Lake, Antarctica - #646 | ecosystem: Environmental > Aquatic > Non-marine Saline and Alkaline > Saline | place: Antarctica: Organic Lake... | reverse complement strand
CGGAGGTTCCGACTCCAACGCCGGCACCGATCAGCCCCACCATCTCGGCATACAGCGATGGTGCGCTCGTCGAGTGGACCGCTCCCACTCCGGTTCCGGGAGCTCCGATCGGTTTCTCCGAGGTGCGCGCGGTGAACACGGCGTCCGGTGACGGTGTGACGTGCCGCGCTGGGTGGGACGAGACGCAGTGTGCCCTGCTTGCGAGCGACGGTTTCACCGCCGGCTCGACGTATGACATCACGGTACGGAGCCTGCTGGTGGACGGCGACTTCGACCGCGTCTACCTCGCTCGTGCCTCCCGGGTGACGGTGGACTCGAGCTACACCTACACGGCGACGAGCGGCTCCGTCCCGCAGCCGTCGCCGACCATGTCGACCGGGCTCCGTGTCCCGCCGGCCATCCTCGACTTCTCGACCTCGACCGGAACTCTTCTCGACCTCCGGATCGACGGGTACATCGCCATCCCCCAGGGACGTCTCGAGCTGAATGCAGCCGTCCCCGAACAGGTCTCGGTCTCGATCACCGGCGGTGTCGTCGCCGGATCGATCCAACTCGATCAGGCATTGGTTCCCTCCGAGTTGTTCGACATCGGGTTCGACAACCCGACGGCACAGAAGCGCGTTCGGATCATCAGCGACGTCGTCGGGGAAGGCATCCGCGCCGATGCAGTGATCCAGGTCAACCGTTCGGGTTCGCTCGCGATCAACTCCTGGGTCGTCGGATCCGCTGACGACACCACGACCCCCGCGCCCGACACCGGCGGCGACAGCGGCGACACCGGCGGCGATGACGACGACGACCTTCCTTACGTCGACCCATACGTGGGGGGAGGCGCCGACGGCGTGGACTACGACTCAGGTTTCGTCGGCGATCCGACCGGAGCGAGTGATCCCCACACATGCACCGACTCGAGCCGCTGGTCGGCGTCGTACTGGAACAACACCGACCTGGCCGGACCTGCGGACCTCGAACGTTGCGAGGATGCAGTGGACGCGGACTGGGGCGACGGACCCGGGCCGACGGGCGCAAGCGACTTCTTCGCCGCTCGTTGGACCAAGACGATCGACTTCCCGAACAGCAACGAGTACGACTTCACACTCGGTGCCGACGATGGCATCCGTCTGTGGATCGACGGCGAGTTGGTGCACGACAACTGGTCGACCGGCGGATACGCCGAGGAAACGGTCCGTCTCGACATCGCGGCCGGAGCCCACGTGGTGGAGGTCGAGTACTGGGAGAACGACAATGATGCGCGGGTCTCCTTCGACTTCGTCGAGACCCTCACCTGCTCGGGGGCCACACCATGGCTCGGAACCTTCTACGACGGACAAGAACCCGGTGGGACGGTCGTGGCCGAACGTTGCGACGCAGCGGTCGACTTCGACTGGGGAAGCGGTGATGGACCGACGGGTCGCAGCAACGATTTCAGCGCCCGCTGGGTCCGCACGCTCGACGTGCCCGCGACCGGCGGGTACCAGTTCCTGATCGGTGCCGATGACGGTGTCCGAGTCTTCGTCGACGGCACCAGCGTCTACGACCGGTGGGTGAACCAGAGCTACCGGGAGGAAGCATTCGTGACGTCCTTGGCGGCGGGAGAACGAGAGATCGTGGTCGAGTACTACGAGAACGGCGGCCAAGCGCGGGTCAAGTTCGAGATCGACATTCCGACGAAGGCCTACGTCGACACGATCGACGACGACACGCCGATCGCCCACTGGAGGCTCGACGAACAGCCCGTGAGCGGCGGTGGCGGCGGCGCCCTCACGTTCGTCGACGACCTCGAGACCTTCACCGGCTGGAGCCAGTACCGCAACGGGACCATCCGGGCGGAGACGTCCATCGTGCGCTCCGGCGCCGGATCGCTGATGAAGGACGACCGCAATGATCCCGACGGCGGCTGGAAGTCGCTCGGTGGCACCCTGTCCGGCGACTTCGTCGTGGAAGCGTGGGCGTATCGTCCGTCGGGCTGGTCCGGCGGCGGTTCGGACCGCTTCGGTATCGAGGACGCCGGCCACAACGGTTACTCGATCAACGTGACGCACTCGAGCAACCGGCTCTCGATCGATCGACGCTCTGGCGGCGGTTCCAGTGGAAATGTCGGCGGCAACACGAACCTTTCGGGGCTGCCGCAGGACGCCTGGTACCGAACGGTGCTCAGCCGGACCGGCGACGTGATCACCGGCGAGGTCTTCGACGCCTCGGGCACCTTGCTCGGTTCGGTGTCGGGGACGGACACCTCGACCCTCACCTTCGATCGTTTCGTCGTGCACGGTGGCCACGAGTACTACCTCGACGACATCACGGTCACCGGCACGGGCACCGCCGGTGTCCCGGTGCAGCCGACGGTCGCCTTCGATCGGATGGGTCTGGTCGACGGAACGGTCTCGGGGAACCCGACCTTCGGCGTGGCCCCGCTGATCGCCGGCGACCCCGCGAACGACTCGGCCGTCGACTTCGACGCAGCGTCGGGCGATGCGATCCTCATCGGTTCCGCTGGCCCGCTCAACGGTGAGAGCCGTGAGGCTCGGACCCTCGAGCTGTGGGTGTCGATCGATGACGCCACGCAGCGTGCGGTGATCTACGAGGAGGGCGGCGGGACCAACGGGATGAACGTGTACGTCGAGAACGGTCGGCTGTTCGCAACAACATGGTCGAACTCGACGAGTTGGTCGAACACGTTGATCACCGAAGTCGGGATCTCGTTGGGCACGACGCACCATGTCGTGGTGGTCCTCGACGCCGTCGGGTCGAGGTCGCAGACCCTCTACCTCGATGGCGTCGAGGTCGACAGCGACACGAAGACGGACGCAAACGTGTGGAACGCCCACAGTGACAACGGTGCCATCGGTACGGTGAACGGCAGCACGCGCTTCCCCGATGGGGCCACGGGTGTCAGCCAGTTCTTCGACGGTCGTGTCGACGAGGTCGCCCTCTACAACTCGGCGCTGTCGGCCGGGCGAGTCGCGATCCACCACGCCGCAGGCTCCTGACCTTCCTCGATCAGGTCGGAGCGACGAGTTCGCCGGCCGCCAACTGTTTGGCGTACCGGCCACCCGCTGCGACGAGTTCGTCGTGGGTGCCCAACTCGATGATGCGGCCGCCTTCGAGGAATGCGATGCGGTCGGCGGAGCGGATCGTCGAGAGGCGGTGTGCGATCACGAGCGCGGTGCGTCCTTCGAGCGCGTGTTCCAGGGCCTCTTGGATGTGGGCCTCGTTGTCGTTGTCGAGGTGGCTGGTCGCCTCGTCGAGGATCATGATCGCCGGGTTCTTCAACAGCAGACGGGCGATGGCCAGGCGTTGCTTCTCGCCGCCCGACAGTCGGTATCCGCGTTCGCCGACCACGGTGTCGTAGCCGTCGGGGAGCGCGGCGATGGTCTCGTGGATGCGAGCCGCCTCGGCTGCGGCGATCAGCTGCGCTTCCGTGGCGTCCGGGTCGGCGTAACGGAGGTTGTCGCCGATGCTCTCGTGGAACAGGTGGGGGTCCTGCGACACCACCCCGATGGACGTGCGCAGCGTGTCGAGGGTGAGGTCGCGCACGTCGACACCGTCGATGCGGACCGCACCGCCGGTGACGTCGTAGAGCCGTGGGACGAGGGAGATCGTGGTCGACTTGCCAGCTCCAGAGGCGCCGACGAGCGCCACGGTCTCGCCGGCGGCGACCGTGAGCGACAACCCGTTCAGCACGTCGACGTCCGGATCGCTGTCGACGCCGAGCCCGGCGTTCTGTTCCATCGACGGAATCGATGTCTCGCTGGCTGCCGGATACCTGAAGATCACGTCGTCGAATTCGACCTCGCCCCGAGTGTCGACGAGGTCGATGGCGCCCATCTTCTCGGTGATCGCCTCGGGGGCGTCGAGCACCTCGAACACCCGCTCGAAGCTGACCATCGAGGTCATCAGGTCGACGCGAGCGTTCGTCAGGCCGGTGAGGGGCTGATACACCCGGGTGACCAACGCCGCCAATGCGACGAGGTCACCGGTCTCGAGTGATCCGTCGACGACCATCACCGCACCGATGCCGTAGATCGCCGCGGTGCCGATGGCGGCGACCAGACCGAGTGCCACGAAGAACACACGTCCGACGATCGCCGACCGGATGCCGGTGTCGCGCACGCCCGCCGCTCGAGACTCGAACGACGAGCGTTCCCGTCCGCCCGAACCGAACAGCTTCACGAGCATTGCCCCGGACACGTTGAAGCGCTCCGTCATCTGGGTGTTCATCGCCGCGTTGTGCCCCATCTGCTCGCGGGAGATTCCCTGCAACCGCTTGCCGACACGACGCGCTGGCACCACGAAAAGTGGGAGCACGACCAGCGTCAGCAGCGTGAGGCGCCACTCGAGCAGGATCATCGCGCCGAGGGTGGTGACGAGCACGATGACGTTGCTCACCACGCTGCCGAGGGTGCTCGTGACCGCGGACTGCGCTCCGATCACGTCGTTGTTGAGCCGGGAGGTGATCGAACCGGTGGGGGTGCGGGTGAAGAACGCGATCGGGAGACGCTGGACTTTCGCGAAGAGCGTGCTGCGCAGGTCGTAGATCAAGCCTTCGCCGACGCGTGACGAGCACCACCGCTGGAGGATCGCCAGGGCAGCGTCACCGAGCGCTGCAACGACGGCGATACCGGCGAGCCAGTAGATCGGGCTGCGGTCGCCGCTGTCGATCGCGTCGGGGATCGCGTTGTTGAGAATCTCCCGGATCACGAACGGCGGGACCAGAGCGAGGAGCGCCGAGGCGAGGATCGCGACGAGGAACACGATGATCGTCGTCCGGTACGGGCGGGCGAATCCCCAGACGCGGCGGCTCGTTCCCTCGGCCAACTGCACGTTCTTGATCGAGTCCGAGTCGCCGGGCATCATGTGGAAAGGAGACATGCGCATCACTGCCACGCTACGACTCCGGACGCTTCCAAAGAGACGACAGCCCTGGTCCGGCGTCACGCCGCACTGTCGTCGGAGTCATCGGCCAGAGATCTACATCCGTCGACGCGCCGGTCGTGGTCGAGGTGCAGGCCGTACGATCCGAGCGTGCATCTGTCTCGAATCGCTGTCTGCGCGACCGCGGTGGTGCTCGTCGCGTGCTCCTCGGGACGCAGAGAGCCGCCGCCGGATACACGGCCGATCGAGACATCGGCACCGTCGACCGATCCAGTGCTCACACCGGTCGACTTCGCTGATCTCGGCGGTGGCGCTGACGGTGGATTCCTGACCGTTCCCCTCGATTACGACGATGTGACCGGCCCGTCCATCGACCTGTGGATCACCCGCCATAGCGCCACGTCCGACGGCCGCGCCGGAGTTCTGCTCACCAACAACGGGGGGCCGGGGGTGCCGGCGAGTTCGATTGCCACCAACGTCCGCGGATGGTTCGCCGACCCGATCGTCGAGCGTTTCGACGTGGTCTCGTGGGATCCGCGCGGCACCGGTCGCAGCGGTGGCTCCGTCGACTGCATCGCCGGTGACGACTACGACCGGTTCTTCGCCAGCAGCGACATCACCCCCGAGACCGATGACGAGAAGCAGACGCTCGTCAACACGGCGAGCGAGTTCGCGCAGCGGTGTGTCGATGCGGTGGGCGCCGACGTGCTCTCGCAGCTCGGCACGAACAATTCCGCACGTGACATGGACTCGATCCGCCGGGCTCTGGGCGAGGTGCAGGTGAGCTTCCTCGGATTCAGTTACGGGAGCGAGCTCGGAGCGGTGTGGGCAACGCTGTTCCCTGACACCGTGCGCTCGGCGGTGTTCGACGGTGCTGCGCACCCGGACCCCGATGGACTCGAACCGGTCCGTCAGCAACAGCTCGGGTTCGCCCGCGTGTTCGACACGTTCCTGGCCCGATGTTCGGCCGAGCCGTCGTGCGCGTTCCACAACGATGGCGACGCCGAAGGTGCCTTCGACGAACTCCTCGCCCGCCTCGACGACGAGCCGATTCCCGGTGGCGTCGGTCGCCCTGAAGTCGGCCAGGAAGTGACCGTGAACGGGGTGATCCAGGCGATGTACGACGACCAGCGGTGGCCGGCGCTGGAACGGGCCCTGGCGGCAGCAGCTGACGGCGACGGTTCGGGTCTGCTCGCCTTCCACGACAGCTACTTCCAGCGCGACCCTGTGGACGGTTCGTACTCGAATCTCTTGGAGTCGTTCCAGGCGATCACCTGCGCTGACGAGCCCGATCGGTTGAGTGTCGAGGAACGTGACGAACGAGCAGCCGAACTCGTCGGCATCGCGCCACGCCTGTTCCCGGGCACGACCGCGAGCTACGTGTGTGACTTCTTCCCCCCGTCGGCGGACCCACGTCTGGAGATCGCCGGTGTGGGTGCGGGGCCGATCCTGGTGATCGGCACCACGGGCGACCCCAGCACGCCGCTCGACTCGAGCAGGGCGATGGCCGACGCGCTGGACGAGGGTCGTCTGGTGACGGTGGAGGGCAATCAGCACACCTCGTATCGGGCCAGTGAGTGCGTGCGTGACCTGATCCACGAGTACCTGATCTGGCTCGAGGTGCCCGAGGCAGACGCCCGCTGCTGACAGCGGCCCGGACGCGAAGAACCCGGGCCTCACGGACCCGGGTTCTCGTGGCGGAAGGCGTGGGATTTCGACCACGCGCGCAGTGCACCTGCTCACAGCGCTATGAACTGCTGAAGTTGACCATTTGAGACTCATCGACGAGCCGAAAGTCCGAGTTTGAGTCAACCGGTCTGCTGCAGGGGTTATTCACAAAGCAGGTTCGGCTGCATCGCAGCGGGCGTGGGTCAGTCCCATCACGTGGTGTAGGAGGCGGTCATCACCGAGATGGTGATGGCCATCGTGCGATTCTCAATAGCGACCAAGCCGATTGAGAGGAATACCGCACGATGACCACTGAGAAGTCTGCCCTAGCCGAACTGTCGAGTCGACTGATCGGCATCGAATCCACCCTGACCACATTGATGTGTGATGTGCCCCCACGAATCTCGGGGCGCTCACCTCTCTGCACGTGAACGGCGGCGTGTGACCGCAAGGAGCACCAGACCAGCCAGGACGACCACGGCGGCAGCACGCAGCGCGCCAGCGCTGTCGGAACCGGTCGCCGGAATGACACCCGACGACGGACCAGATGGAGTAGGCGGAGGTGGGGCGGGCGCCGCAGGTATGGCCACGGCGACCACGTCACCGTCTGCAGCTACAGATGCGGCGCTACTTCCCCTCAAGATGAGCTCTGCCGTGTTCGACAGTGTTCCCGGCGCAGTTGCAGTCGTCGGGATGACCAACGTCGCTGAGGCACCGGCGCCAAGGCTTCCCCTGAAGACACAGTTGCTGGTGCGGGCATCAGCCTGCGAGCACGTCCACCTAGAGGTGGACGGATCGCCAGCGAACACCAGACCCTCGCCGAGACGGTCGACGACCGTGAAGCCCTGCGCAACGGACGGGCCAGCGTTGGACACCGTCACCGTCCAGGCAACGGCGCTGCCGACTGTGACCTCCCGTACATCGGCAGTCTTGGCGATGGTGAGTGCCGACACCGGCACGAGTGTGTCGGTGGTCGTTGCGGTGTTGTCGGACAGGTCCGTTTCCACCAGGTCGTCAGCTTCGACGGACACCGTGTTGGTGAGTTCACCGGTGGCGGACGAGACGATCAGGGCCTCGACCTCGATGGTGATGCTGTTGCCCGTTTCCAACGACCCACCTGTCCAGGTTCCCGTCGCAGCATCAAAGGTGCCGTTGTCGCCCAGCAGTTCGAACGTGGCGTCAGAGACCGCCGCCGGGAGTGTCTCGATGACGGTGATGGAACGCACGGTGGCGGGCCCGTCGTTGGTGATGACGATCACCCATCCGGTCCGGCTGCCCGGAGTGGGGCTGTCGATGGTGCTGGTCTTGGTGACCGAGAGGTTCACAGCGGTTTCGACCTCATCGGTGTCCACGGCGGTGTTGTCGCCAGGTGTCGGGTCCGGGCCGCCGGCGCCGTCATCTTCGGCGACAGCGGTGTTGGTGACAGGTCCTGCGCCCGGCACGAACGGTGCTGACACTTCGACGGTGACAGTGCGTTCGATGCTGTCTCCTGCGTCGAGCGAGACGGCTGGCCATGTGACGACACCGGCGGTGTGAACTCCGCCGTTGCTGGCGCTCACGAACACCAGACCTTCTGGCAGCGTGTCGGTGAGCACCACCCCTGAGGAGTTCTGGTCGCCGTTGTTGGTCACGGTCAAGGTGTAGGTGACGACATCAGCGGGGTACAGGACGGTACGACTGTTGTCTTTGATGACAGCGAGGTCTGGGGCGCCGCTGATGGTGTCGACGTCGGTTGCGGTGTTGTTCTCAGGGGTCGGGTCGTCGCCGTTGGTTCCGTCGTCGAACGCCGTGACGACGTTCTCGACCGTTTCGACACCGGCGGGCACGGGGTCTGCGACCGTGACTTGCACCTGCACGGTGACCGTTGCGCCTACGGCGAGGTCGAACAGCGGCCATGTGATCGCGTCACCGGAGAGTTCTCCCTCGCCGGCACCGGTGTCGGGGCTGGCGACGAACTCGAGCCCTTCAGGCAGTGTGTCGGTGAGTTCGACGCCGGTGGCGTCCTGGTTGCCGACGTTGGTCACCTCGATGGTGTAGGTGGTCAACGTGTCAGAACCAATGGTGGTGATGCCATCAGTCTTGGTGATGGCAAGGTCCGGGGCGGCTACCAGGGTGTTGATGTCTGTATCGATGTTGTTCTCAGGAGTGGGGTCGTCACCGTTGGTTCCGTCGTCGTTGACTTCGGCGGTGTTCTCGATGGTGACACGCCCAGCGGTGGCGGGGTCGGTGACGGTGACGGTCACGGTGAACACAGCGGTCGCGCCATCGCCAGCGAGCTCAACGATCTGTGCAGTGAGCACATCACCGACGACGGAGTCGGTGAAACCTGTCGGGCCGGTCACGCCAACGAACGTTGTCCCTTCCGGGATGGTGTCGACGACTGTGACGTCGGAGGCGCCGATGTTGCCGGTGTTGGTGACAATGAGTGTGTAGGTGATCTCGTCGCCGGGTTCGACGGTGGCGGTGGCGTCGTCTTTGGTGATGTCCAGGTCGACGTTGAAGTCGATGAGGTCAACAGTTGCTTCGGAGGTGTTGTTCGTCAGGTCGTCATCGTCACCGTTGGTTCCGTCGTCGTCGATGACGGCGACGTTGGTGAAGCTCTGCACACCGGCGAATGCCGGGGCGGTGACGTTCGCGGTGTAGGAGATCTCCAATGCGGGGGCGCCTGCTGCGACATCACCGATGTTGAACACGATCTCGGAGTCGGTGCACGACGTCGGTGTCGGGCTCACGCTCGGGCAGACAACAGTCATGCCGGTCGGGACGGTGTCGGTGAGCACGACACCGGCCGCGTCCTGGTCGCCGATGTTGGCGTAGGAGATGGTGAAGTCGACGTCGTCGCCGGGGGTGGCTGTCGATGTCAGCTCGTTCTTGATGACGACCAGATCCGGTGACGCGATGACAGGGTCGACGTCGGTGTCGTTGTCGTTGGCCGAGTTGGCGTCCGGGCCGTTGGCGCCGTCGTCTGCGACGGACACAACGTTGGTGATTTCGTCGAGTGCCGACGGCGCAGGCGAGATCAGGTCGCCGCTGATGGTCAGGGTGGCGGTGTCGCCACCGCCGTCGAGGTTGACGACCCCGGTGACGACGCCGTTCGACTCGCTGCAGAGGGTCACGACGTCGACGGCGGTGAGCAGGCAGCTGTCGTATTCGAACTCTGCCGGCAGTGTGTCGGTGATGAGGACATTCGTGGCGCCGATGTCACCCACGTTCGTGGCGGTCACGATCCAGGTGATCGGGTCACCTGGTGAGACGCTGTTGACGTTGTTGGTTTTGGTGACCGCGAGATCGAGGGTCGAATCGATGTCGTTGACGTCATCGCCGGTGTTGTTCGACGGGGTCGGGTCGTCACCGTTGTTGCCGTCGTCGACCGCTGTTGTGGTGTTCGTGTACGACATCGTCCCTGCCGGTGCCGGGTCGTCGACGGTGACCGTGATGACACATGCAACGCTGGAGTTCGCAGCGACCGAGCCGACATCGAACACTTTGACGCTGTCGGTGGAATCGCCGTTGTCGATCACGCATGGTCCGCTCACCGATACGTAGGTGGTGTGATCGGCGAGCACGTCGGTGAGTACGACACCGGTGGCGTCTGCGAGACCGTCGTTGAAGATGGAGACCGTGTAGTTCAGCGTGTCGCCGGGCGCAGCAGTTGTCTCCCCGTCAGATTTCGTGACCCGGATGTCCGGGGTGATGGCGTTCAATGATGCTTCGCCGGTCTCTGGTGGTTCGTTCCGTTCGTTCGTTTGCACACCTGGCAGTGTCGAAGTGTTTGCGATGACGGTGTTGTCGAACTCGGTGCCGGCGGGTGTCAAAGCGGGAAGTACGACGTCGAACGTGAATGTGGCTTCTTCACCGACAGCCATCTCGGGGTTGGTGAACGTGACGACATCGCCGGTGACGTCGAGCGCCCAGCCTGCCGGGGTGACGATGTTCGAGATGCCGCCGGCGGAGAGCACGTCGTCGACGTCGTCGACGACGACGACATCATGGGCGACGGACAGACCTGAGTTGGTGACCGTGTAGGACACACCAACGGTGGAGCCGGGTGTTGCAGCTGACGGCACGAACGATTTGGACACAACGAGTCGTGGTTCGACGACGTTGAGTGTCAACGTGTTCGAGTTGTACGGATCTCCACCGTCGAGCTGGATCGTTGCGGTATTGGGCAGTGTGGTGCCGGCACCGAAACCGATGTTGGATGCAACATCGGTGACGAGCACATCGAAACGGATGACGAACGAGTTGTTGTCGGAGTTGTTGTCATCGGTGAGGCTGGTGGCCGTGAAGTCGACGTTGACGGCGTCGGTGGTCGGCCCGGAGGTGACATCGAGCGTTTCGGTACCGAGCGAACCGGCGAAGTCATCGGTGAGGCCGCCGTCGGAGTCGGCAGCTGTTTCGATGATTTCGAAGGTGCCCGGAACGAACCGCAGACCTGCAGGCAAGGGGTCGGTGAACGTGAAGCCGTCGATGACTGCCTCGGGGAGCTCCACCACGAACTGGTAGGTGGCCACTTCGCCGATGGTGACATCGTTGCCATCGGTGAACGCTTCCGAGGTTCCCAGCAACGCCTTGGCGAGCGTCGGGTTGGACACCGAGACGTCAGCGCTGTCCGAGTCGTTGTGGTCGTTGACACCGCCGACACCTGTGCGTTCCACAGCGTTCGTGTTGTACAGCGACGTGCCAGCGTCAGCGGGGACGGATGTCCACTGGATGTTCGCGGTGTTCGTCACCGTCTGCGGTGCGGTAATGCCGGAGTCGAACGTGGCCTGATAAGTGAGGGTGGTGCTTTCGAGCTGGGTGAGGCTTGTCCATGTCGCCAAAATGTTGTTACCGACGATCGTCAGCGTTGTCGGGACGATCCCCGCGTCGACGGCGAGCGAACCTGGGACGTAGGTGAGCCCGGCCGGGATGGAGTCGGTGAGGGTGACGTCGAATGCTGTGCCAGCCGACGACTGATGGTCGACCTCGATCGTGAACGTGATCACTTCGGAGTCCGCTGCAGCTGTCGGTGTCGCCGACTTCTGCACGTCGACGTTCGGTTCACGGACGGTGACACTCGCCGTCCGGTTGACGCCCGATGCCCCGTCCTGGTTGAGGCGCGCCGAGTTGGCGGCGGTGGTTCCGTTCTGGTTGCCGGCAACGTTGAGCACCGACGCGCGGTAGGTGATCTCGATGGTTTCAGCGATGTCGTTGTCGTCGTCGGTGTTGGTGAGGGTTCCGAAGTCGAATGTTCCTGAACCTCCCGGGGCTGCCAACGCTGCGACGGAGTTCCCAAGGACGTCTGCGAACGAACCGACCGACGTGCTCAACGCCGGCGACGCGGTGATCGAGTCGACGGCCACCATTGCAAGACGCCCCGATTGGAGGGTGTCGACAACAGACACGTTGCTGGTGGTGCCTTCGCCGACGTTCACGGTGACGCGATAGGTGACGATTTCACCGATGGCGACGTTGCTGCCGGTGGTGTGCGCCTGGTCGGTTGCGAGCAACGTTTTGGTGTGGGTGGCGCCACGGGTTCGTGCGGTGGCGATGTCGGTCAGGTCGCCGGCTCGGACGACAGGTGTGAAGTCGGGGCCGCCTTCGACGGCAGCGAAGTTCGTGATCGTGGCGGTGTTCGTGAGTGTCGTGTTCGCCGGCGCTGTCTCCGGGAGCACCAGTTCGTAGGTGATGACCGCGATGTTGGTGCCCGCGTTGTTCGCCGGGGATCCTGGCGCCAGCGAACCGGTTGAGCCGTCCGTCAGTTCGATCGTGCCGTCAACGGCGCCGCCCGTTCCGGCAGGTGCGGTGAAGAACCCGCCAGCAGTGTGGGCGAGCGTTGTTCCGGCGCCGTCGGTGACGTGCAGGTTGACGCCACCGGCAGGCACTTCGAACCCGGCTGGCAAGGTGTCTTCGAAGGCGACGTCGAATGCGCCGTTGATTCCGCTGCCGGTGTTCTCGACGACGACAGCGAACCGTACGAGGTCGTCGGCGTCGACACCGGTGACGTTGGCGTCAGGTGCCCCCGAGGTGATGCCTGCCGAGGTGATCGTTCCGGTGAACCCGGGCGACGCGGCCCCAGGCGGCGACCAGGTCACCCCGGTCGGGTTGCGGAGGCCGGTGAAGGCAGCGGCAGCGTTGTTGGTGGACACGACACCCTTGGCCACGTCGAGAACCGGGGCGCTCAACGTGAGTTGCACGATTGCTGCAGCTGTCGAAGCGTCAACGAAACTGTTCTGACGGGCGCGTTGGGCCTGGTTGGTGAACAACAGACCGTCACGGAACGGGTCGTCGGACACTTCGAACGAGATGAGTAAATCGATTTCGGAAGACTGGTTGGCGGGGTCGTCGAACGTACCGTACGAGAACTCCACCGAGTTCGACACCGGGTCGACGGTGACCGTCGGGTCTGAGGCAAGCGCACGGGGGTGCAAGGTGTCCTCGGGCCCGTAGCAGACGGAGCCCGCAGCCGGAGTTGCGCAGGGCGCTGTCGGTGAAGTTGTCGAGAACCCAGCGACAGAGAGGATGGGCAGCGGGGCGTAGTCGGTGATGACGAACTCTTCGATGTCCGAAGACGCGATCGAGGTGCGCAACCGGTACGTGACGACGTCGCCTGCTGACACTGTCGAGAACGGGGCGATGGTGCCATTGCGGGCGTACAGCGTCTTCACCAGCGGTGCCTCTTCGACACTGATGCTGGCGCTCGAGTTGTCTGCTTCGACGGTTCCGAGCGGGTCCAGCGTGGCGTTGTCGAGCAAGTCGCCTTCGACGGTGACCGTGTTGGAGACGGTGTCTCCTTCGTCGACGGACAGGTCGCCTGCGATGCAGGCGTATTCGTCGTTGGCGAGGACATCGAACTGGATCTGGAAGGTTGCGCCGCCGGCATTCGGGCCGACAGCGAGACCACCGACGAACTCGTCGAAGCCGTCAGCGGCAACGATTGCGTCCGACAGGCTGAACGTGAGGGTGCTGGTGCCGTCACCACAGACGTCGCGTTCGGAGGCGTCGACGACGATGTCGGACGCGGCCATCGCATCGCTGGTGGTCTCACCTTGGCTGGTGGCGGTGAACGTGACGCTGCTGGGGATGAAGGTTTGGCCGTCACCCAGAACGTCTTCGATCACGACGTTGTCGAACGTGTAGAAGTCGGAGATCTGACCGTTCAACGTGTAGCTCAACGTGTCGCCCGGTGTGAACCCGGAAGCGCCGACATCGTTCGAGATGTCCACACCTTTCTGGATCGCGATGGATTTCTCGGTGAGCAGATGGTCGTCGACACCGTTTTCGTTCGGGTCGAAGACGACAGTGTCGGCAAGATCACGAAGGTCGATGGGTGTGTACGACAAGCTGAGCGACCCGTCGTTCACGACGGGGCGGTCGTCGCCGGTGACGGGGTCGAGCACCACTGCGCCGACTTCGTCGAGCAATGGGACATGGAACTCGAATTCGGTGAACAGGTCTTCAGTAGAAGCTGTGCCGGTGGCGTTTGACCATTCGCGGGTCAACACCCCACCAGGCTCCGTGGTCGAAGGTGTGCTGACGTCAGTGGCGCCTGGTGTTTCGGCGATGACGGAATTGAACTGGTGTGTGGGGTGCAGGTTGTCGTTCAGGGCTGCTGAAACGGTGAACCCGGCGGCGACGTCGACAGCGAGACGGTAGCGCTGCGGGAAGTTGGGTCCGGTCGCTGTTTCGTCTTCCGGGCCGAGGTAGCGCTTCGTCATCGTCGCGATCTGCGGAGTGACTGACGTGGCCGCAGGTGTGCCGATCACCGGTGTGGTGCCGAGCGGGGAATCACCGAACGCGAACCCTGGGGTGGCTTGGACTTCCAGTGCGTAGCCCGCGTCGGCAAGGTTCGACGATGCGACACCGAACGAAACGGCGGCGGGCGGCTGGTTCGGGGTGAACGAGCCGAACGGTAGCTGGTACACGTTGAGTGTTCGCCCTGCGGGGCAGGCGACTGTCTGGCCGTGCAAAGGATGGGTGACGCCGGATCCGGTGCAGACAACCGAGATCAAGGGAACGATCGGCGAGCCGAGGAAGGAGGCGGCAAGCGAGGTGATGCCGTCGTCGATCTCGGGGCCTGCACCGTCGGCGCCGTCGGAGTCGAATCGGACGTCGAGGTACGGGGCGTAACCGACATCGACGTTCGAGGTGTTGTCGAACGTGAACGAAATCTGGGCGTCCTCACCAATGAGCGGGTCCTGGATTGTGCCGGTCGCTGTCACCGTCGGTTCGGATGCAGCAACAGCCACCTGCGGTGCCAGCGTCGAAACGGTGAGACCTGCAATCAGAGCTGTCGCGATACCGATGCGGGTGCCCACGTCCGATCGCCGTCGCTCGCGCCAACGCCTGTGTCGTGTCGTGTTGTGTCGTTGATGATCCACCATAGTTCCGCCGGTCGATTCCGAAGATAGTTGAACCAGCTGGGTCGGCGATGACACCGTCGGCCAGGTTTCGGGGTGTCAACTTGTGAAGCATCGGTCCAGCGAGTCGGTCAAGTCGCCGATCATCAAGCTGTGCCCGCACCTGGCTCAGAAACTCTGAGCCACCCGACTTGCCGGCAGATCCGGTTCATTTTCGACGAAGGAGACCCGCCCCGCCGTCAGCCTCGCGAACCCCTGGGTGGATAACAGGCATATGCAGCATTCTGATCGCCGGGATCTGCTCGATAAAGACGGCTCAAGACGGAGTCTCCCAATTGCCCGAGGCAAGCAGCGAGGTGTTCAGCTCGGGTCGTCGGGTCGTCGGGCCGTTTCGGGTCGAGGAGTTCGGGTGCGCGTTTGCTGACTTGGCGCGGTCGGTTGCCGTCGTGTTGGGGGTAGCCGCGTGTTGTTGCGACGTCGTTGTGGCCGACGAAGCGGGCGACGTCTTCGAGGTCGAGGGAGCCGGAAGCGAACAGGTTCGTCACGATCGACGTGTTGGCGCGGCGTGGGGGTTCCATCGGCGGCGGTGAACACCAGGTCGAGGTGCTGGCCGTCGTACTCGACCGTCGGCCACGGGCCCGGGAACGCTGCACGATCCGCTTCGAACAGATCGTGTCGTGCCCGAAGCAGTGACACGACGGTTCGCCCGAGCAGCTGGACGCCGGTCGCCCCTCGTGTCTTGGTCGGTCCGAGCATCATGCCGACACGATCTGCGTAGGTCGAGCCTCGCCGCACGAGCACGGAGCCTTCGTCGAGGTCGAGGTCGAGGTCTTGCCAGGCCAGGCCGAGTGCTTCGCTGATGCGCCAGCCCTGAATGAAGCACAGCGCCGCTGCTGCAGCGAACCGAGGGTCGCACTCGGCGATCAGACGTTGCGTCTGATCAGGGGTGATCGGGCGTCGTTGCTTGGGCGCTGCCTTCGGGGCGTAGAGGCCGCGCGGGTAGGGCGTCGAATGAGGTGACCATCCACCGGTCGGTGGGTTGGCTCGGTTTTCGTACCGAGTGCGACCCAACAACAACCGATCGGGGAGGTCCCCACCATCATGCGCGCTCTCGACCCCGAAGTGGTGGACGCGGTATTCGCTGCCATCGAACCGCTGCTACCTGTCCCGACCGACGACCATCCGCTCGGCTTCTACAACCCACGCATCGACGACCGAGTGTGCTTCGAAGGGATCTTGACCCGTCTCGTGGTGGGCTGCTCGTGGGAGACCGCTGAGCAGTTGATGCGCCATGCCGTGTGGGACACGACGCTGCGAACACGCAACAACACGTGGGTCGAAGCCGGCATCTTCGACCATCTCGCGGACGAGGCCATCGCCGCGTACGACCGCATCATCGAACTCGATCTGTCCGAATGCTCGATCGACGGTTCCCAACCCGTCGCATCGCCGCGGGCGTCAGCCAGCCGAAAGGTCGTTCGACCAAGAGATCACGACCTTCGACAGCTCCGGACAACCAGGCCGCCAGAATCGATTCGCCGCCGGCTGAGTGTTCAGCGCCGCGCTCAGCCGACGTCGCCGACCAGAGTTCGAGAACCACGTCGCCCGACTCGCAGGTAACCAGCTCTTCCTGGGGGCCTCCACGATTGCTGAACTCCGCTACGGCGCCCTGGTCGCCGAATGGGGCACACCGCGTCGTGACCGACTGGAGGAAGTAATCGCGACCACCACCGTGATTCCAGTGAGCGATGCGTTTTTTGACCCGATGCGCAGAACTTCGATTCGCGTGTCGCCGAGCAGGGCATCCCCTCGCCGGCCCAGCACACACGAACGACCTGTGGATCGCAACGAGTGCGATCCACATCGGAGCGGGCTTGGTCTCAGCTGACGCCATCTTCGAGGACGTTCCGGGTCTCGACCTCACCCACTGAGCTCAGACGAGCGCAAGAACGTTCACGCCGTCGGGCGCTCGCAAGCCGAGCAAAACCGGCAGTGGAGAGCGTCCTTCACCAGCTGACGTCAAGCGTGCAGACTGGACGCGCGTTCTGATCGGGTTCGACCAATCCGAGGTGCCGACTGGCGTGGTCAGAAGCGTCGAGTGGGCCCGTTGTTACGAGCGGGTCGGTGGCGAAACAGTCGATCGGGGTACAGCAGCAGAGAATTTCTCAATCGACACCGGCGTCTGGCGATTGTGCTGCTCCAATTCCCCCAACGATGTGTGCGCTCAGCTGACCATCGAAGCGCGAGTCGATTGGTTCGGATCGGTCGACTCTACGGCCTGCGGGAGGGCGTAGATCAGTTCCAGGGATTGAGGACGTCGACCCTGTTGAAGTGTCTGAAGTCCTTGAGGTCTCGCGTCACGACAGTCATCTCGTGAACGAGGGCGGTCGCGCCGATGAGGGCATCACGGAACGGCGCTGGGTCGGGCACGTGGAGGGCGGCTGCGCTACGTGCCACCCTCTCGTCCACCGCAATTACTCGGTTCTTGAACGCGGCGGTCACGCTCTGGTCGAGCCACTCACGAAGCATTGCTCCCTGTGTTGGGTCCGAACGCTCCATGAGCAGCACGCCGTGCTCGAGTTCTTGGATCGTGATTGCGGAGATGAACAGCTCGACTGACGGCACCTTCTCGGCCCACGCGGCAACGCCGGGGTTCGCCTTGCCGCTTCGTACCTTGCGGAGTTCGGACACGACGTTCGTGTCGAGCACGAACATCACTCAAAGTCCGCCGGCTGTGCTGCGTCGGTGTTCTTGGCAGCGACGAATTCGATGTCAGCGACTCCTGCAGGCTCGCCGAGCAGGTCGAGAGCTCTGTGTGGAGCGACGAGTTCCTCGTAGGCGTCGAAGCTCAGCAGCACGTGTGCTGGTCGGCCCCGGTCGGTGATGTAGACCGGTCCGTTCTCGGATGCTTTCTTGGCGCCGCTGGTGTCTTGATTGAATTCCCGGCTGCTCATCTGTGTTGCCATCACACCTCCATGTAGTTACATAACTACAATAGGGCTGACATCGGCTGGTCGCAACCGCTCCCAGCTCTCTTGGGCGTTCAGTCAGCGGGACTGTCGATCCCGCACTCCTGTGAACGGCCGGCTCCGCAGACGCACAATCAGGAGCGGGTGGCCGAACACCGACGTGCCGCTCTCGATCACCACCTGATCGGTGGTCTCGATGCCAGTACGGGCTCTCGGCGCTGCTCAGGTGTGAGCGAGGCGGTCGCTGACGAGCCGGTTCAGGCTGATGCCCTGCTCGGCGGCTGCGAGGGCCAGTTCTCGGTGGAGCGATTCCGGTAGGCGGACGTTGAACTTGCCCGAGAATCGCCGGTCTGCGATCGGCTCGGGGATCGACTCACCGCTTGCTTCCAGGTCTGCGACAACTTCGTCGACGAGTTCGACGAGACTGCGAAGCGCCTTGCCTTGATCGGCATGCAGCCAGGACAGCGACGGGAACTCGACGACGGACGCGACGTACTCGCCGTCCTCGCCGGACCAGGAAACTCGGTAGGTGTAGTGCTTCGTGTCGGTCACTTCTGCTCCTCGCTCAACTTGTCGACTGCCTTCAATACTTGTCGCACCTGATTCGCCTTGCCGCCTTTGGACTTCTGGATGTTCACACGTGGATCGCCAGGCCACGGGGTTTTGTACACCGCGTGAGACGTGCCACTCTGACGTGGCTCACCGAAGAAGTGGACGCACACCGAGTGAAGATCGTTGTACGAGACGTTCTGAGGTGCGTTGCGCATTGCGGCCACGATTTTGTCGAACTTGGCCACCGTCAAATGGTACTAATAACGGTACTGCTTCGCAAGCGCCTTCGTCGTCTGCTGACGAGAGCCGATCAGAAGGCGGGGGCCGCCAGCTGGCTCCGGCCGCACAGCACCGGCATGATTCTGGCAATCAGGCGCTCGATGACGACGGCTCAAGACGGAGTCTCCGAATTGCCCGAGGCAAGCAGCGAGGTGTTCAGCTCGGGTCGTCGGGTCGTCGCGCCGTTTCGGGTCGAGGAGTTCGGGTGCGCGTTTGCTGACTTGGCGCGGTCGGTCGCCGTCGTGTTGGGGGTAGCCGCGTGTTGTTGTGACGTCGTTGTGGCCGACGAAGCGGGCGACGTCTTCGAGGTCGAGGGAGCCGGAAGCGAACAGGTTCGTCACGATCGACGTGTTGGCGCGGCGTGGGGGTTCCATCGGCGGTGAACCTTTCACCGAGTTCGCCAACTTGACCTCGTCGTTGCTCTCGACTCCGATTTGAGAGTAACGCTGCGAAAACGACGACGGGCGTCCATGGATCTCGATTCACGATTTCCCCTGCTCAGGGTCCGCCACAGGATAAACCGCGTGGCGTAGGCTGAGTGGGTGGAGATGACCGAGGCTGCGCTGTCAACGTTCTTGGAGACGGTTGAGCCGCACTTGAACGAGCGTCAGCGGCGGGTCGTGTATGCGTCGATGTCCGAAGCGTTGGGTCATGGCGGCCAGAGTCGGGTGGCCGAGGCCGGCTCGATGTCGACCTCGACGTTGTCCAAGGCGGTGCGTGAGGTTCGCGCCGGGATCGAGCCGTCGGATCGCCAGCGCAAGCCAGGTGGCGGTGATCGCCCGGCGATCGACAAGCAGCCCGGGCTACTTGAAGCGCTCGACGAGTTGGTCGATCCCGAGACGCGGGGGTCGCCGATGTCGCCGTTGCGGTGGACACTCAAGTCGACGTATCAGTTGGCTGCGACGTTGTCGGATCGTGGTTTCAAGGTGTCGGCTGAGTTGGTGCGCCGGTTGTTGAAGCAGCTCGGCTACTCGTTGCAGGCCCCGTCGAAACAGATCGAGGGATCGTCTCATCCTGATCGCAACGCCCAGTTCGAATACCTCAACAAGCACGTCGCCGACGCGCTCGCTGCTGATGCTCCGGTGATCTCGGTCGACACGAAGAAGAAGGAACTGATCGGCAACTACGCCAACGGTGGCAGCGAGTATCAGCCTGCCGGCACGCCGGTCGAGGTGAACGATCACGACTTTCCGGATCGGGCGTTGGGTGAGTTCTTCAAGGCCATCCCGTACGGCGTCTACGACGTGGGCAACAACCAGGGGTGGGTGAACGTCGGCGACTCCGCTGACACCGCCGAGTTCGCGGTCGAGTCGATCCGACGCTGGTGGAACACGCTCGGCAAATCCCGGTTCCCCGCGGCGACGACTCTCACGATCACTGCTGACGCAGGCGGATCGAACGGATACCGACCTCGGGCGTGGAAGAAACACCTCGCGGTCCTGGCAGCCGAGACGGGTCTCGCGATCACGGTCCTGCACTACCCGCCCGGCACGTCGAAATGGAACAAGATCGAGCACCGTCTGTTCTCGTTCATCTCCCAGAACTGGCGCGGCCGGCCACTCACCGACATGGCCACCATCATCGAACTGATCGCCGCCACCACGACCACAACCGGGCTCACCGTGCAGGCCGTCTACGACAACGGTTGGTACGAGAAAGGCGTCAAGGTCAGCGACACCGAACTCGCCGCGCTCGACATCGCACCCCACGACTGGCACGGCGAATGGAACTACACCATCGCCGGCTGACCACGCGATCTATCCCGCGGCGGGCCCTAAATCGTCACATTTTCTGAGGCGTCTTCAAGGTGCGGTGCCCGAGTCTCCTGCAAGGATCGTTGTGTGAACCAGCTGAGTAGGCCAACCAGGGGCAGCAGGCCGAGAATCAGCGCAAGTCGTTCGCTGAATGCAAATGCGAGTGCAAGGCCTACTCCCACTGCGACCGACACGACGAGCGTGGTGCCGCTACGCGCCGTGGGTTGACGCCAGTGGTTTGTCAGCGAGGGCATGAAGGCGAGCAGCGTCCAGATT